>PJUD01000303.1_pt1 | contig 32775 bp, 23 predicted proteins | sample 1512341 | NCBI WGS metagenome assembly PJUD01 (sample SAMN08177675, study PRJNA422409) | Feces metagenome, whole genome shotgun sequencing project. | isolation source: Chicken feces (3) enriched on wood chips: beechwood xylan treatment | host: Gallus gallus | place: USA: Madison | collected 2015-01-15 | reverse complement strand
AGAATAGTAAGAAAATCAAAACTTTGAAATGAGTTCAACACCTATAACAAAAGAGACATATTTGGAGTGGTATAAGTCTATGTTACTTATGCGTAAGTTTGAAGAAAAAGCAGGTCAACTTTACGGACAGCAAAAGATTCGTGGTTTCTGTCACTTGTACATAGGACAAGAGGCTGTAGTCGCTGGAACGATGTCGGTAATTAAACCTGAGGATTCTTTAATCACTGCTTATCGTGATCACGCCCACGCTTTGGCTAAAGGCGTTTCTGCAAATGCTTGTATGGCTGAATTATATGGAAAGATCACAGGTTGTTCAAAAGGTAAAGGAGGCTCTATGCACTTCTTCTCTAAAGAACATAAATTCATGGGTGGCCATGGTATTGTTGGTGGTCAGATTCCTTTAGGTGCTGGTATCGCATTTGCTGAGAAATATCTTGGTACAGATAATGTAAATATCTGTTATATGGGCGATGGAGCTGTACGTCAAGGTGCGTTCAACGAAACATTAAACATGGCAATGTTGTGGAAACTTCCTGTTATCTTCGTGTGTGAAAACAACGGTTATGCAATGGGTACTTCTGTACAACGTACAACGAACATGCAGGATATTTACAAAATGGGCTTAGGTTTCGATATGCCTTCTGCTCCGGTTGATGGAATGGATGTTGTTGCTGTACACAATGCGATGGACGAAGCTGTTCAACGTGCTCGTGCAGGTGAAGGTCCAACATTCCTAGAAATTCGTACATATCGTTACAAAGGACACTCAATGTCTGATCCAGCTAAATATCGTACGAAAGAAGAATTAGAAGCGTATAAAGACCGTGACCCATTGTTGTCTACTAAACATGCTATTTTAGAAAACAACTATGCAGATGACGCTTGGTTTGCAGAAGTTGAGGCTGATGTGAAAAAGGTCGTTGAGGAGTCGGTAAAATTTGCAGAGGAATCTCCTTATCCAACTGCAGATGAATTGTACAAAGATGTATATGTACAACAAGACTATCCATTTATTTTAGATTAATACTCTTTAACTTGATAATATAATAAAGAATGGCTGAAGTAGTAAGAATGCCGAAAATGAGCGATACAATGACCGAAGGGGTCATCGCGAAATGGCACAAAAAAGTTGGTGATAAAGTAAATTCTGGTGATTTAGTAGCTGAGATTGAAACAGATAAAGCTACGATGGACTTTGAGTCTTACCAAGAAGGAACTCTTTTATATATTGGCCCCAAAGAAGGCGAAGCAGTAGCTATTGATGCTGTTATTGCTGTTTTAGGAGAACCGGGTGAAGATTTTCAAGCATTGTTGAGTGGTGATGCACCTGCTGCTGAAAAAGCACCAGAAAAAACCGAAGAAAAAAAAGCAGAAGAAGTTTCTGGTCCAGAATCTTCAGCTAGTACTGTAACTCCTGAAGAATTGGGATGTACTGTTATTACAATGCCTTTGTTAAGTGATACCATGAAAGAGGGTGTCATTGCGCAATGGAACTTTAAAGTTGGTGATACGATTAAATCTGACGATGCTATTGCTGATGTAGAAACTGATAAAGCGACTATGGAGGTTACAGCGTATGCTGATGGCACCTTGTTATATGTTGGTCTTGAAGCTGGACAAGCTGCAAAGGTAAACGACATCATCGCGATCGTTGGTCCTGCTGGAACTGATATCACACCTTTGTTAAATCAAAAATCTGCACCTGCAAAGGCGGAAACTGCTGAAGCTCCTAAAGCTGATTCAGCTGCTGCTGTCACTGCTGCACCGGTAGCATCGTCTTCAAGCGATGATTCTCGTGTGAAAGCTTCTCCTTTAGCACGTAAAATTGCACAAGAAAAAGGGATCAATTTAAGTGATATCAAAGGTTCTGCAGATGGCGGCCGTATTGTGAAGAAAGACGTTGAATCGTTTGTTCCTGTTGCTGCACAACCTGCGGAGACAAAAGCTGCAGCTGCTCCTGCAACAGAAGCAAAAGCAATCACTCTGCCTACATTTGTTGGTGAAGAGCGCTATACTGAAAAACCAGTTAACCAAATGCGTAAAACTATTGCGCGTCGTCTAGCAGAGTCATTGTTTACAGCTCCACACTTCTATTTGACTGTATCAATTGACATGGACAATGCAATGGCTGCTCGTGCGCAGATCAATGAGGTTGCTCCAGTAAAAGTTTCTTTCAATGATATCGTTGTAAAAGCTGTTGCAGTTGCCTTGAAAAAACATCCTGCTGTAAACTCTTCATGGCAAGGCGATAAAATCCGTTTCAATGAGCATACCAACATTGGTGTTGCAATGGCTGTTGAAGATGGTTTATTAGTTCCTGTTGTGCGTTTTGCAGATGGTAAATCATTGTCGCATATCTCTGCAGAGGTGAAAGATTTCGCTCAAAAAGCGAAAGCTAAAAAATTACAGCCTGCTGATTGGGAAGGATCTACATTTACAGTGTCCAACTTAGGTATGTTTGGCATTGACGAATTTACATCCATTATCAACTCACCAGATGGAGCTATCCTTTCTGTTGGTGCTATTCAAGCAGTTCCTGTTGTTAAGAATGGTGCTGTAGTTCCTGGTAATGTAATGAAAGTGACTTTGGGTTGTGATCACCGCGTGGTTGATGGTGCAACTGGAGCTGCATTTTTGCAAACATTAAAATCTTTGGTTGAAAATCCAGTGAGATTATTAGCATAATCCTTTAATAGAGGAATTAAAAGCCACTTTAGTAATAAAGTGGCTTTTTTTATGGCCTTAATTGATTAAGCTCATTCCACAGGAAAGCTTTTTTTACTGATAATTTCTATCGTTATCCGTTTGGTTGAAAGAAGTACACGTTGTCCAACTCTATAGTGAAAGAGACGCTGTGCGTAAAAAAGGTAACATATACGATGAATAACAATTATTGTAGGGAAAAATTCGTTTTTTTATACTAAAATCTTCATTTTAGCATTATTATCAGTATGCTGGTCCTTCTATTACGAGCTTCAATAATTTGATATTATTTAGGACACAGGAAATAGGGGGTATTTATTGATATACAATACAGAAAACACAAAAATCCGGGAGACTTAGTATAGTGAAATTATTTTTTTTAAAGGGAATGGTCGCTCTTTTGTTTGTATCTACAGTGGCTTGTAGTTCAAAAGAGAAAAAACAGAAGGAAGCAGCGATAGCGCAGGCAAAAGTGGATAGCACAAGGCTCATCTATAATCCAAATAATGCAGATCAAAAGATCGATGCTTTTATGAAAAATCTTCATTCAAAAGCTGCATTCAATGGGAATGTTCTTGTTGCTAAAGATGGTAAAATCTTATATCAGAATACATTCGGCTGGGCCAATTACTTAAAACGGGATAGTTTAAAAATTGATGACAAATTTGAACTCGCTTCCGTTTCTAAACCGCTTACAGCTGTCGGAATTTTAAAGTTAGTAGAGGCAGGAAAGTTACGTCTCGATCAAACGATCAATGACTTCTATCCGGATTTTCCTTATCCTGGTATTACCATAAAAATGTTATTGACACACCGTTCGGGATTACCTAATTACGTTTATTTTTCAGAGGAACATTGGCCTGATCGTAAGAAAGGAATGACGAATCAGGATGTGATGAAGATGCTGACTGAATTTAAACCCAATCGCTATGGTGCGCCAGGAGGGCGTTTCTTTTACAATAACTCGAACTTTATGGTCTTAGGGGCCATTATTGAAAAGATATCAAAGCAAGATTACGCTACGTATATGAAAGATAGCGTATTTAATGTTGCCGGAATGACAAATACAGCTGCACTTTCTAAGGCAGTGTATGATAAAATCCCGACTAACGTTATTGGGCATGACAAGGTATGGCGAAGATCGGTCGTGCAAAATTTTCAGGATGGACCGCTTGGTGACAAAGGAATTTATAGCACAGTGCGTGACCTTTATCGTTTTGATCTTGCTTTGAGAGATGGACGATTGTTAAAGCAGTCAACATTGGATTCGGCATACCGAGGATATCCGGATGCTAAAAAGGGAATTTTTAGCTATGGTTATGGTTGGCGTACGTTTGAGCATGGTAATGATCATATCGTATACCATACAGGTTGGTGGCACGGTTTTAGACATATTTATGTAAGAGATTTAAAAAGAAACATAGTTATTGTTTTACTTTCTAATATGACAAATGGAAGCTTGGTCAAATTGGACGAGCTTTATAAAATCATGGGAATGCCAGTATTGCGTAAAAATGCGTATAGCAACCATGGCGATTTTATCATTGATGAGTAGTTTCTAAGTAATATTATTTTGATAAATCATAGTCATCTTCGCTCTTTAGTTACAATAGGGCGTAAGTTGACTGTGGGTAGTGGGCGAGCAAGAGGTAGATATAAAAGGAATAAAAAGATGAAAAAAACATTGATTTTGGGTGCCAGCACCAATCCTTCGCGTTATTCGAATAAAGCTGCAAATATGCTGCATAAGCACGGGCATGATATCGTCAATATTGGCTTGAGTGGAGGTGAAGCAGCTGGAGTTCCTGTTGAAAAAAAAGGTGAGATATACACCGATATTGACACTGTGACGATGTATCTTGGTGAGCCTAATCAGAAGGAGTATTACGATTATATATTGGCTACGAAGCCCAAAAGAATTATATTTAATCCTGGTGCGGAAAATGCTGAATTAGAGCAGCTTGCTATGGAGCACGGTATTAAGACTGAAAGAGCCTGTACTCTTGTTTTATTGAGTACAGGGCAATTTTAGATTTTGGATTTCCGAAGTAGTTCAACGGATAGGTATTTTGTGATGAAATAGTTTGTAAGGCCTACAGTATTGCTGTCGAGATTTAGGCTTGAAACTTTTATGTCACAATGTTCCTTCAATATCGCCATGGTATAAGAATTTATGGCTTGCTGTATCGGAATAGTGATCAATTCATTTGCTTTTGCAATTTTTCCACCCAACACGATCAATTCGGGGTTGAGCAGTTGTATTAGCGATGCAAATGCCTTGCCTAGATTTGTTCCCAGTTTAGAAATCTGATTTATTGCAAATTGATCCCCTTTATTTGCAGCTTCAATAATATGTGTCGGTGTTAAATGTTGTAATTCATCGGGTTGTAATTCATTTAATTTAGTCAGCTCTCCTTTTTTTATTTCCTGCTTGGCATTGTTAACCAGTGCAATTCCAGAAGCGACAGTCTCTAGGCAGCCTCTTTTGCCACAATAGCAAAGTTCACCGTTGTCGATAAAGGGCATATGTCCTACTTCGCCGGAGTAGCCATCACGGCCTAGATAGACTTCGCCATTGGACACGATTCCCAAACCTATCCCCCAATCCATTAGGATAATTAAACTGTTTTTTGTGTTTTTTGCCAATCCAAATTTCAATTCTGCATAAGCTGCACCTTTGACGTCATTCAGAATGAAGACCGGTTTTTTATATATGTGCTCAAAATAGTTTGTTATGGATTGATTATCGTCATGTAAAAAAGTCTCGTTGGTACCTTCTTCAGCGTTGATCAAGCCCGGCATACCAATGATAAGCCCCGTTAGGTTTTCGACATCAACTGATTTGTCGACCAGATATTGATCTATAATTTGTGTAATGCTGGCGAGATTTTCTGCATCGCGGGATAGTTCGTTGTCCAGCTCGATCGTTTCAGCAATTATGTTCTGGTTATTGTCCATGATGCTCATTGTAATAGAGAAACGTTGAAGTTCAATCGACAGCACTTGAAACAATCCATCACATAATTTATATAAATTGGGTTTGCGACCACCAATAGATTCTCCTTTGTCAAATTGACGGATAAAATCATCTTCCAGCAATTCTGCAATCAGGCTATTTACCGTAGGCAGGCTTAAATAGAGGTTTTTTACAATGTCATTTACCGATACAGATCCTAATTCGGCTATTAATTTTATAATGGAGAGTTTATTGAACAGATTTTTCTTTTCAGGTTTACTCTCCAATTTTTTGTTAATCAGTAAGTTTACGGCTTTAGTCATAAAACATCATATTTTGAAATAGAATCCTCAGGGCTTTAATTTAGCAAAAGTTTTGGAATCATTTGGTTATTTTTCTCACTTGACAAGCAAGTGGGCTAATTAGCAAAAAGGGGATAAGATTCCTTATCCCCTCTCTACGTATAAGTTTAGACTATTTGAGTTTTTTTACTCGAATATCTTTAAAGAATACTTCGGTACCGTGTCCTAAAAATCCGATATGACCAGAGGTTCGTTTAAGCCCAGGATGTTGTTTGCCATCCAGGGTTCCATTTTTGCTTGCCTCGGCGATATCCGCATCCACGATAACCGCGCCATTCAGTGTAACTTTGATGCGATTTCCTTTCACCACGATTTCCTCGGAGTTCCATTCACCTACAGGTTTTAAATGACCTTTTTTGGCAGGAACAACTCCATAAATTGAACCGTGATATTGGTATTGCTTCAAGTCTTTATAAACATCTGCACCATCATCAAGTACCTGGATTTCCATGGCCTCATATGCGGCATCTCCCTCCAGAGGAGCGCGTATTCCCACACCATTGTTGGCTCCAGGAGTTAATTTGAAGTCGAAGCGATAAATGAAGTTTGCATATTCTTCTTTTGTGTAAAGGTTTCCACCAAATTTTGCATTTGGATACACCCAGATATAACCTTCGTCATTGACGACATAAGCTTGGTTTTCTGTCCATTTGTCGAGGTTTGTTCCATCAAAAAGTACTTCAAAACCTTCTTTTTTCTCTTGATCGCTCAATTTAAAGATTTGTTTTCTTGGGAATTCCTTGATAAAAAGATCTCTGTAATAAACAACTGAACCATGCGCTTGTAACTCAATTTGTTCGGTAGGGAAAATTGATTGGTTTCTATCCCAATAGTTTTCAAGCGGAATATTATCGGTTACTAACTGTCCATTTAACCAAACTGAGACTTTATCGTCTACCATTTTGATTTTAAATGTATTCCATTCGCCAGTAGCGTTGTCGGCAACCTTCAATGGTTTGCTTTCATTTTTCTGGTTATTGTATAATCCGCCGGAGCCAACTTGGGCGCCAACTCTTGTATTTGCGATATCCCAAATTTGTACTTGTGGAGTACCTCTTAAGTAAATACCGGCATCACCTTCTATACCACCGTAGTTCTCCAATTTCCAGTCTACGAGCATTTCGAAGTCGCCGTATTGTTTTACAGTAGCGAGATTGTCGCCTTTACCACTAAATACGATTTCACCATTAGATACAGACCAGCCTTTACGCATGATATCGTCGGCTTTAGCTTGTTCTGCTGCTAAAGTTTTCTCGTTCATTTTACTGCGTTTGATCGGATCCGCTACCAAACCTTTCCAGCCACTTAGGTCTTTACCGTTGAACATCGAAACATAGCCTTCTTTGATTGGCATTTCAGCAAGATAGCGAACAACAGCTTCTTTAAGGTATCCACTTTCACTACCCGACAATTTACCGATTACTTGTTCAAGAACCTCTCTAACTTTTTTGCCATAGAACTTGTTGTCCATTGCAATGTTCATCGCTACATTGGCCGCAGTTCCGCCAAGTTGAGCGTCGTTCATTAAATCGGCGGCAAAAACTAAAGACTGGTATGTTCCTGTAGGTTGTAACGCCGATAATGCTGCTTTTTTCTGATCGGCTGTTTTGGCAACGTTAAATGCATCTCTTAATAACAAAGTTTTCTGTTCAGGCGTATTAGAAGAAGAAGAAATTGATTTAATTAATCCTTTGTAGACCGTATTGAAAAGATTGTCATCTTTTTCTGTTCGGGACAGCGATACTAATTCTGGCAGTGCGTTGGAGGTAGACCAACCAGCCAAAGACTCAATTGCTGCAGACCGTAGACCTGAATTAGTGTTGTTAAGGTAGGCAGTTACAGCTTTCAATGACTGGGTATCACCAAGTCCAGCAAAAATAGGGAAATACTTAGCGGTATTAGGTGCTGCAGACTTCGATATATTTGCGGCTAGTTTTTCTGTCAATCCTTTTGAATTTGTGCTTGACTGAACCACATTGACAATGGCACGTTGCAATAGCACGGCAGATTTATTGTCTGTCGTATTGTTTAACCTACTGAATAGTTCTTCTAAATCCGATTCTTGAGCTACATTTGGGAGTGCTTTGTTGATCGCTTCTTCGACAGCAGGGTTTGCACTCTTTATGGCCAATACAGCTTTGGATGATGCATTGTTGGAACGTTTACTTAAAATATCCAGCAATTGAATCTTTTTGTCGTCGTCTACAGTGGCAAGTGCATTGTTGACGTCAGTAACGACATTTGCATCTTTCGATGAAAGGATCAATGCTTTTACCGAATTATTGAATTGTTGATCAGCGTTGAGCGCCTGGATTAAGGTATTGGTTTCTTTACCCTGAGATAGTGTGTTTAGCGCACTTAATCCAGCTAATTTAGTTACTGGAGACTGCGTTTTATTTACTAATGCCTGGATTAGTTTTAAGCTGCTTGCCGAACCATTGTGGGCTAAGTAGTTCAATACACTTTCTTGCACTTCAGGCGTACCCTTGCTTGCTAAAGCAAGCAAGCTTTTTGCGTCGGCGCCTTTTCCGTATTTTCCGAGTAATTGTAATGCAATGTTACGGTAAGCACCGTTATCGCTCTTAACAGCTGCTAACAAATTCTTTTGTTGTTTCGCTGGGTCGATGGTTGTCAATAATTTAAGCGATGCAATTTGGCCGTTGATCGATTTTACTTTTTGAGATTCCTGGAAAAACTTGTTTAGGAACTTAACCGCATCTTGGTCGTGTTTATTGTCGATCAATGCTTGAGCATAGTCAATACCAAGTCCTACTGCATCCAATTTGTCATAGCTATAGCCGGCAGCATTTAGTTTTTCCTGGAATAGCGATTCAGAAGCTGTACCTCCGATTTTGCTCAACGCAATTAATGCCGTCCGCTGGAAGCTATCCGAATTATATTTTTGCGTTAATCCTAAAATGGCACTTTCAGCATTTTTATCTTTTAGATCTCCGAGTGCTGTAACCAGGGCAATGGCAGTTTTCTCTGTTGTGGATGCTGCTAAAGCTTTTTCTAAGGCTGCTGTTGATTCAGGGGTACGAATAGATACTAGGGTTCTCGCTGCTGCATCTGCAAGATAATCGTTTGTCAAACAATTTGCGACAGCAGGTATAGCTGTATTATCTGCACATTGGCGTAACAGGCGTAGGGCAAAGACTTGATTTGTTGGTTCACTCAATTGCGCTATGGATTTTGCCAATCCTTCAACAAACACTCTTTTCTGCTGTTCTTTACCTGGTTGGTTTACATAAAACGAATAGCTGTTTGCCGCAAATTCTATCGGAGCATTGTTGCTACCTGGTGCTTTAAGTCCTTTGAGGAACGTAACGACATCATCAGAAGAAAAACCTTCCAGCTCATGCATGGCAAGTAAAAACTTTTCTTTTTCTTCGGCAGGCTGTTGTGCCAATACGTCTGCTATTTTAGTTGCAGTCGTTCTATTTTGTGGTTGCTGAGCGTAGGTTGCACTAGATATAAGAAGCAATACGGTCAGCGAATTGAATATTCTTTTCATTAGGATATCTTTTTAAATAGACCAAGGGCCTCTCATTGGTTGGTGAATTAATCTATTTGCGGCGTCGTCATTAATAAATAGCTCATTTTGGGAGTCATATTTTAGTGATCTGTTCAGTCGCAATGCTGCTAATCCCATGTTGACCAAGGTACAAGAACGGTGTCCATTGATTTCATTCAGTGCAAACTTTTCTCTTGTGCGAACGGATTCCAAGAAGTCAGTAATCTGTGGTGCAGGTTCAGGATACTGTGCAAGTTTTCTCTCCAAATCTGGTATATCTGATTGAAACCCTCTATATAATTTACCTTTTGGACCTTCAATATAGGCTGCCTTTTCATCTTTCGCTTCACCGTCTAGAATGATCTGACAACCATCGGCATAGGTAAATGTAATTCGTCTCCACGTGCCCACGGCATCCGGATGTTGCTGCGGAGCATCAACGTCGACGGTAATCGGGCTTTCGTTGTCTTTACCTAAGAAGTATTGAACAGGATCCATATAATGTTGCCCCATATCTCCTAGACCGCCACCATCATAATCCCAATATCCTCTAAAAGTGGTATGTACGCGGTGTTTATTGTAAGGCTTGTATGGCGCCGGACCTAACCAAAAATCGTAGTCAAGTTCAGCCGGTACTTTCTCCTCTGGTAAATTTTCCTTTCCTACCCAATAGAACTTCCAGTCAAAGCCGGTATGTTTGCTTATCGTAACTTTCAAAGGCCAACCTAACATGCCAGTATCAACTAATTTTTTGATTTTGCTTACTGGAACATTCATTCCATAAAAATCATCCTTGAAACGAAACCAGGTATTTAAACGGAAGATATTGCCATGTTGTGCAATGGCTTCTTTCACTTTTTTACCTTCACCGATAGTACGTGTCATTGGTTTTTCACACCAGATATCTTTTCCTGCTTTTGCCGCTTCGATGGACATTAGTCCATGCCAATGTGGCGGAGTAGCAATATGCACAATATCTACTTCCGGAGATTTAATCAACTCCCTAAAGTCATGGTATTCCTTCACACCACCGCCTAAGTCTGCTTGTGCTGCCGCTAGATGGGTTTTGTCCACATCACAAATGGCTACTGTTTTAGTCCCGGCGTAGCCAAAGTGTCCACGGCCCATATTGCCGACACCAATTACACCTTTGGTTAGATGGTCGCTCGGAGCAAGATAGCCCTGTCCTCCGAGTACAAAGCGTGGTACAATAGAAAATGCCGCAGCACCGACCACGGATTTTTTTATGAAATCACGCCTTGATGAATTCTGTTCTTTCATTTTGGTTGGATTAGTTGTTTTATAATTGATCCACTATTAGGCTGTTAAAAATAACGGCATTGGATATTTAATCTTAAAAATAGATAAAAAACTGATAAATGTAAACTGATAACTAAAATTTTACGTATTGTTTATTTGTGTTTTATTAAAAAATAACAAAAGAGCACTATTGAATTCATTTCTTTCATATATAGCTACCCCAATATTGCCTATGCTGTGTTGCTTTATCTACTAAATTGTTACATTTCAGTGTGGTAGCTATTCGATGTGGTGGACAGAAAAGGACTCGAATCTCGATTTTCCTCAATCGTTTTCGTAAAAGAGGCTTGATTTCAGGAGAATAATCCAGCATCTTTATGGTCGCTCTGATAGCATTGAATCCTAATGATGAATCTAAGAATACTGTTTTTACTCGTTTGCATCCTATGCCAGCCATTTGGAGGATCAGCTCAATATAGAATTCCAGTGTTGGGCCATACGATTTATGAAGGTGTGTTTACTGGAAATGGTCTCCTGGGAACGATGACCTACTTAGCTGGTAAGAATTCGATGCGTGTGGATATTGGAAGAACTGATATTTATGATCATCGAGCGAATTCGGCCGATAAATTGTTTGATCAGGCGCGTATGTCGTTAGGTCATTTTGAATTGGCATTAGAAAGCCCGATTGTGCAGGCACAAGGAGAAATTCATTTAAAAGACGCCTATGCTGAGGCGAAAGTCAGCACAGGCCAAGGGATGGTGAGAATTCGGACGACCACCTTATCAAATGACAACATTATTTTGCTAGAGGTATTTAAAAAAGATTTTAACGGGAATTACCAGCTTACATGGAAGCCCGACGAAGCCATCAGTCCAAGGATGGGATTCAGCTATACGCAAAAACCGAAAAACTATCCGACAAATCCAAAAGGAAGTTTTGGCACGCAAGGCGAAACAAAATATTTTGATCAGCCTCTTCTAGCTGGTGGAGGGTATGTGACGGCTTGTTGTGGCCGATCCAGCAAAGAAGTGGATACCTATTTAATTACCGTAGATTATAACCAGCAGGGAACCGCTTATGTCAAAAAGGCGATCAATTATGTTCAGAATTTTAATGAACAAAAGTTAACGAAGGGACTGGCATCCCATCGTAAGTGGTGGACAGACTATTTTGCAGCATCTACACTGGAGCTGCCAGATACGGTTTACCAGCAGTTTTATGATATGCAACTGTATAAGCTTGCCAGTGCAACAAGGTCAGATAAACCCGCTATGGATTTACAGGGACCCTGGACAAGTTCAACTCCTTGGCCAGCGTACTGGCTTAATCTTAATATGCAACTTGCTTATTCTCCTGTTTTCAAAGCGAACCAGCTCGGCATTGCAAACTCGTTGATTCAGATGATTGATCGGAATAAAGATAATTTAAGACAAAATGTTCCCGAGCCTTATCGCTATAACAGTTTGGCTGTAGGTCGCTCCTCGGGGCCAAGCTTATGGAGTCCTGTTCTTCTGGCAAAAAATGTTTCATTGGATGCGGCTTCCGATGGAGAAAAGGAGCTAGGGAATCTCGTATGGCTGTTGCATAGTTATTATCAATATTATCGAGCGACCCTGTCGCAGGAAGTATATGATCGTTTATTTCCGCTACTGAAGGAAGCGATAAATTATCATTTGCACTTATTGGAAAAAAATCAAGCAGGAAAATACCATATCGGTGTGAAAACCTATTCACCAGAATATTCAAAAGGGTATGCTTATGATACAAATTATGATCTTTCTATTTTCAAATGGGGGCTCAAGACGCTTATTGAGCTGGATCAAGAAAGAGGCGGCAAGGATAAACTGCACGCTGTCTGGAAAGACGTATTGGCCAACTTGATTGATTATCCACAAGATGTCGATGGCTTTATGATCGCAAAAGATCTTCCCTATGGCGAATCGCATCGTCACTATTCGCATCTAATGATGATTTATCCTTTTTACGATATAAACTGGGATCAGGTAAATAATCAATCTCTTATTGAGCGCTCTATTGCACATTGGCAGGGCAAAAAGCAATTGTTGCAGGGCTATTCATTTACGGGGGCTGCCTCTATGTATGCCATGATGGGAAGAGGAGACTCGGCTTTGGCTTCGCTGGATGTGCTATTGCAGAAATATATTAAAGCCAATACACTATATGCTGAAAGCGGTCCGGTGATAGAAACCCCACTGGCAGCGATGGCCAGTATTCAAGAATTGTGTATGCAGTATTGGAATGGTGTATTACGCGTGTTTCCTGCTATTCCTCATAAATGGAAGAATGTTTCCTTTACCAATTTTTTGACAGATGGTGGAAATCTCGTATCAGCAGAGCGGAAAGATGGAAAAACAGCCAGCATCCGGATCAAAAGTCAATATGGAGGTCGTCTACGTTTAAAATCCGATATCGGAATACCAGAGGTAAAGATACAAGGAAAAGGTACGTTTGATATAAGGAAAGACGGAATAATTGATCTGAATCTTGATAAGGGGGCAATCGCTTTGATTAGTGTACATTGATAAAAGGTAAGTTAAAGAAACTACGGTGAGGTCAATTGCTTAATATTCCTCGATCAATTGAAATAAAGAAAAAGAGCGGATTATTTAGGTATAGAATTAAAGCGCTAATGCGCTGACCAAATAAAAATAAAAGACTAGAAAATAATGAAATTAAAACAACTTTCCGTGTTATTATTGGCCATTTTGGGTACTTCGACTGTCCTTCAGGCGCAAACGGCAAAACCGAATCTATCCAAAGCGTTTATTCAGCAGCAGTTAGATGCTGCAGCGAAGCAAATCAAAGTCCTGGCGAACGAAACTCCGGCAGAAAAATTTCCAAAAACTTTCGAAAATGGCAAAGAGGTATTTTCTTCGTCGAGCTGGTGGTGCTCGGGGTTTTATCCAGGAACATTGTTGTATTTATATGAAGGTACCAAAGATGAAGGGCTATTAAAGAAAGCAACCGAGAAATTGACCTATCTAGAAAAAGAAAAGAACAACAAGGGTACACATGATTTAGGGTTTATGTTATTCTGTAGTTTTGGAAACGCACTGCGTCTCACGGGTGATAACCAAAAGTATGGTCCAGTACTCAGCACCGGCGCCAATTCCCTGGCATCTCGCTATAGTCCAACTACCAAAACGATCCGTTCTTGGGATCACGGATCATGGCAGTATCCGGTTATAATCGATAATATGATGAACCTGGAGTTTTTGACACAGGTGTCTAAAATGACTGGAGATAAGAAATTCTATGATATTGCGGTATCGCACGCTGAAACAACCTTGAAAAATCACTTTAGAAAAGATTATAGTTCATACCATGTAATCGATTATGATAAAAACACAGGTAAGGCCATTGGTAAAAAGACCCACCAAGGCGCATTTGATGAATCGGCATGGTCAAGAGGACAAGGATGGGCGCTGTATGGTTATACCATGATGTATCGCGAGACAAAGAAGAAAGAGTTTTTGAAGCAGGCCCAGCAAATCGCGAAATATATCTTAAACAATCCGAATCTGCCTGCTGATCTGGTTCCCTACTGGGATTTTGATAAAGATAAAATTGCGCAGTCAGATAAAATGTATCCGAATAAGGATCTACGAGATGTGTCTGCGGCGGCACTATATGCATCAGCTTTGTTAGAGCTCTCACAATACACAAAGGGAAGTGAAGCTTTGAATTATTTTGATAAAGCAGAAACGATTCTTAAAAACCTGTCCAAGGCCCCTTATCTGGCACCTTATGGTCAAAATGGAGGTTATATCTTACAACATAGCGTTGGAGCGCTACCGTTAAATTCGGAAATCGATGTGCCGTTGACCTATGCCGATTACTATTATGTGGAGGCCCTGGTCCGATACCAACGCTTATTGGCGGGCGAACCAATGATCAAAGAGATCGCTAAATAAGGTTGTCAACAGTCAAAAGCTTATTTTAGTGGGATCAGATCATTTAAACAATGATTTGTTTTAAGTAAGACTCGAACTTGATTAAAAACGTTGTTAAAACTAAAAGACAGAGGTGGCATAGCCACCTCTGTCTTTTCATTGGGGCTTACGGAGTTTATTGGGTCTTATAGAGACCACAATTCGATATAGCAGGGTTTAGCTACTTTGATTAGGCGTCGCGATCTGTTCCGATGGATTGTATCCAAACTGTTTTTTAAATTCCTTACTGAAGTATTTCCTGTCAGAAAAGCCCACTGCATAAGCAACTTCACTGATATTCATGGTCGATGTCAGTAATTCTCTTGCTTTGTTTAACCTATACGTTTTGACATAATTATTGAGTGACAAATTGGATATGGCCTTCAGTTTACGATAGAGAATTGGAGCGCTCATTCCCATTGTTCGCGCTATAAAATTGACATCAAAGCCATCTGACTGAATATTTTCTTCGATCAACTCATTTAGGGATGAGATAAATTGCGCATCAAGTTCATTGTCGAATGAAGCTGTTTTGACCTGAAATTCTCTACTTTTTTTCTGGCTGATAGCCAAGAGATTTTGAGCAGACAGGAATAATTGTTTATTGTCGAAGGGTTTTGTCAAATAGATATTGGCGCCCAGTTCTAGTGCTAAGGTTTGTGAATGGCTATCGGTTATGGCCGTCAGCAAAATGAATGGAATGTGGCTTGTTACCATATTTGTTTTAATGGCCTGACACAATTGAGCACCGTCCATGTAAGGCATCATGAGGTCTGAAATAATCAGATCAGGGATATATTCCAATGCCTTGGAAAGAGCCTCTTCACCATTGTTTGCTGTAATGATCGTGTAGGTATCATGAAACAGATTGACAACTGTTGCTAATAATTCTTTATTGTCTTCTACAATTAAAATCGTCTGTTGCAAGGAGCTGTCGAATGTGCCTGGTCTGGATATGCTAATGTCTTCTGTTTCCTTTCCAAGGAGGCCTATTGCTTGCGGTTCTACTTTCTCGCCAGCTTGTTTCGGTAAGGTTACCGTAAATACCGTCCATTTTCCTTTTTCATCGTCCTGTGAAAAACAACGAATGTCTCCCTTGTGTTGCAGTACAATTTGTTTGGTAAGTGCCAATCCAATGCCTGTGCCGATCGCATCATTAGCTTGTTCTTCACGATAGTATTCTTCAAATATTTTAAACTGATTGTCTGTAGCAATGCCAATGCCGTTATCAACTATGTTTATGGAAAACGAGTCATCGCTTTCGATCAACTCCAGGTAAACTGTACCATAATCTGGTGTGTATTTGATAGCATTGGACAGTAGATTAAACATCACTTTATCAAATTGCACGATATCGATGGATTGTAATCCTACTGCATCCAACTGACGTATATAATAGTTGAGATGTTTTGTTTTGGCAAGGTCATTCAGTAAGTAGAACGTATCTTCTATGTATTCCCTAAAAGAGATGTCGGTTTTCTTCAGTACAAAGTGTTTATCATCGAATTTTTTAAAGTCCAGCAACTCGTTGATTACACCAAGCAGTTTACTGGCATTCTTTTTTATCCGTTTTACTTTGTTTTGTGTAGAAGTCAGATTGGCCGTTTCGGAGATAATTTCGTCTAATGGAGCTGTAATCAACGTCAACGGTGTGCGAATTTCGTGCGATATCTGTGTGAAGAATTTTATTTTCTTTTCCTGTTCCCGTTCTGAATTGATCAACATCTCACGTTCGACAACAAACTTGATGACAAAATGTACACCCAAGGTGAACAAGCCCGCATACAACAGATAGGCCCACCAGGTTCTCCAAAAGGGAGGTTTAATATCGATATTGATCCGTAGGGGGATACTGCTCCAAATGCCATCGTTGTTACTGGCGAATATGGTCAAAGTATGCATTCCGACCGGAATATTGGTATAGCGTATTGAGGGAGTACTAGTTTCAACCCAATCCTTGTCAAAACCATCGAGCTTGTATCGGTATCTATTCTTTTGTGGTTTGATGAAATTAGAACCTGAGAAATTAATCGTAACAAAGTTTTCATCATGTCGGAGTTTGAGCTGATGGCTATTGGGATCTGTTGTTTTCTGAAGCCGTCCGTAGTTCAATGGTGACTCTTCGAGAAAGATATTTCGGAAGAGTACCTCGGGTATAGTCTGATTGAAGATTATTTTTCGGGTATCTAGGGCAACTACACCATTGAGTGTCGTGACGAACAGTGTTCCCGTTTGGCTGGCAAAGACTTTGGCTCCAAGTAGATTTTTGACCGGTAAACCGTCATATTGATTCAGGAGGTAACTATGTTTTGTTTTGGGATTATAGCATATTAGTCCATTTTTACTGGTAAGCCATACCTGATTGTTCACAAAGATGGGCCAGCCTAATGAGTTGTTTGGAAAGCGAGATACCTTGGTTAATTGATCATGCTGGTCAAAATGATATAAGTATTCTTTGGATGTCAGCCAGATGTCCCCATTCGGCTGAACATAAAACCCACCTAGCGTCAATGTGTCCAGTTGTTTTAATGGTTTTATGTTTGATTCATTCGGTTTTTTGCGAAAAAGTGTACCTCCGCTGAGAAAATAAGTCTGCTGTTTATTATCGGCTTGGATATCATCAATTGTACCTGTTTTTAAGGCAGCGTTATATGCTGCAGGCTTTCCGGGATCGACGATGTAAAGCCCTTTATTGGTTCCGAGGTAAATGCGATGTACGGGATCGACGTAAATGCTATAAATATTGTTTTTGAGATTCAGGAGATCTTTTTCAAGGTAAAAGTGTTGTGTGTTTCCAGATTGTGCATCGATAATGGAATAACCACCGCCATACTGTGCTGCATAAATTTTGTTATCTCTAACGTATAGATCCTTGATCAGGTTTGACTGGGTTAATTTAGATAAAGGAGAGGTCGTTTCTGTTCTTTTGTCAATTTTGTTGATTCCTTCTTCTTCTGTTCCAATCCAAAACGCATTTTCTGACTCTGCAAAACTGCCGGTGATATCGCTATTAAGGCTGAGCCCAGGACGCGAACGCGTTGAATAATGCTGTATGGGGATCAGATCGGGGTAGATGGCATTGATTCCCCCAAAATAAGTTCCTATCCAGGTGATCTGTTGTCGATCAATAAAAATATCATAGATAGAGTTTTGACTCAATGAGTTTTTGACGGAGGTATTATGTTTATAGTTTAAGAAATGTGGTGCCCCATTAAAGATGGAGAGTCCTTTTAGTGTACCAATCAGTAGGTCTCCTTGTTTAGTTGGGACAATTTTCCGGATGTTATTGCTGAGCAGATTACTATTTGTTTCTGTTAGGTTATTCCATTTTTTATCAACGAAGTTGTATTGGAATATTCCATGCAATTTTGTGCCAACCCACAGGATGTTTTTATGAAGATACATTGTGCTGAAAATCTGCTCTTTTAAAGGCAGGGGAGATGCTATAAGATTCTGGTTCGTAGAAATTTGATTATTTTTCAATGAAAAAGACGTTATGCCATCCATGCTCGCCATGATATAGGTTTCAGGTCCTGTCTGAATAATCGATTGTACCCGGGATTGGTTAATGAGTTTTTTGAGATTGTAGGTACCTGCTGTGGGGATAGCCTGATAGAGCCCTTTGTCGGTGCACAGAAATATTTTGTCTGAAAGGAACTGAATGTCGGCGACAGCAATTTTTTCTTGAAAAGGTTTTCCCTGTTTAAATACCGCTTTGCGTTTGTCGATATCGAAAATGAATAATTGCGTTGCTGTAGCAATAAAAAGGTCATTGTTTGCGTTGATGGCAATCTTGTTAATGTAATCTACCTTTTTAAATACCGTATCCTGTACGAGAATATTAGTGATATTCTGGGAGTCGTATACAAAAAGGTTGGCTCCGCCGCCGAACCAAAGTTTACCTTGTTTATCCTGAGCAATTGTTAATACCGCCTGTTTATCCAATACGTTCTCCTGGCTTAATGTCTCAAATTTTAAATTCTGGGCATGACAAAGGGAAATGATGGATATCAACAGCAGAAATTGTCGCGATAAAATAGGTAGTATGCTCATGGTTATGGGGTATTTGTGTCAAATTTAAGATTTTACCCCCAAATATTTATGAATTTCACCCCTCTTAATTTGCTCATAAACTCATCTTTGACCTATTAAACAACCAATTTTTATTATAAAACTAATTTCCTAAAGTATGGCAAAGTTTTACAAAGTTGGACTGTCTGCTATGATGATGTTTACTGTGGGTGCGGGTATGGCACAACAGAAAATTTCAATTACGGGGCGGATTACAGACAGTCAGGGAGCACCTTTATCGGGTGTAACGATTCGAGAAAAGGGCGGAAGTGTTTCTACTTCTACAAATGCTAATGGTACCTATTCATTGTCTGTTGGCTCCAATGCGACTATCGTAGTTTCTTACATCGGTTATCAAAATCAAGAAGTTGTTGTCAATGGGCGTAGTGTCGTCAATGTAACTATGGACGGTACAAGTTCGGTAATTGATGAGGTTGTTGTGGTGGGGTACGGAAAGCAGAAAAAGGAAAAGCTTTTGGGGTCTGTCAGTACAATTGATGCAAAGCAAATTGAAAATAGACCTGTCACAAATGTTTCTACGGCATTAAGTGGTGTTGCTGCTGGTGTACAGGTAAAACAAGGGACTGGTCGACCAGGCGCCGATGGCGCTACTATTCGCGTACGTGGTATCGGTACAATGAACAATGCTGAAGCATTGGTTGTTATTGATGGAATTGTTGGAACAATGGATGCGGTAAATCCAAATGACATTGAAACAATTTCTGTTTTGAAAGATGCGTCTTCTGCTTCAATCTATGGTACACGTGCGGCAAACGGGGTTATATTAATCACAACTAAAAAAGGTAAGGCAAATCAAAAGACTCAATTGACTTATTCAGGAATTCTTTCCAAGACCAAACCGATGGGAACACCTGAGTTTGTGTCGGATTACGTACGTCACATGGAGTTAATGAATGAAGGAACCTTCAATCTGGGAAAACCGAATAAGTATGCTGAATCTACCATAGAGCAGTGGCGAAAAGCAAATGTGGATCCAAATGGTGTTATGGCTCCTTCGGGTTTGCCAAATTATATTGCTTATCCAAATACAGATTGGACAGATTGGATCTATAACTCGAGCTGGCTTCAGAGTCATAATATTTCCGCAACTGGGGGATCGGAGTCTACCAATTATATGATTTCCGGACGGATTTTGGACAATCCAGGTATTATGCAAAACACTGGTGCCAAAAAGTATGAATTAAGAACGAATCTGAGCACTAAAATTGGAGACCGTTTAACAATTGGGACAAACACTTTTGCATCAACAGAAGATCGGAAAAAAGCAAACGTTGATAATCTGTATAATTTCTTAAGGCAGTCAACCCCGGGTGTATATCCGATGTATGATGGGAAATTTGGAGGAGCGGTAGCCGCTGAAGAGTCCGTTCAATTGAACAATCTGATGCAGTATCTTTATGAACCTCAGGGAATGGATAAAGTATCAAATTTTAACTCCACTATTTTTGCCAATGTTAAAATTATTAAAGGATTAACTTTTGAAACCAAATTCAACTATCTGACACGCTTCAGAGAGCAGACCGGCAGCAGTATTCCTGTAGATAAGTATAATTTTGCGACTGGTGCAATTGTTTTCCCTGCCGGTGTGGCAGCTAATCTTACGCTTTCTCAAAGCTATGAAAATCTTCGTACGTTGACTTTTGACAATGTGCTCCGTTATGAAACAACTATAGGTAAGCATAATATAGGCGCATTATTGGGGCATAATGAGTTCCAAACCAAATGGTACACGTTCTCTGCATCAAAAAGAGGAGTTATCGATCCAACAATTTCTAATATCAGTACAGCAAATGAAATGAATAGCATTGATGGTAACGAATATGAAACCAGTATGCGGTCTTTCTTTGGACGGGTGAATTATGACTTTGATGGAAAATATCTGGTAGAATTCAATTTGCGTCGAGATGCATCCTCCAAATTCGGAAAAGATAAACAGGTCGGTTATTTTCCTTCTGTAGGTTTGGGCTGGTTGCTTTCTAAAGAATCGTTTATGAAAGGTTTAGATCCTTATGTTCAGAACGTTAAGTTGCGCGGATCTTGGGGTAAATTGGGGAATGACCGAAATAACGGGGATCCAAACAGTGAGAATTATTTCCCGGCACTTGCTTTTTATGGAAATGTAGGTTATTCCTACGGCGGGTCACAAGTGAGTGGTTTGGAACGGAGCAAATTTGGAAATAGGATGTTAGCTTGGGAAGAAAGTGAAAATAAAGAGGTGGGACTTGAATTCTCTACTTTCAAGAATAAGGCTTATGTCGAGGTGAATTACTATAACAAACTAACCTCCGGAATATTGGTTCCTGAACAATTGCCGCTAACAACCGGCAATACTTCGGCTCCGATTGTCAACTCTGCGGCTATGCGTAATAGTGGTATAGAACTCAATCTGACTTGGAAGGATAAAATAGGTGAAGTGAGCTACAATATCGGTGGTAATTTTGCTTACAATAAAAGCCGGGTGACCAAACTTAAAGGCCAGTTGGTAAGAGGTTGGAATGATGTCAATGGTACGAATAGCTACAGTACCAATATTGGACAGGTATCCAATGCTGTTGGTACAAACCAACGTAATTTGGAAGGACATACATATAGAGAGTTTTATGTAAGACAGCGCTATAAAGGGGATGGTAGTTACTATTCTAGTGATGGATCTGTGAACCCGAATGGTGGACCACGGGATGGTATGATCCGTACCGAAGCGGATTATAAATGGGCTCAGGATATGAAAACGGCTGGTTATAGTTTTTCTCCAGTAAATACTTTGGGTAAAGAACAACTTTATTATGGTGATTTTCTTTATGCAGATTTAAATGGAGATAAGATCTATGGCAATGAGAACGATCTTGATTTCACAGGAACCTCCGATATTCCGAAATATATTTATGGATTTAATCTGGGATTTTCCTATAAAGGGTTTGATCTGCAAATGCTGTGGTCTGGTGAAGGTAAATTGCAATACTATTGGAATGATGAAGGTTATAGCAACAACATTGTTCGTGACGGAAATGGTATTTCAAAACGTGTGGCAGATGACCATTATTTTTATGATCCTGCTAATCCGAGCGACTCCCGTACAAATCTGACCGGATCTTATGCGCGCTTAAAATATAACGGCGAAACTATCAATAACGTAGCGAACAACTATTACCTCTATGATGCAGACTTCATTAAATTGAGGAATTTGCAAATCGGTTATACATTTAATAATAGGCTTACCGAACGTCTGCATGTACGTAATCTACGCGTATACTTCTCTGGTGAGAATCTATTGATGTTTACAAAATTCCCTGGAGCTGATCCAGAAATCGGAGCTGGAGCTAAGTATCCAACGATGAAACAATATGCATTCGGTTTGAATTTTGGATTCTAATACTAAGAACAAATGAAGAAAATAATAACTATAGGTATGCGAAGATTATTTACGCATTACAAACAATATAATAAGTGCTTGGGGCGCATATCCATGTTGGCTATCGTTTTAGGGACAATGGGCTCCTGTAAAAAGGATTTATTGGATATCACATCAAACACGCAAGTCCCTGAGGATAAAATGTGGACAACAGATAACTACACCGATCTTGGTGTAAATGGAGTTTATCAGGCATTGCGTTTTGGATATTCAACCGGCGGAACAAATAATCGTGAACTTTACCAATATGATCGTCTATCCAATACGCTGATACCTAGGGGAGGTGATCCCTTGTTGAATGCTACCGCCAATACTTCAACAGGACTTTTTGCCGATGTCTGGAAGGAGTTATATGAAAGTGTACATCGTTCAAATGATGCAATTTATGGAATAAGTAACATTTCCCCTTCTGCACCTGAGAAGAAAGCACGTCTATTGGCGGAAGTGAAATTTTTAAGAGCATTTTATTACTACAGATTAAATCAACTGTATAGAGGGGTGCCTATATATGACGCTCCGATAAATTACAATGAGGCTACTAAACCTAGAAATACTGAAAAAGAGGTTTGGGATTTTATACTAAAAGATCTGAGTGATTGTATTGCAGAAACTAATTTGCCAACTAAATTTCCGGCTGGAAGTAAAGATTTTGGCCGTATCACGAAGTCTGCTGCCTATGCGTTGCGTGGTAAAGTGTATATGTATCTGCAGGACTGGGATAAGGCGATAGCAGATTTTCAGGCGGTTAAAGATGCAGGTCATCAACTATTTTCAGATTATAAGACCCTGTTCACCGCCGCCAACGAAAAATCTGACGAGATGATTTTTTCCATTCAGAACATTGCATTAGATAATTATGGATCGACCATGCAATTCTATTTTGGTAGCCGTTCAGCGTTTGGTTCCAATTGGGATAGCTATTTGGTTAGTCCGGATTTTGTGGACTTATACGAGAACAAAGATGGCAGTAAATTTAACTGGGATGATGTAATCCCGGGCTATAACGCTATGGCACCAGCGAAGAGAGAAATCTATTTCATACGTGACAATGTACAGCAAGTAGCGCAGGCCAATAACAAACCCGCTAAATACACAGATTTGATCGATCCAAAACGAGGACTTGATTTTGGGCTGTATCTGCCAAATGGAAATGAGGCTCGGTTAAAGAAAGCCTTCGAAAACCGAGATCCACGATTAAGTGCCAATGTCATTTTACCCTACTCTACTTTTGTAGGAATGAATGGTACGTCAGATCAAACGTTCACGTCTAGATGGCCACATATTGAGCAATTAAACAATGTTTTTGACCTAAGGACGGATATTGAAAGTCAGTTTTTCTACCTGCCGCGTAAATTTGTATATGAAGGCGGGAAACCTCCTATTCCAAGCAGGGTTGCAGGTGATATTGATTATCCGGTGATACGTTACGCAGATGTGTTATTATTATGGGCCGAAGCCTTAAATGAAAAAGGACAGACAGGACCTGCCGTCGATAAAGTGAATGAGGTTCGCGCTCGTGCTAAAGTAGGGCTGTTGAATAGCTCTGCAGCGACGACTGTAAGCGGTAAGGCCGATCTAACCAGCCGAATTCGTAACGAACGTAGGAGAGAGCTATTTGGAGAAGGTGTTATCTATTTTGATGAGTTAAGGTGGAGATCCTGGAAGGAGCAGGTATTTAGTGGTAACGCTGGGAACAAACAACCTTGGGGTGCTATTGTAGATAAATATACCTATTTAGGAGATCAGCTTTATACATGGCCTATCCCTGAATTGGAAAGACAACGAAATACCAGTTTAACACAAAATACAGGTTGGTAAAAGAAAACTAAATGACTTCCCACGTAAAGAAGTTGTTATCAATCGCTCACGCAATCGTTTGCTAGAGCGATTGATTTTTTTTGATTTGTTTTTTTAGCGTAAAATAAAGATTTTTAATGTTTTGTGTAACACTTCGATTGTGTTCGTTATAAACCAATGTCAATGAAAAGAAGACTCTTATTAAAACTATTGGGCGGTGCCGGAATGGGCGCACTGGCGACATCTTTTGCTGGTGAAGCGAAAGCCAATGTTGCCGCGTCGGAAAGAAATAATTACAGCGAGAACGATCGTGCCTATTGGGTATCTATTTTATATAAGATGGCTGCTCCAATATTAAGCAATATCAGTAAGCAACAATGGCGTAAAAATATGCCGATGGAAGTGAGTCCTACTTTCGATAGTAGAGACCCTGGAGTCGGATACCTGGAAGCTTTCGGTCGTTTGTTGGCAGGTATGGCTCCTTGGTTGGCCTTACCAGATGACGCAACTGAAGAAGGTCAATTGCGTAAAAAATTACGTGACCAAGCATTACTGGGTATACAATATGGTGTAGATCCTAAATCGCCGGATTATTTTACCTGGCGAGGTCCTTCATCCCAAACACTCGTCGATGCGGCACATCTAGCACTGGCTTTTTTGAGAGCTCCCCAAGCTTTATGGCAGCCTTTGGACCAAGTGACTAAAAAGAGAGTCGTTGAAGAATTCAAATTGCTGCGGAAAATCAAGCCGAATGAGAGTAATTGGTTGCTTTTTGCCGCAATGACAGAGACATTTCTCTATAGTATCGGCGAGGAGTGTGTGCGTGAGAAGATCGATTATGCGGTCAATAAATTTGATCAGGAATGGTATGTCGGAGATGGCTGGTACAGCGACGGAGCGCGTTTTAGTTTTGATCATTACAATGGGTATGTGATTCACTGCATGCAGGTGGAGTCGCTACGTCATAATATCCCAGCAGGTGAAAAATACAAACAGATGTATGAGCGAGCATACAAACGGATGCAACGTTACGCGCACCATTTAGAACGCATGATTTCGCCGGAAGGACATTATGTTGTTGTTGGCCGTTCCTCAACTTATAAGAATGCAGCATTCCAACCCTTAGCGACAGTTGCTTTAGAAAATAAGCTGCCCGAAGATATCTCAAAGGGACAGGTTCGGGTAGCTCTTACAGCGGTATTAAGGCATATTTATATCGATAAAACCTTTGCTCCATCAGGATGGCTGCGTATGGGGGTGGTAGGTGACAAACAATCCAATCTCGCAGATTACTATACAAACGCGGGGTCTATGTATGTGGCCTCCCTATCATTCTTGCCATTGGGGTTACCGGCAGACGATGAGTTCTGGACCTGTGCTCCACAACCCTGGACTTCCCAAAAATGCTGGAATGCCGAGCAATTTCCCAAAGACTATTATGTAAGTTATTAAACGAAAAAAGAATAAAAAAGCAAAAGATTAAGGACTGGATAAAATGAAGATACAACACTATATTACGGGAGCTTTAATGATCGGACTAGGAATGCAGGGAATTTCCTGTTCCAGTCAGCGAAACTTAGGGACAGCAAAATTGGGGCTTGACAAAGAATTTGTCCGTACCAATTTAGAAGATGCACACAAACAAATCGCCTATCTTGCCGCATCGATCAATGAATCCGATATGCCAACGACTTATAAAGATGGTAAATATGTGAACTGGGGTTCGAGTTGGTGGTGTTCTGGATTTTATCCTGGTACAGTACTCTATCTCTATGAATATACCAAAGATGAGAAGCTATTAACAGAGGCAAAAAGCAAATTAAAAGAACTCGAGAAGGAAAAGAACAACAAGGGAACACATGATTTGGGTTTTATGTTGTACTGCAGCTTTGGTAATGCATTACGTTTGACAGGAGATTCAGCTGCCTATAAGGAAATTTTAAGTACAGGAGCAGCGTCGTTGGCAACACGTTTCCATGAAGCACCGCAAACGATTCGTTCATGGGACGGTGGCAAAAACTGGGATGGCCAGCCTTGGACCTATCCGGTAATCATCGATAACATGATGAACCTAGAATTCTTGACCGAAGTTTCCAAGATAACAGGAGACAAACGCTATCGTGATATTGCTGTAACGCATGCAAATACAACAATGGTCAACCACTATAGAAAAGATTATAGTTCCTACCATGTGGTGGATTACAATCCGAAAGATGGACGTATTATTTCGAGAAAGACGGCACAAGGTGCTTTTGATGAATCTGCATGGGCTAGGGGCCAGTCTTGGGGACTTTATGGGTATACGATGATGTACCGCGAAACGGGCGACAAGAAATATTTAGAGCAGGCTAGGCATATTGCTCAGTTTTATCTGAATCATCCTAATCTTCCCAAAGACCTGATTCCTTATTGGGATATGGACCAGAACAAGCTTACTCCAGATAGTAAATATTATAGCCAGAAAGATCTTCGCGATGTGTCGACAGCTTCAGTAACTGCTTCGGCTCTGCTGGAATTGGCGCAATATACAAGGGGCAGCGAAAGCCAGCTGTATATTTCTAAAGCTGAACAAATGCTGCGGTCGCTTTCTTCTAAACCCTACAAGGCAGATTACAAGGAAGCCGGTGGCTACGTCTTGAAACATAGTGTCGGTTCAATCCCACATAAAACAGAAGTAGATGTGCCCTTGACCTATGCCGATTACTACTATGTGGAGGCATTGGTGCGATACGACCGGTTGCTTCGCGGAGAAAAGGTCATCAAGCAATAACAGTAGCTTTTTTTAGTTTTCAACAAAGTTATTAACACGATGTGGAAAAGTGAAGTATATTACATACTTCACTTTTTTGTTTTATTGGATTTAATTCGCTCAATTGGAACCAAGTTTCTTTATGCTGTATCTGATGCTGTTCTCTGTCAAATACAGCCTTTCTCATTTATTGCACATTGGTATAACAAGTTTACATCAGATTTTATATTAGCAGGGGTTTTATAGGGGGATAACAGGGGGTTAGCAGGGGGTTAACAGGGGTAACACCCCTGTTAACCCCCTGCTAACCCCTCATAAAAATAGTGTTACTCCTTTTTTAATTCGGAATCTGATGTTAACTTGTTTGCCCATGTAAATCAGGGTTCTTGCTCATTACAGATTGAGCGTATAAGTACGAAAAAAGATGATTACCATGTTTATGTTGGTATATGGGGTACAAGGTGATTTTTCGAATTCCATTTATTGTGGGGCTATATAGTTGTTTTCGACAGAATCCATAAGCTGGCTTAGAAGGCTGTTATTTCGAATTCATGAGTGAGTAATGAAAAATATTTAACAATCGAATCAAGATTTTCTCCTTGTAAATTTTTTATAAATACAATAGTGTTTCCTTTTGCGGCTCTATTAGTGTTTTTTTGAATAAACATCGGTTGTTTTTTTATAGCTTGTACAATGTCAAACTTGGTAGATCCTAATCTGTAGTTATTTTTTGCCACTGAAAGCATATCTTTTTTACTATAAATTGCGGATTTAACGACATTTTTTATAGATATTTTGTTCAGCTTGCCTAAGCTATTCTGTTTTCTAGAAATATTAATTGTGTATTTCGTGTTATATAATTCAGGCAACGCGTCGGTTTTGGATAATACGATTGGAAGCTGGTTGCTCAACATCTCAATGGCAGTAAAGCTGCATTGTTCTATATAGGAGGGTACGATTCCGACGTCAGCTAAACTGTAAAGATCAAAAACGAGACTTTTTTCTTGTGGTCCGATAATTTTAATATTATTGGATAGACCAACTAGATTGAATAAGTCTTGCAGTTTTCCATCACCGCATATCAATAGTTTTAAATTTATATTCTCGCGCTATTTCAAGAAACACTTTTGTGAAATCGAAAATCCATTTTCGTTTTGAAATACTGCCAACGTACAAGAAAATTATATCGTCATTAGAATAATTGAATTGACGCCCTAATTTTTTCTTGTTATTCTTTTTTCTATAAAAATATAGACCATTATAAATTGTGGTAATTTTTGAATTTGGAATTTTGATACTGTAATTATTTCATCTAAATAATGGTAATTGTGCATCTCGTGGCTAATGGTGTAACTTTCCATTCCAAATAATGACTCGCCAATAGCTAGTTTTTTTCTATACGATTGAACAAAGCAGGATCTGAATCAATTAGGTCTCTCCATTGGAGACAGTGAACCGTCAGAACTGATTTGAAAGTGAAAAAGCTCTTAATTAAATAGTTTAATTGGAGGTGACTATACCAATTGAAATGTAATATTATCTCATTAGAAATCGTACTTAAAAGCTTGAAAATTTCGGAATGAATAAAACATTTTTCATTTATTGGCTGGGCTTTAAGGGTAAATTCAAAGCATCTAACTAGATTCTCGCAATACTCTGTCGTGACAGGAACATTGAATTTTATGATAATAACTCATGATTATTATATCCTTTCAGTTGTTCATTGTAATAATTTGTATAGGTAAAAAGTCCGTTTGCGCGATAATGATATTCATCGAAATAACAGATAGTTTTCATGGGTTGATTAAAATTATTTATTGTAAAACTTGAATCCACCTAATATTCTTTTCATTTCTTTCTCGATCTTCTTTTTCTTTTTAGGGTCTTCCATATTGGCCTTGTTAATCAGAAAGTGTATCCCAATCTCACCAAATTGATAATTGGATATTTCATATATGATTATTTGGTTGTAAACATTTCTTTTGTAAAACTTGGAGGAGGGGTCAAATTTGGCATAAAAACCACCTGTGGCATTAAATTTTTTGAGAAATCTTTTGCTAAAGAACTCGCCTTCGGCATTTCTAGTTCGTAATCTGATGCTGTCTAATTGAAAATGCATAATGCTATCACGAAAATGGTGTCCAATATAGTCTTTGTGATATCCGTAAATATTAATTCCAAATGCCAAAAGACTATCAGGTGATATCAAGATACAGGAGGAAGCTGCAAATAGGCCATATAAGGCTTTGCTGTCGGGGCTGCTCGGTTTAGAACAATCTAAGGTGTAATCGTTTGGTAGGGTATATGCCACCTTTGATTGCTTTGAAGTGCTTTCCAAAACAGATTTGAAAGATCGCTCTTCATTTTGAGCAAATGAGCTCAAAGCTAAGTTGATAAAGCTGATTAGCAACGCTATCCTTTTCATAAATAAAAATTAGTTTGATGGAGTACTTTAGTACTCCATAATGGGTCAATTAAAACTTGGTTTTTTGAACGCTTCTACATTTCCGATTAAGTCCGAAGCACTAACTACTTTGCTTTCAGTAAGTCCTGTTTTTGGATCCCGCAATGAAATTGTATATGATGTAGATGAACTACCTGAGGATCCATTGGGTGGTACAGGTGAAATTGAGGTTAGGTCTCATGCGTGACCGCCACTATTGATCATCACTTTGTTATCTGAATCTGACAAGATATTAGACAAACTATCACCAATTGTACTCCCAGAGCTACCCGAACAACTTGAACTGCCTGTGCTTCCATCGTTCCCTTCGATGTTTATTGTATTAAAAAATGCAACATTGAAACTACCGACCTGATCTCCAGTTGGTCCCGCAATACTCCCTGTGCTATCTGGAATAAGATTTGAAGGAATTACACCCCCATTCGAATCTTTATGATATTGAGTAAAAGCTTGATAGTAGGTGCCTGAATTAAAACTCAAATTTGGGTTAGTATCAAATCCAGAATTGCTCAGATATTCATAGTAATCAAATACGCAATAGCCATCAAATCCAGTACCACCCAGGATAGAGAAAAATTACTGTGGACTGACATGTTTTAGCAAATCGGCTAATTTTTCGAGGTTTAGTCGCTTTTTGTTGCTCATAATTGTTTTTTAAGTTAAGTTTATGACAGTAAATAATAATTGAATCTTTGTCCTTGTTTGATTATGAATGATTAAAGGAAAGTATTTCGCTTATAATTGGTTGGTCTCAAAATTTAATCATTCTACCTTAAAGTTAAATGGATTGTTTTGTTAATAAAAGTATTGTTGTTAATCAATCGATTGCGCAATTTTAAATTTCCATTTGAAACGTTAATGGGTAGGATTGACGCAGTTATATGGAAATGTGTTTTGACAATGAGAAGTAGATCAGTTAATTCTATAGTTGCAATATATTTTTTGTCGTACCTTTATCCCAATGACCGATATTCAAAAGAGATTCGACCGTATACTTGCTATTTACATGCATCTACAGGCAAAACCTGTGGTCACTGCCGCCGCTTTGGCAGAACGTTATGAAGTTAGCCAGCGTACGATTTATCGTGATATCAGATCCCTGATGCAAGCTGGAATTCCGATTTATGGTGAAGCGGGAAGCGGTTATTCTTTGGTGGAGGGATATAAGATGCCGCCCCTACAATTTACCCGAGAGGAGGCATTGAGTTTTGTGGCAGCGGAGAAACTGGTGGAAAAGTATACAGATCGGAATCTTGCGCATCATTTTACCACGGCATTACTGAAGATGAAAGCCATATTACGGGGTAACGAAAAAGAACAGGTAGCCTTAGTAGGGGATAACTTTCTGGTGCGCGGTGGGCGTCATCAATTCAATGAGAAGCTTACCCATGGCACCAATATACTGATCGAAAGTATCGCTGCAAAGAAATGTGTGGAAATCTATTATTCCAAGCCTTCCGATAAAACTCCAGAAAGGCGTGAAATCGAAGCTGTGGGTATTTTTGTGGAGAGCAAATTTTGGTATGTCCTTGCTTTTTGTAGATTACGGAAAGATTATAGGCAATTCCGTTTGGATAGAATAAACAATATTAGAATACTTGCCGATGACTTTGCAAAGGAGCATCCTGAACTTTCATCTTTTCTGAATAAACGTCATGACGTTCCCACGACAAAAGTTGTCGTGCAAGTGGACAAGGATATGGCCCGCTATATGGAATGGGATCGTCACTACTTTGGTTTCCAAAAAGAAACGGTCACCGATAATTATGTAGAGATGCATTTCGAATGCATTAATATGGAGAACGGCTTTGCGCGCTGGTATCTGATGTTTGCCGATAAAGGAACAATTATTGAACCCGAATCGTTAAAAGAGGTGGTAAAGCGGCTGCTCTCAACTGCATTGGAGCAGGTTTAGTCAAAAACGACGAAATCAAGCTTTCAGCTATTGTACGCAAAAAAACTTGTTCGGCTGAAAGGACAGGTACCGAACAAGTCATTTGTAGGCTGTACTAAAAATAAGCTTCAGCGCGCTGTTAAGAAGGAATTTTCATTGCAGACATGATCTATTTAACCTCTTTCCCAAAAAAATGGAGGTTCTATTCCAAGTAATCTTAGATAAACAAATCCCTGACCGCGGTGGTGGATCTCATTGTCGATAAAGTAAAATATGCTGTGGATAATGGGCGATTTGTATTGGCCGAATAGGTTGAACTCTTCGGCAAAGCGCTCTTCAGAGATTTGATTGAACAGTTCACTGATCTGAGGAGTAGCTTCATCCCAGGCCTGAAGCAATTGTGCTTTGGTCGAATAACTGAAATTTTCGTTCAGTTCACCACTTTTATTATTCACAATCTCCCGGAGACCTGGTACAGCAATACCTAATAGTTCTTTAATGATATCTGCAAAAGTGCGCATGCCTTCTACTTTATAGTTGAACAATTCCTGTTCTGGAAATTTTTCAATAGTCTGTCTCGTTAGATTTCTGTGACCTAACCAATGCTGAAGTAGCTCGTTCTTGGAAATGATTTCTGTTTTCATGATGCTCGTATTTAAAGTTTTTAGTAAGCAATACATCGCCTTCTGCGTTGTATGACAGTTCAAAATTACTGCAGCTTGTGACAGCTGTATGGCAGTATAAATTCGGAATACTAATTTTATTTTTTTGGAGCAGCATTTATTTGATGTAGGGAATGTTGTGCGGATAAATCGCAAAATAGGAGGGTGGGATAAAAAGAAGTAGAAAATAAAAAAAATAATTCACTAATTATTTGACAGTTATAAAAATGTTTGTAACTTTGCAGTCCCTTAATGGGGATAGTATGTCTTGAGCGAAGCCCTACTGCTTCGAAGGACTTTTAATTAATTAATTTACAACATGTCAGGTATTATTGGAAAAAAAGTAGGAATGACGAGCCTGTTTAACGCTGATGGGAAAAATATTCCTTGTACAGTGATTCAGGCCGGGCCGTGCGTGGTTACGCAGATACGTACGGAAGAAAAGGATGGCTACTCGGCAATTCAACTTGGTTTCGACGAAGCTAAGGAGAAAAACACGACAGCTCCTTTGAAAGGGCACTTTGCGAAAGCAAACACAACGCCTAAGCGTAAGTTGGTAGAGTTTAAAACTTTCCCAGATGCAAAACAACTTGGTGACGTAGTTGACGTTACTCTTTTTGAAGAAGGTGAGTACGTAGATGTAGTTGGTACTTCAAAAGGTAAAGGTTTCCAAGGTGTAATGAAACGTCATGGATTTGGTGGTGTAGGTGGTGCGACTCACGGTCAGCACAACAGATTACGCGCTCCGGGTTCATTAGGTGCTTCATCATGGCCTTCACGCGTATTCAAAGGTATGCGCATGGCTGGTCGTACAGGTGGTGACAGAGTTAAAGTTCAAAACTTACAGGTGTTGAAAGTTTACGCTGAGCAAAACCTTATCGTTGTTAGTGGTTCCATTCCAGGAGCTAAAGGTTCTTATGTAATCGTAGACAAATAGTAGAGATGGAAGTTAAAGT
>PJUD01000300.1_pt1 | contig 33182 bp, 18 predicted proteins | sample 1512341 | NCBI WGS metagenome assembly PJUD01 (sample SAMN08177675, study PRJNA422409) | Feces metagenome, whole genome shotgun sequencing project. | isolation source: Chicken feces (3) enriched on wood chips: beechwood xylan treatment | host: Gallus gallus | place: USA: Madison | collected 2015-01-15 | reverse complement strand
CGGAGCTAGGAGCCGCTATGACTTCAATCCTGCAGCGGGCTCCACAGAAGAGTCACGATCTCGCGCGGTTTGACCGGCAAACGGACGACGCCGTCGGAATCGGCTTCAAGCTCGTGCAGCGGCTGCTCTAATATGTTGCTAAAGCGCCAGCCTGTAGGCGAATTTCCGTCATCTCCAAGCATAGGCCGTCCGCTGCCGGGACGCACAACCAGCTCCGTCGCAGAGCCAGACAGGTTATACCAGCGGACGACATATTGGCCGGGGAGCTCTCCGCCTTTGACGGCCGACAGCGAGAGCTGCTCTCCGCTCCAATCCAACCAGCTGTGAACGGGAGGCAGGACGCCGGCATGGACATCCGTCTGTTCGGCGACCCACGGCGTCTGGAAGGCGTACGCTTCCGCGGCCGCTTCGCTGCGCTTGTTCCGTCCGCCGTACGGAATGATTGCGAGCTCGACGCTTTGCGGGCCCTGACATTGCGCTTCCGGCGTCGGGAAGACGCCCCAATCTCCCAGCTCGCCCACGGCACGTAGGAGGGTGACGGCGATCGTGCGGCTATCATCGCCGAGCACCTCGTATTCGTTCAGTCCGATGTTGGCGACGGCCAGACCGCACGCTTCGTCGTCCAGTGCGACGAAAGCCTGCTGATGCTGGGCGTTGCTTGGATTGATCCACTCTGCGGCCGGTTCGTTGGGGCGCTCGGCGATCTCGAACACCGAATCGACGTAATGGAGGTCGGAGGCGATGCCGCTAGGGAATAGCGCCCGCAGCCGGTGATCCTTCGCTTGATTGTCGAAAGAGGCGGTGATTTTCAGCGCCCGCGAGCCTTGCTCGATCGTCACCCGAGTGACGATGACCAGCGGTACGGTCCGCTCCGAACGTCCCGCGGCGCGCCGGTTGACCGGGACAATCTTGGCTCTCTCCAACTGCAGCGAGGCATCGGCTTCCGCGGGAATTTCCCAGCGATGCACAATCTCGACGACCGTAGCAACGGCGGTCGCGGACACGATTCGCGTCTCGGCCGTCAAATCCCGAGTTGTCAGAACTCGATTGCCCCCGTCTTGCTTAAACACGTATTCGTTGCCGATATCGCCTACGTTTTCATAGACGCACAGATTTTCGTAGACTGCTCCCGTTTCCCTGTCCGTCAGCGTCAGGCTCCCATTCGCGTGGACGACAATCGAGTAATACTCGTTGCCGAGCTCATCCGCGGGCTGATTCGCGACAGGAGGGCGCACGCCTTCGGATGAAGGCAGCCATGCGTACGCCCGGTGTCCCATCCCCGGCACTTGCTCCGCTTTGAGCGTCACCTTGATGCGCCGGGCCATATACGGCTGCCGGAAGCGGTCGTCCGGAAGCGCGTAGCCGAACTTCACGCCCAGGTCCTCGATGTCGGCGGCGACCGGCTGCAACTGTTCGTCGACAATAACTCCGCCTGCGATGTCCAGTCGCTCTAGCTCCTCGTAGATTTCCGCCGAACGGTCATAGCCCAGCGGCTCTTTCGCGATTTCCAGCTCTACGACTGCCGATCCCGAACGCGCCCCACCCGCGTAATTCATGACGACGAACGGAACGGCGGACCGTCCGGCGAAAGCGGAGGTGTCCGTCTGGCCGGCAAGGAAACGTCCGCTTTCCTGCGCCAGAGCTTCCGCTACGTGACGGCTTTTCGCAAACCGGGTCATCATCTCGGCGTGAACCTCGTCGACGCTGCATCCGCAGATGCTGTCGTGAGGATGGTTTTGCATCAGTGTTTTCCAGGCATAATCGAGCAGCGGCCGCGGATACTCCCGTCCAAGAAGCGTAGAGAATGCGGCGGAGGGCTCGGCGATTTTTTCCAGCAGCGCCTGACCTTTAACATTCGCCTGCTTCACATACACGCGCGCGGAGGCGGTGTTGACGAGCGTGCCCCACCCGTCGGTCCGCTGGCTGCGCAATTCCCCTTCGACTACGGTAAGCGGCTTGTCAATCGATTGTTCGACCGCCGCGACGTATTCGGAGAAAGTACTGATCCGAAACTCGTAATCGGGATAGAGCCGACGCGCCGTATCCAGCGCCGCGGTCAAATCGGTCTGCACCGGTTGATGGTCGCAGCCGTTCATGAACAGAAGCTGCGGCGTCGATGCGAATCGTTCGACGTTGGCGAAGCGTTCCGGCCAGTAAGCGCGGGCCTCGTCGTTTCCGACGGGAATTTCCATTCCGTTGTGATACCAGTTGGCGAACAGGATGCCGAGCACCTCGGAGCCGTCCGGAGCGCGCCAGATCATCTCCGAGAACGGGGATTCGTAGGCGGCGGAATCCGCGACCGAATTGTTGAAGCCCGTCGGCTTTACGCCTCTGCCGAACACGGCGTTGCCGATGCCGGCCTGCTTAAGCAACTGAGGCGCCTGCCCCATGTTGCCGAAGGAGTCGGGGAAATAACCGATTTTGGCGACGGGGCCGTAAGCTTGCGCATCTTTGTGTCCGATGAGCAGGTTGCGGACGTTCGCTTCGCCGCTGGTCAGAAATTCGTCCTGCAGCACGTACCAGGGGCCGATCGCGATTTTTCCCTGACGGATCAGTTCGGTCAGCCGCTCGCGGTTTTCCGGGCGTACCTGCAAATAATCCTCCAGAATGATCGTTTGTCCGTCCAAATGGAAGCTGCGGAATTGATCGTCCTGCTCAAGCGTATTCAGAAGCGTATCCATCAGCGCAATCAAACGCGCATGATGCTTTTCGTAAGGCATATACCATTCTCTGTCCCAATGGGTATGGGGAATGACGTGGGCCACTTTTTTGCTCATTCGATAAACCTCCATATGACAAATATACAAGTTTGGTATAACGTGTTATAGTGAATAGTAATAGAAATTATACGTGGAGTAAACAATCGAATTCGGATTTTTGAAGATAAAGTTGTATATTTGTATTGTCTTGTGGAATGGAGTGAGCAGAAAATGAGCGGAACGAAACGAACGCCCTTGTCCGAGCAGGTGCGAGCCTATGTACTGGACCAAATCCGGGCGGGCAAATGGCGGGAAGGAAGCCGACTGCCGTCGGAAAACCAATTGTGCAAGCAGTTCGACGTCAGCCGGATCACGATCCGGGGAGCGATGGACAAGCTGGTCGAGGACGGAATCGTCTATCGGATTCAGGGAAGGGGCTCGTTCGTCTCCCGCGCCAAGGAGGGCGGGGAGCCGATCCGCTATGCCGGAAAGCCTGCAGAGACCCGGGGGCCTCAGCTCGTCGCCGTGCTTATTCCAAGGCTGCGGGGATTGCTGATGACGCGTCTGGTCGAAGGCATCGAGAAGGCGTTAGAAGGCTCGCCCTGCCGGATAATGCTGATGACGACGGGAGATTCGCAGAAACGGGAGGAAGAGAAGCTCAAGGAGGCGCTCGCCGCGGGAGCGAAGGGAATCATCGTCTATCCCTCGGACGGACAGACCTATAACGAGGCGATGCTGAGGCTGTCGCTGGACCGTTATCCGATCGTCGTGATCGATCGCTATTTGCGCGGGGTGGAGACGAACTGCGTCTGCTCCGACCATTATGCCGGCGCTTACGAAGCGACGGAGCATTTGCTGCGGCTCGGACATCGCAGAATCGCATTCGTGACGTCGCCGTACAGCGGAACGACCAGTCTGGAGGAGCGGCTGGAAGGCTATAGGCAGGCGCTGAACGATTACGGCGTTATGTTTGACCGGGGGCGGGTGATCGAGAGTGCGGAGCCCGAGCGGCTTGGCGCGTTTCTGAACGAGCAACCCGATCTGACCGCGCTGTTCGCCGCCAACGAGGAGATCGGCCTTATCGCGATGCGGATGGCCGAAGCTTACGGAAGATCGGTTCCGCAGCGGTTATCCGTCATTTTCTTCGACGATTACGATCATTCCCAATACGCCCGCATTCCGCCAACCTGCGTCGCGCAGCAAGGCGAGGAAATCGGCGTCCTTGCGGGGCGGAGATTGCTTTCCTTGATTGACGATCCGCTTCAGGACCGTGCGATGCTGCGCGTGCCGACGAAGCTTATTGTCCGCGCCTCCTCCGCGGAGCCGCCGGATGGGATCAAAGAATCCGGCGGCGATTCCGATTAAGTAGTATTAGTCTTGTGCGGCTTGCGACGGTTCACGTAATCGTTCTGAGCGGTGCAAGACAGGCGTTAAATTTGAAAGGAAGAAGTTTCTTGGAACTAGGGAAGATTAGCTCTACCTGGAAGCCGGTATCCCGACTTCTCGCGGTGTGCGGATTCATTTTGTTCGCATGGATGCTGTGGTATTCGTTAGCCAATGCGAGCACTTATTTCGAATCGGGAAGGACCGCGGTGGTGCTCCTTACGGGAGGGGCGGCCGTAGTCCTACTGTTGCTGCTCTTCGCCGCGACGAGATATATCGGGCGGTCCGTTTTTCTAGCAGCGGTGCTCGCTATTGCTATTGGCGCGAGGTTAGTGTGGATTTTTACCGTCGATACGCAGCCCGTATCGGATTTTCACGATATGCATTCGGGGGCATTAAGCGCCGCTGCCGGCGATTTTTCGTTCGGAACGAACGAATACTTTACCCGGTGGGTATACCAGATCGGATTTGCGCTCTACGAGGCGTTCATCGTTACGCTGTTCGGTACGGACCCGATCGTGCTTAAGCTGTTTAACGTACTGTTTCAGGCCGGAACGGCAGTTCTTGTCTATTTATCGGCGGCCCGCGCGTTCGGAGAAACGAGCGGAAGGGCGGCGGCGTTGCTGTATGCCGTATATGTACCGAACATTATGATGTGCTCGGTGCTAACCAACCAGCATATCTCCGTCTTTTTCTTTTTTCTTGGCGTCTATGCGATCATTCGCCGGAGCTTGGCCGGCAAGTGGGATTGGCTCGCTGTCGGGCTTTGTTTCGGATTCGCTAATTTGATGAGGCCGTTGGGCAGCTTTTTCATAGTCGGTCTGGTTGCGTACATCGTGTTGTTTCAATTGCTGCCCAGTATCAGGGAGAGGGAGTGGGGCGCGCTGGCTGCCAGAACGGCCGGGGCGATCGCCATTTATCTCCTCGTCCAGCAGTTCGCCAGCTTTGCCCTTGTGCAAACGGGAGTTACGGCGCAACCTCTGTCGAACCAGGAGCCTTACTGGAAGTTTATGATCGGCCTAAACCCGGATACGAACGGAGGCTGGTCGTATGACGACACGGTGTATGTGCTGCAATTTCCGCAAGGCGAGGAACGGAATCGAGCGGAGCTGGAACTGCTCAAGCAGCGTCTGGCCGATAAGCGGCAGGTCGGGGAGCTGTTTCTCAGCAAAGCGCGGTCGATGTGGGGGGCGGAAGATTCGGCTGCAATGTGGAGTATCCAGGATCGGATTCGGCCGGAGCTGCAGAAAAAGTTGCTTCAGATGGAACGAATACAATACTTGCTGCTGGCGCAATTCGGCTTAATCGCCGCAGGAGTGATGGCCTACCGGGGGGCAAGCGCGGAAGCCTCGATGTTTATGCTGCTGCTGCTCGGCTACGCGGCGCTTCATATCGTCATCGAGATGCAGACCCGGTATCGGATCGATATTTTTCCATGCGTGTTCATTCTGCAAAGCTTCGGCGCGTCTGTGCTGATGGATTCGTTCAAGCGATGGCGGAAGACGCAAGCGGGGTTCCGTCCGTCCGGTCTTGAGCGGGAGCGGAGTTTATAAAGGAGCTGGGGGACGATCCTTCGGCTGCGGCTCGGGGATTGTGAACTATTGATCGGTCACGCTCGACGTACGGAGCAAATTTCGGCGCTTCCCTTGGGGATGCGCTTTTTCCCGTTCCACGCGAACCTGTCACGAGAATGTAAGAAGCTGTAGGTATAATGCAGACTATAATCCTCTTAATAGTCTGGAGTGTACCGGAATGGTCTTGCTGCAAACAAAGAACTTAACGAAAATCTACGGACGAGAGCCGAATCTCGTTAAAGCGCTGGACGGCGTGTCGATGGAAGTGCGGGAAGGAGAGTTTGTCGCGATCGTAGGCAGCTCGGGAAGCGGGAAGTCGACGTTGCTTCACATGCTCGGCGGGCTGGATAGGCCCACGAGCGGTGAGGTGCATATCGGAGGGAAATCGCTGTTCGGGATGAACGACGACGAGCTTACCGTATTTCGCAGGCGTAAAATCGGCTTCGTGTTCCAGCAGTATAACCTGGTGCCGATCCTGAACGTCTACGAGAATATCGTGCTGCCGATTGAGCTGGACGGCAACGCGGTCGATAAGACGTACTTGGAGCATATCGTCAAGACGCTGGGTCTTGCGCAGAAGCTGGACAGCCTACCGGGGGAGCTATCCGGCGGACAGCAGCAGCGAGTCGCCATCGCCCGCGCGCTGGCGACGAAGCCGTCGATCATGTTGGCGGACGAGCCAACGGGGAATCTGGACAGCCGCACGAGCCAGGAAGTGATCGGGCTGCTCAAGGTGACGAGCAAGCAGTTTAACCAAACGATTGTGATGATCACCCACAGCGAGGAGATTGCTCAGCTGGCCGACACCGTTGTTCGGATCGGAGACGGCCAAATTGTCGGGGGGATGCGGTCGTGATGTTCCCGAACAGCAATAGAGGCGCGATAGACAAGCTGATGAAGCGAAGTTTAAAGGCGAATCGTTCGAGAAACCGTTACGTCGTGCTGGCGATCGTCCTAACGACTTGGCTGATTACGTCCGTTTTCAGCATCGGGATGAGCTACGTTCAATCTTTCGAGGCGCAGGCGCAAAAAATGCTCGGAACGAAGGCGGACGCGATAATGGCGAGCCCGACGGCGGAGCAGTTGGAGCGACTTAGAGGTTTGGCCGACGTGAACGAGGTCGGGGTGGAGATTGCCGTCGCGCGCTGGGTTCCGGCAGGAGCGGACGACGCTTTGGCGGCGTCTTTTAGCTGGCTGGACGATGCGGAATGGAGCCGGATGAAAGCTCCTCTCTGGGGCCGGAGCGCGAACGGGTACCCGGAGGGGCGGAACGAAGCGATCGTTCCGACCTGGATTCTGGACGAGCTGGGCATCGAAAAGCCGCAGACGGGGATGACTGTTCCCTTGACCTACTCTGTCCGTCCGGGAGATGGAGGCGAGACGGTCGAGCGCACGGAGCCTTTTATCCTGAGCGGTTGGTATATCGATTATCCGCATTTGATGGGGCGCCCCGGAACAATTGTCGTTTCCAAGGCGTTCGCGGACGAAATTCGGGGAGGAACCGAGCTCGGTCCGGATGCAGTCGTCTCCGTCTCGTTCAAGAAAGGGAGAGCGGTCGATGCAGCGATCCAACAAGCGGGTGAAGCATTGGCGCTCGGCGATAAACAAACGTTGGAGCCGGTGCGCGGAGCTGCGAGCAGTCCCGGGGACAGAGGCTGGACGTACGCGGGAATGGCGGGCATGAGCGCCTTCGTTATGTTCAGCGGTTATTTGTTGATCTATAATGTGTTTTACGTTTCGGTTTCTAAGGATACGAAGCAGTACGGCTTGCTAAAGACGATTGGAGCCACGCAGAGGCAGATCAGGCGGCTTGTCCGGGGACAGGCCAATCGGCTGGCGCTGATCGGAATTCCGCTCGGACTTGCCGCCGGAGCGATCACGTCGCTCGTCGCGGTACCGATGGCGCTCGCGACGTTTACGCTTGAAACCGGAGTCGAAATTTCGTTTCATCCCGCCATCTTCGTCGGCGCGGCTTTATTCGCCTGGCTGACGACGATGGCCGGGAGCCGGAAGCCGGCCCGGATCGCCGGAAGGATCTCTCCGATCGAAGCCTTGAAATACGTGCGGGCTTCCAGGAAGCGGGGCCGGGGCGGAGCCAAGCCGCATCGCATGGCGTTGCGAAATCTATTCCGCGACAAGAAGCGGGCGACGACTGTGTTCCTGTCGCTGTTCCTGGGCATGACGACGTTCCTGACGGTCAATACGCTAGTGCTCAGCATGGACACCGACAACTTCGTCGACACTTACGTCGGCAACGACTTCGAGATCGAGAACGGAACGTTCAGTTTCCGCTACGAAGGCGAGCCGAAGCCGATTCTGACAGAGCCGCTCGTCCGCCAAATCGCCGAGCTGGACGGAGTGGCGGATGTCCGGGCGACCTACGTGCAGAGAGCTTACATGCCTTATTCAGCCGACGTGTTCGGCAAATATTTGGATGAGTTGGCTGCGCGGAGCGGGTTCGAGCGGCCGTCGGACGAGGAGCTGTCCGCGAATCGGGAAGGTTTTGCCGGCTTTGCGGTCGGTCTGGACATTCGCGACGTGCAGGAGCTGAACAAGGAGCTGGAGACGACGATCGACTTGGAGCGTTTCGAGAAAGGCGAGATCGCCTTGCTGAACACGCCGAACGTGGAGCCGGGAACCCGCATGACGCTTGGACTGCCGGGCGGCTCCGCCGAACGGGAGTTCGAGATTGGGGGAGCCGTCCCTGCCCGTTATGGAATTCCTTTCGGCAGCTTTGCTCCGAACGTATACGTAAGCGAGCAGGCGATGAGGCTGTGGCTCGGCGGGGAACCGACGGCCTATCGGCTGGCGATCCAGGCCGACGAGAAGCGGCATCCGTTCATCCAGCAGCAGCTCGAACGGCTGATCGCGGGTGAGCGCGAGCTGAAGCTGAGCTCCAAGCTGGATTGGGCGCAGCAGCTCGAATCCGCCAAAATCGTTTTCTACATTTTAGGCGGAGCCGTGACGTTACTACTGGCCTTTATCGGCATCTTGAACTTCGTCAGCACGATGCTGACGAGCGTCATCGTTCGCCGGCAGGAATTCGCGGTTATGGAAAGCATCGGCATGACGAGCAGGCAGCTTCGCAACCTGCTATTATGGGAAGGGACGGGCTATGCGGTCATCTCGCTTCTGCTCGTCTCGACACTCGGTACGCTGATCAGCTACGGCGCGTTCGTCCTGTTCAGCCAGGAGGCGGATTACGCGATTTATACGTTCCCATCCGTGCCGTTGTCGATCGCTTTCGCGCTTATTCTCGCAGCTTGCTGGAGCGTGCCTTTGATCGCTTTCGGCAGATCCCGGAAAACAAGCATTGTGGAGCGTTTGCGGGAAACGGGCTAAACCGACGGGACAACGAACCGGGGGCGGAAAAGAAGGAGGGGTGAGCCTGTGGCGACGATTATGATTGTGGAGGACGATCGACTGCTCAACGAGGGGCTGGCCTACTCGCTAGGAGAAGACGGCTATGAGATTCTATCCGCTTATTCGTATGAGGAAGGCTTGAGCGCTTTTCGCAGCCGCGAGGTTCAACTGGTTTTGTTGGATGTGAACCTTCCCGACCGCCCGGGCACGGAGCTATGCGCGGCGATCCGCTCCTCATCGGACGTCCCGGTTATTTTTCTGACGGCTAACGATACGGAGAAGGATATGGTGCTCGGCTTTAAACTCGGAGCGGACGATTATATGCCCAAGCCGTTCAGCATGGCCGTGCTCCGCGAGAGGGTGAAGGCCGTGCTTCGCAGAGGCGTTGGCGGAGAGAACGGATCCTTGTTTGTCTATCAAGATTTGACGATACATTACGATAAAATGAAAGTCTACAAGAACGGCCAAGAGCTCAAGCTGACGACGAATGAATTCAAGCTGCTCGCGGCGCTGACCCAGAATCGCAATCAGGTGCTGACGCGGGAGGTGCTCCTGGAGAAGCTATGGGACTCTGAGGGCAGCTTCGTGGACGAGAATACGCTCAGCGTCACCATCAAGCGTCTGCGAAGCAAAATCGAAAACGATCCGAAGCGGCCGGCTTTCGTCAAAACCGTGTTCGGCATCGGTTATACCTGGGGAGAGTAGAAGATGAAAGGCTCCTTTACTCGCATCATAACAATATGTTCGGCGATTTACGCGCTCGCTTGCGGCGCGTTTTTTGCCGTTCTCCACTACGCGGGGGCGAATAAAACGATAGGGTGGACGGCTGCTGCGTTCGTTCTGGCAACGGCGATGATTTTCGCGGGTTATCTTCTGTCTTTGCGTTCAGGGATGATTACGATTTTGGACAAGCTGTCGCTGACCGTACAATCGCTGATCGACGGGCAGGACGAGGAACACTTCCCCATCTCTGAGGACAATCTGCTTTCCAAGCTTCAGGATCAGGTGCTGAAGCTGTCGGGGATTTTGAGGACGCAGAAGCTTCGGTACAAGGAAGAGGGCGAGGAGATGAAGTCGCTTATTACGGACATCACCCACCAGCTTCGAACCCCCCTCGCCAATCTGAACATGTATAACGGGATGCTCGCCGACGAGGCGCTGCCCCCCGACAAACGGGCTGAATTCGCTCGGGTCGCGCGCGATCAGACGGAGAAGCTGACCTGGTTAATGGATAGCCTTGTGAAGCTATCCCGGCTGGAGAGCGGCATCATCGAGATCCGCGTCGAACGGCGGAATATCGTGGATACGGTGCTGGAGGCGATCAAAACGGTCTACCCCGCGGCGGAGGAGAAGGGGCTGAACATTTCGTTCGAGGGGAGCGTGCCCGTCCCGCTGCTGCACGATTCGAAATGGACCGGCGAAGCGATCGGCAACGTGCTGGACAACGCGATCAAATACACTCCCGCAGGCGGCAAAATCAAGGTGACCGTCGAGAGGTACGAGATGTTCGCAAGAATCGATATTGCGGACAGCGGCTGCGGCATTCCCGAAGCCGAGCTCGCCAAGGTGTTCCAGCGCTTCTTCCGGGGAGCCTCCTCTACGGATACGCAAGGCGTAGGCGTCGGACTGTACCTGACACGCAAAATCGTGACGGAGCAAGGCGGCTATATGAAAGCATCTTCGGAGCCCGGAGGGGGGAGCGTGTTCTCGTTGTTCCTGCCGGTCGACACCGCGACGAAACTATGATATGGTTGTAGGAAACCCATAGGCATTCCACTCCTTCCAGAGTGGGGTGCCTTCGTCTATATTTGTGGGTTTTTACATTTAATGTATTCCTTTTCTTCCGAAAGGACATGGAGGTCGTGATGCTATGTTTCTCTATTTGTCCCCGTTCAGGGGGATCCGACGGCTGCCGTTAAAGCGCTAAGATCACTCATGTAAAGGAGAGGTAGAGCATGGCTGTAAGTATTCATACGGAAAAGCGTTCGCGATTGAATTCTTCCGGACTGCGGAATTTACGTCGGGAGGGCCGTTTGCCAGGAGTTGTATTCGGCAAAAACGCAAACAACGAAAATATTCATATTTCCACCAATCAATTCGAGAAATGGCTGAAGCAAGGGGCTTCCGGTTTTATCGAGCTGCAAATGGAGGGCGAGAATTCGTTGACTGTGCTGCTAGAGGACCTTCAGCGCGACCCGGTAACCCGCTCGCTGATTCACGTCGACTTCCAGCTCGTTCAGTCGAACGAGATTGTCCGCACGAAGCTCGCGGTGAAGCTCAAGGGCACTCCGGTCGGAACGAAGTCGGGCGGCGTCGTTCAGGTCCAAGATCCGTACGTGGAAGTGGAAGCCCTGCCGAAAAATCTGCCGTCCTCGGTCGAGCTGGACATTAGCGAAATGGAAATCGGCGATACGCGGTTCGTAAGAGACTTGGATCTACCGTCCGAAGTAACGGTTGTTTCCGGGGCAAACGAGCTTCTCGTGTCGGTGTCCAAGCCATAAAATAAAACCGGCGAATGAACGGGCGATCGTTAATCGAATGCGGTGTTAGAGCCGCTATCGATTTGCGATCGCCTGGCCGGTGATCCCCTCATTGCCTCAAACTCCTCTTGGCGCCCCCGTGGTGCGTACGATTTGATAATTGGCCGCCCAGTTCCTGCTCCGAAGATTATCTTCCCAGGTAGCCGCTGCTCCATCCTCTTCTAGTTTCGCAATCCGCTTCAGTTTCACAACTATGACTCCCAATTTAGCCATCAATTATCCGAAAACTCGTTGATGAACGATTCTAGATCATACTCTACCTGTTTTACAATTTGTCACCCTATTGTTTATTGAGGGGGTGAGTATAATAAGAACTAATATGAAAGCGATTACAACATGAGGCTCGTAGAGTCTATCGAGAAAGGGGGGATAATGTTGTCAGATTGAGCGACTTTGCGGGGGCCCGGCCTGGGACGGTACTTTTTTGGCCTCCGAGTCGCGACCCCGGCCACGCCAAGGCACTTTTGGCCTCCGGCCCCGAGGCCCCAGCGTCACCAAGGGCAGCAGAATTCCCCGCCCCCGATCACGCCAGGTTAACCTGACCATATTGGGGGGGAGATGTGGTTCGCGCAGATTAGCGGAGCCATAAAGGTTATTGTTTTCTCATTCTTGCAAACGAGGTGATAGCAGGATGAAAGTCACTCATTGGATTAGCAGGTTGACGATTGCGGCTCTTGTGTTCGGATTTGTCGGAGGATGGTTAGGGAGCCCGGACGCCCATGCGGAGCACGGCAAACCGACGGCACAGAAAGTCGCGGACAGAAATTTTCCGTCTATCTTTCAAGCGTGGAACAAAGCGGAAGCCGGGCCGGGCGTGACGGGGAACGAGGTCCACGACACGGCGATGCATGACTTGTACTTCACGTCTACTCAAGGGCTCGGATTGCAGTGGAACGACGCTTCGCCGACGAATTCGGATGGAGACGGGTTGGGAACCGGGTTTACGTCAACGAGCATTGCGGCCGCGACAGCCAAGGTTCAGGCGCTGCATGCCGAAAACCCGAACCTGGTCATTTTGACCGAAATCCGATATTGGGCCGCATGGGAGACTTATTTACCCGCCGATCATGCTTGGTGGAAAAGAAAGTCCGACGGCTCGAAAATCCCGGCATGGCAAGGAGAAGGAATGACGATTTACTATATGGACTGGGACAACGCGGCGTTCCGGGAGCATGTAGCGAATCAGGCGAAAGCCGCCGTGGACACTGGACTTGTGGACGGCATTATGATCGACTGTATGGCGATAGACGAGTTCGGCGATGCCGATGCGGATCCCAATCGCGTGGATCTAATCGCGCGAATTCGCGGCAAGATCGGGGATAAGCTTCTGCTGGTCAATTCCAACCAACTGAAGAGACCCAACATGGCGCCCTACATTAACGGTTTGTATATGGAGGTCTGGCAGAGCAGTACGCCGGAACACATGCAGCTGGTCTCGGATACGTTGAAATGGGCGGAAGAGAAGACGAGATCTCCCAAAATCAACGCCCTTGAGCTTTGGTATGACAGCAACCGCAACGATCTGTACAAAATGCGTGCTGTCACAACGTTGAGCCTGACCCATGGCAACGGCTACGCGTTGTTTGCGGACCACAATGAAAACCCGAATCCCGACCATCTGCACAATTGGTACGATTTCTGGAATGCGGATCTCGGAAAGCCCGTAGCCGCAGGCTATCAGCGGGCGGACAATGAATTGTTCCAACGGGAATTCGATAAGGGAACCGTCATCTACAATCCGAAGGGCAACGGAACCCAAACGATCACTTTCGGTCAGCAGCGCACCCGCGTATCGACCGGAACGACCGGGACTACATTCCAAGTGAACGATAACGACGGGGATATTTTCCTGTATGTCGGCGCCCCGCCGAATCCGCTTCCGGGGCCTGCTGCGGCCGTACAGACCGATTACTATGCGGCAAGCGCAAGCTCGGTGCAAGGAAATCATAACTGGTATACGCAATATACGGACGGAAGCACCTACACGAACATGAGCTGGGACAATGCCAACAACAACCTGTTCCGGTTTTCGGGTCAAGGGATTTCCGTGTTCGGCGAATTCGGCAACAACGGCGGGCGAATCGATCTGGGAGGCTCTTATGACGCCGTATTGAAATGGGTCGCGCCGGCGGCCGGGGACATCAAGATCGGCGCATCGATGCGCAAGGAATTCGGAACGGACGGAGACGGCGTTATCGTTACTGTGAAGAAGAACAATACCGTCCTATGGGGGCCGACGGTCATCAATGGAATGACGCCGACGCTACTGAATTTGGATCAAACCGTCGCAGCCGGGGACAGCATCCTCTTCATCGCCAACAAAAATAACAATTTGACGGGAGACCAGCTGCGGCTGAGACCGTTCGTCAAGCTGTATGCCGGTACGACGACTCCGCCGGTAACGGGCAACGTCGCGCTCGCATCCAAAGGGGCCACAGCGATGGCTTCGACGGTCAACGGCGTTAACTTTGCCGCAAGCGGCGCCATCAACGGAGATAGAAAAGGGGTTAACTGGGGCAATGGCGGCGGATGGAGCGACGGCACGTCCGGGACGTATCCCGACTGGCTGCAAGTTAACTTCGGCGGGAACCGCACGATCGAGGAGATCAACGTGTTTACGGTGCAGGACAATTATGCCGCTCCATCCGAGCCTACGCCTACCATGACCTTCTCTCAGTACGGAATAACGGCTTTCGACGTGCAGTATTGGAACGGTTCCGCATGGGCGACGATTCCGGGAGGAAGCGTTACAGGCAACGATAAAGTATGGAGGAAGTTCTCGTTTGCGCCTGTTACGACCGATAAAATCAGGGTTGTCGTCAACAATGCGCTGAACGGTTACAGTCGAATTGCCGAGCTCGAAGCTTGGACCGAGCCGTCTCCGCCGTCATCATCAGGCTCGAGCGAATCGATGTTTGCTTCCGTGACCGGCCCGCAATCGCAGGGGGATTGGATGGATAAAGAATTGGGCATCGTCTTCAGTTCGTCCGTCGCCGGCAAAGTCACGGAGCTGAAAGCGTACGTCGCTTCCGCCGCCGAAGCCGGAGCCCATACCGCGAGAATCTGGAAAAACTCGGACGGATCGCTAGTCGGAGGGCCGTACTCGTTGAATTTCGCCAGTACGATCGGATGGCAGACGTTCGACATACCGGATCTTAATCTCTTGGCTAACACGGCTTACACGTTGTCCATCTCCACGGGGAGCGATACCGGGCGGTATTACGCCATGAAAACCAACTCGATGTCTTCCGCGGGAAATAACGGCAGCCATCTATCCTGGCAGGCTCATGCGGGCGTATACGGGACCACGCTAGGAAACCGTCCTACGACCCAGGCGCTCTACGACGCGAATTACATGAGAGATATCGTTTTCGTAGCGGATTGATAGAATATACAAGCAAGCAGGATACCCGTTGCTATTCGGATATCCTGCTTGTTTGTGCGGCTTAGCGGCTTTACTTATCCTCAAACCCCGAATCGGCGGGAAACCGAATCTCCACAATCGTTCCTCTGCCCGGCTCGCTCTTCAGGTGGAGTCCGAAGGCTTCTCCATAGGCGAGCCTTAACCGATCGTGGGTATTTTGGATGCCTATGCCGCTTTCGGCTTGTTGCAGGTCTTGCGGATTATGACTGAACAGTGTGCCCAGCTTGTCTGCAGGAATCCCGATCCCGTCGTCCTCTAGAAATAATCGGATCGCAGCATGATCTCTTCTGCCCGTTAATCGGATCGTGCCGCGCTTAGTTTCCTTTTCCAAAATTCCGTGCAGGATGGCGTTCTCGACTAACGGCTGCAGCGTGATTTTCGGGATGCGGCAAGACAGCAGGGAAGTGTCGATATCGATATCCAGCTCGATGGCATCAGCATACCGCATATTCATGATCTGGACGTACGCTTTCGTATGCTCCAGCTCGGATTCCAGGGAAACAATGTTCATACCCTTGCTTAAGCCGATTTTGTAGTATTTGGTGAGGGCTCTAACCATCTTCGTAATGTCCGGAACCTGATGCTCGATCGCCGTACAGTTGATCAGATCCAACGAATTGTATAGAAAATGGGGATTGATCTGCGATTGCAGCGTACGAAGATCGGCGCTGCGAAGCGCAATCCCGAGCTGTACGTGTGCGTTCATGAGCCCGGTCAGCTTGACGATCATGTAGTTGAAGTTTTCGACCAATTCGCCGATTTCGTCTTTTCCGTAACGGGAGATGATGACGTTCAAATCGCCGGATTGCACTTTTTTCATGCGTTTGATCAAATGTTTGATTTTTTTCGTACCGGCTTTGGAGGCCAGATAAGCAAGAAAATAAGCAAACAGCACGATCGAAAGCAAGATCGCGATCAATTGGTTTCGCAGAGCGGTAATTCCGGCCAGCACTTCGTTGACGGGAACGACGGTGACCAAACTCCAATCGCTGCCCTCTATCGACCGATGCGAGATCATGACGGACGTATTGCTGATACGCTGGGTATTCCATTCATTCTCGGGCAAGCTCAGCCACTCTTTTGCATCCGGCAGCCCTTCCGGTCCGAGTTCGGGATCCGAACGGGCGATGATTTGCCCTTGGGCGTTTTGCAGGTAGACGAGAGCGCCGTCCGTAATTTTGGTGCCGGTCAGTTTGTCGGTCAGCGTCGTTTGCAGGATGTCGATTCTTAAAATCCCGTTCGTTCGGGTGAAGTTGTCCAAATTCAGCATTATGCGGGCTACGGAGACGAGCGAGGACGTTCCGTCCGGATTTTCGTCCGCCTGCGGAATAAACCAATGGGCCGTCTGTCCGGAACGGGTCAATTCCTCGCCCCATGGCGCGCTCAGGGCCTGCGATAACCCGAACAAGTTGACATGGTCGTTAGCGTACACAAAATCGTCGCGCACGTACAGCCGGACCCGGTAGAAGTCTTTGTTCCGCTGAAGAGTATTGGCGAAGTTCACGATGTTGGCGTAATCCCGCAGCTGAAGCGGGATGGGATGTTTGTCAGGATCTCGCGACAGCATCTCGTTCATGTTGCGGTCCAAGCTCAGAATGTCCAGCGCGCTAATCGAGCTTGCGGTCAGAAATCCAAGCTCCGAAGCCGTTCGTCCGGTCGTTTTCTCGGCAAGCTGAATCGTTTGTTTCTTGGCCAAATCCGCCATCTTGGCGTAGGAGAGGTAGGTGTAGGCGACCAAGGGGACGACGATGAGACTGAAAATAGCCAGCAGCCACTTCTGATGAAGCTTAAGAAAGTCGAATAGACGCATCATGGGCGTAGGCGCTCCCTGTATTCCGAAGGTGTCCAACCGACCTCTTTCTTGAATAATCTCGTGAAATATTTCGTGTCCGTATACCCTACCCGTTTGGCTACCTCATGGATTTTGTGTCGTGCGATAAGCTGCTTGGCCATCTCCATTCGAACGGACGTCAAATATTGATTCACGGTCAAACCCGTCTCGTTCTTGAACAACAGGCAAACGTAAGAGGAAGTAAGGAACAACTGAGAAGCGATGGAATTGATCGTCAGGTTCTGGTTGCCCGCTTGCTCGCGAATAATATGGGCGATCCGGGATACGACGCCTCCGGTTTTACCGCTGTTCTCGTTAGCCACGGATTCGGTTTCCCGCAACAGAAATTCCTCGTATTGCTCCAGAGTGGACAACGACGCCAACGCATCGGCTTCCGGCAGGCGATTTCCGTTCTCGTGAACGGATAGACCTGCGAGTTTCCGCGGTCCTTGATAGAGCTGAATCCATAGGGAATAGAAAAGGTTTTTGACCTGCTCGACGGGCGTATCCGGATGTTGTTGCAGCTCCGATACAAGTTGTCGGATCAGTCTGATCGCTTCGTCTAGTTGATTGTTACGAAGATGGCGAAGCCATTGTTCCTGAAGATGAGGGTCAAATGAATACACGCGCGACGGCTCATTATCGAAAGTCAGTACATGAGCATAACCGAAATAAAACGAACGTTTGGATAACGACGAAGCCTGCTTATAGGAGTCGGGCAAAGAGAACAGGTCGCCCACCGGCCCGCCGATGGCTATACATACGTTAGCCCCGTTATTCCCGCACTCCCGTGCATAGTCTTCGACGGTTTGGCGAAGCTCGGGCATAGAAGAAGAGGAAGGCATGGCGGCTAGCATGACCCAGCTCTCCTGCTTAATTGCGCCCATGAGGCAACCGAATCCTAAATCGGATAAGCGCCGGTCCAATTGCTGCAATTCCGGGATCGATGGGACGGAAAGCTCTTCGATGCCGTCTTCGGCGGCTTCGAACCGAATGGAGAGGCACACGAACGTCCCCGTCGTTGGAAAACGAATATCCGGATGGAGCAGTTCATCAACGATTCGTTCTGGTTCCGGCTTCTCGCCGATTCCGCATAAGGAAACGGCCAACTGCCGCGCTCTAAGCATCCGTTCGTGTTCCCGCAGCTTTCTCTCTACATTCCATTGCTGCAAGTCTTTCCGGTACTCCGCAACGACGGATTTTATGACGCGCCCGATCTCTTCCAGATCCACCGGTTTTTCGATATAGTCGAAGGCTTGCAATTTAATCGCGGTTTTCAAATACTCAAGATCCGAATAGGCGCTCAAGAAAATAATTTTGCAGCGGGGGAGAACGGCGCGAAGCTCCTTGGCGAGCTCGATGCCGTTCATGCGGGGCATGCGAACGTCCGTCAACACGATGTCGGGTACGAAAGCAACCGACTTCTGCAAAGCCTGCAGGCCGTCTTCGGCTTGTTCCACGTCAACGATTCCCAAATCGAACCACGGCACATACCGGTACAACGTTTGGCGCGTTTTAACTTCATCGTCTACGATTAAGAGCTTAACCATCTTATTCCCCCTCTCGTCGTCATCTTATCTTACAATTCCGCCCATTTGCAATCGCTTTCTTGACGCATCCGGAAGTCTATACGATTGACCGCCCTTTTAATAATTCGTCACCCTTTGCGCGTTCTGTAAGCGCTCTATAATAAAGTGTAGACCCGACGGACACTAAGGGGCAGCGTCATCGAGGAGGGAGGTGTAACATGCGCGGCAGCCCGTTGATGAAAGAGTGGACGAAAAATAAAGTGCTTTTTTTAATGGTACTTCCGGCTATCGTCTATTATTTTTTATTTTCCTATTTGCCGCTGGCCGGAATGGTGCTCGCTTTCAAAAACTATCGCTTCGATTCGGGCATTTTCGGCAGTCCGTGGGCGGGCTTCAACAATTTCGAGTTTTTCTTCAAATCCGGGAAAGCGTGGCTGGTCACTTCCAACACGGTTCTGTACAACGCGGCGTTTATTGTGAGCGGCTTGATTTTGCAAATTCTTGTGGCGATCGTCGTGGCTGAGATCGCAGGACGGTACGTCAAAAAACTGATGCAGACGACGCTGCTGTTTCCCTTTTTTCTATCGTGGGTGGTCGTCGGCTCGTTCGTCTACAACTTGTTCAATTACGATGTCGGCTCCATTAACGGCATTCTGAGGGCGTTAGGGATCGAACCGGTGGACTTCTACGGCAATCCGAATTATTGGTCGTACATTCTGCTGTTCTTCAACAACTGGAAATATATCGGCTATAACTCCTTAATCTATCTTGCGGTCATCGTCGGCATCGACAAAAGCCTGTTCGAGGCTGCGGAAATAGACGGGGCAAGCATTTTCCAGCGCATAAGAGCCATCACGCTTCCGCTCATGATTCCCACCGTGATGATCTTGCTTCTTCTCTCGATCGGCAACATTTTCCGCGGGAACTTTGACCTGTTCTATCAGATTGTCGGCAACAACGGCTTGCTCTTCGACGCGACGGACGTCATTGATACATATGTATTCAGGTCGTTAATCCATTCGCAGGACATCGGCATGTCCGCCGCCGCCGGGCTTTACCAATCCGTTCTGTGCTTTGCGATCATCATGACGAGCAATTTCATTGTCAAAAGAATTCAACCGGATTACTCGTTGTTTTAGAAGGAGGGACGATATGCGGCGCCGATCCAAAGACAGGGCCCTCTTCCAAGCTCTCGGTTATCTGTATCTTGGCTGCCTTTCTCTATTGTGCCTGCTTCCGATATGGCTCATTTTCTCCGGTTCGTTGTCCAGCGAGGATGACGTCATTCGGCACGGCTACGAAATGATTCCAAGAAACGTGTCCTTCGCGGGGTATCGAATGATGTTCGAGGCGCCCGAAGCTATCCTTAGATCGCTGGCCGTATCGGTTGCCTTAACGGTCGTCGGCGTCGCATGCGGGGCGTTTCTGACCGCAATGACCGCTTATGTAATTCAGCGACCAGACTTCAAGTACCGCAACGTCATTTCGTTTTACATTTATTTGACGTCCGTATTCACGGGCGGTCTTGTTCCCTGGTACATCATGATGGTCAATTATTTTCATATGAGAAACAACTTTCTGGCTTTAATCGTTCCATTGCTCTTTAACGTGTTTTATATTTTGATCATGAAAAGCTTCTTCCGTGCAATACCGGATGCGATCGTGGAATCGGGCAAGATCGACGGAGCGGGCGAATTCACGATTTTTTTGAAGCTCGTGCTGCCGATCGCCAAGCCGGGACTCGCAACGATATCGTTATTTATCGCACTGGCGTATTGGAACGACTGGTTCAGCGCTATGCTGTTCATCAACAAAGATAGCTTGATTCCGCTGCAGCTCTTCCTCTATAACCTGGTCAACAAAGCGGAAGCGCTTAACAATCTGGCAGGGCAGACCGGCATCCCGATGACCGAATTGCCTAAGGAAACGGTGAAGCTGTCCATGACCGTGCTGGTGATTACTCCGATTATGTTCATTTATCCGTTCGTGCAACGTTACGTCGTAAGCGGGGTTACGCTAGGAGCGGTAAAAGGATAAGTCGAAGGAATGAAGGTTACTTAAATACGAACCGGGGAGGCATTACCGATATGCAAAAGTATGGGAGGAAGTTCCCGCATATCCTGGCATTTTCTTTATTTGTCGCGCTCCTCAGCGCGTGCAGTGGAAACAACGGCAACGGTTCCGAATCGCAGCCGGCAACGCTGCAGTCTTCTCCGTCCGCTACCTCGAAATCCGAAGAAACTGCGAGTCCGGCGGGACCCGATACTTCCGCAGAGGTCAAGCTGAAAATGGTATTGATCGGCGACGGCGCCCCTGACGTGAAGGAAGTGTACGGCGAGCTGAACAAGAAGCTGAAGCAAGACATTAATGCGACCGTGGACGTCCAGTTTCTGTCCTGGGCCGATTGGTTTCAGAAATATCAGCTGCTCTTCTCGACGGGCGACGATTTCGATCTGATCATTACTGCGACCTGGGCGCAGTTTGCGGACAATGCGCGCAAAGGCGCATTCTACGAGATGACCCCGGAAGCGTTGCAGAAGTTCGCGCCTAGATCGCTGGCGGAAAATCCGCCCGAGGTGCTGGAAGCCGGCAAGGTGGAGGGCAAGCAGTACGCGCTGCCCATGAACTATCATGAAATCACGATCAACGGTTACGTTGTCCGCGGTGATTTGATGGACAAATACGGGATCGCTTCCATCGATTCGATGGACGATTTCGAGAAGTATTTGGACGCCGTCGTTAAGAATGAGAAGGGCCTGGTTCCTTGGGAAGGGACGAATTACGACAACTGGATCATCGCCAAAACGCAGCTGGAGGAGCAACGGGAGCAGTATCAGCCCGGCAATCTCGGATTGCGGGTGGACTTGAACGACCCCGCGGCGAAGCTTATCGACGATATCGCGAACCCGGACCAAGACGCCATCGACTTATATCGGAAAATGGCCGAGTGGAACAAGAAAGGGTACATTTCCAAAAACGCGCTCGTTAATAAAGTGACCTCCAAAGATTCGTTCCTAAGCGGCAAAAGCGCGGCGTTCCTGACGAACCTGCTGGAAGCCAACGCGACCTACCAAACGGTCAAGGCCAATCATCCGGAGTGGGACGTACGCTTCTATCCGGCGAATACGACGAAAAAAGTCGTGGCTAACTCCTTTATGGCGAATGCGATGGCGATCAACGCCAAGTCCAAAAATCCGGAGCGCGCGTTAATGCTTCTCGACTTGCTTCGCAACGACGAATGGTATAACCAGACGACCACGTTCGGAATCAAAGGGAAGCACTGGGACGCGAGCGCGGACGGGAAGTTGGTGCTATTGCCTGCTAGCCAGGGTTATCCGCCCGATGCCGCATGCCCGTGGGGATGGCGCAACACGAAGTTCTATCTGTCTCCGAGCGACGGCTTGAGCAACTACGACGAGGTACTGGCATCTTATCGCGAGCGCGTCGTTAACACGAAGCTTAACAATTTCGCTCCGAATTTGGAGACGACGAAGTCCCTGCAAGCAGCGCTTAAGGAAGTCGAAAACCAATACGAGCTTCCTCTGCGGTTGGGCTTTGTCAGAGGCGATGTGGAGAGCAGCTACCAGACGATGATCGACAAGAAGAAAGCGGCGGGACAAGAAACGCTGATCGAAGATATTCAACGGCAGCTGAATGCCTTCTTGGGGCAATAAATGAAAGGATGCGTAAGGCAAATGGACGTTAAGGAGACCGTTATCGAATTGCTGGAGCAAGAAGGCTGGTGGGGCGGAGCCGTCAACGACGGGATGAGGATGCCCTTCGGATCGCTTCCTATCGATCGGGACTTGGCCGCCGGCTTGGAGATGAATCAAGGCGTTCCTTTGCTGATTTCAAACCGGGGCCGGTACGTGTGGTCGGAAGAGCCGTTTCGTTTCGCTTTCGAAGAGGGACGGCTATCGGTTCGGGGCAAGGCGGCTATTCGGTTCGGACGGCAGGGCAACACGCTTAGAGAAGCGTTTCAATTCGCGTCCCACGCTTTTTTTCCGCCCGACGGCCTAATTCCCGACCCGCTGCTCTTTCGCGCCCCCCAGTACAATCTGTGGATCGAGATGAAGTACGAACCGTCGCAGGACAAAGTCACCGCGTATGCGCAGCAACTGCTCGATAACGGATTTCCTCCGGGAGCGATCATGATCGACGACAATTGGCACGATTCCTACGGTTCGTTCGAGTTTCACCCCGGGAGGTTCCCGGATCCCGCATTAATGGTAGAAACGTTGCACAAGATGGGGTTTCAAGTAATGCTATGGGTCAGCCCGTTCATTACGCCCGATACGGTAACGTTCCGAATGCTTCGGGAAAGGGGATATCTGCTGAAGGACCGGACCGGGGAGATCGCCATACGGGAATGGTGGAGCGGATACAGCGCCCTGCTGGATTGCACGAACGAGGAAGCGGCGGCTTGGTTGCGCGGCAGGTTAAACGAACTGAGGGATCGTTACGGCATTGATGGATTCAAATTCGACGGCGGCGACCCGGATTTTTACGAGGATTCCGATCTGTCCGCGAATCCGGCAAATAAAAACCGGCATTGCGAGGCGTGGGGCGAGCTCGGACTCTCTTATTCTTTGAATGAGTATCGGGCTTGCTGGAAGCTGGCCGGCAGAGCGATTGTTCAAAGGCTAAAAGACAAATATCATCAGTGGGAGCGGGAAGGGCTTGCTACATTGATCCCATGTGCTCTGGCACAGGGGCTGGCGGGCTATGCCTATATTTGCCCGGATATGATCGGCGGCGGGGATATTCAAAGCTTTATTCATCCGGATTTTACTTTTGACGAGGAGCTGTTCGTTCGTTATGCGCAATGCTCGGCCTTATTCCCGATGATGCAATTTTCCGCGGCTCCCTGGCGATTGTTGAATGAGGAGAATCTGTCCTATTGTGCAGAGGCCGCTCGTCTGCATGTGAGGATGGGGGACCGGATTCTCGCCTTGGCCGAAAAGGCTTCGGTTACCGGGGAGCCCATTATGCGAGCGATGGAATACGCGTTCCCGGGGCGGGGATACGAGGGCATTCAAGACCAGTTTATGCTCGGAGACGACATCCTGGTTGCCCCCGTTCTGAAGAAGGGCCTCCTTGCGCGCGAGGTTGTCGTTCCCGAAGGCTGCTGGAAGGGCGACGACGGCGTAGTCGTTACAGGTCCGTGCGTGTTAGAGACGGCAACGCCGCTGTCCAGATTGCCGTGGTACGAGAGAGCGGCTCCGGATTCAACGAATGGAGCAAGCTTCGCTCGCTAACCGATTTAAATAATACCTTTAGGAGATTAAGATCGTCCAACTGAAAGCGCAACCATCTCTGCTACAATCAAGGCACTTGGCGATCCGCGAGGGGAATTCGCACAATTCGCGAGGATTGCCGCACATCGAGGAGGAGATCGGTTTGCGTTTTCAACGAAGTATGACCGTCCTATTATCGCTATGCATGACGATCGGAATGTTCGGAGTCAACCTGTTTGTACGGAGCTCGACCGCATCGGCGAACGGGCAGACGCTGACGGCGGAAATGTGGCGGGTGGCGGAGATCGGGATGAGCAGCGCGGTTGCGTACAGCAATCCGTTTCTGGATGTTGAGGTGACGGCGACCTTCACGGGACCGGGCGGAGAGGTGATCGTTCGTCCGGGCTTCTGGGACGGCGGGAACGAGTGGAAGGTGAGATTTGCCCCGACCGCTCTGGGAGAGTGGAGCTATCGGATTTCCAGCAGCGATCCCCTCAACGCGGGATTGAAGCTTAACGGTACGCTGACGGCCGTTCCGTACACCGGGGACCGGGAAATCTACCAGCGCGGCTTTCTTCGCGTTAGCGATGAGGGGTCGCATCTGTCCTATGCGGACGGAACGCCGTTTTTCTGGCTGGGAGACACCCATTGGTTCTTCGATAAAAACGAGTCTTGGGATACGTCGAACAAGCCCGGCACGTCCTCGCAGTTTAAAAGCATAGTCGACCGAAGAGTCGCGCAGAAATTTACCGTGTACCAGAGCGTCATTTTTGGCCCGCACGATTCCTACTGGGCCGCGGGACAGCAGGGAACGGAGATCAATCCGGACTATTTCAAGAACGAGCTGGATCGCAAAATGGCTTACATCGCCGACAGCGGCCTGGTCAACGCATTCGGAATCGGCTTTCACTCGAATATCGACGGTTTCGTGCAAGGCTCCGAAAGATTGGCCGCTTATGTCGCGGCGCGCTATGGAGCTTATCCGGTCGTCTGGATTACGTCTGGTGAAGGAGCGGGCTACGACCTAGGTCCCCGCGAAGCCCGGATTGACGGTTGGAGGAGCGTCGGCAAGGCAATCAACAAGTACGACGGCTACAATCATCCGCAGACGGCTCATAGCACGGCTTTGACGGAGAAGGAGAGCCTCGGTCTGCCGCAGTTCTATGAAGGGGAGGGCTGGTTCGACTTCGAAATGTTCCAGGGCGGCCATCAGAAAATGGTGCCGAGTGGGGATTACGATTACTATCATCGGCAATACGGGCTTCCGTTCCTGGAGTCGGAAGCGAATTACGAGCAAATCTATAACGGATGGGCCACCGATACGATTGTGCGGCAGTCCGCCTACCGCTCCGTTCAAGCCGGGGGGATGGGTTACGGCTACGGCGCGCACGGAATCTGGAACGCATCGTGGGACGATGCGGACACGGCGAACGACTACGGCTACGGGCATCGCAACTGGTACGACGCGATCGATTTCGTCGGCGCCGACCAGATGACTCATTTGATCGATTTCTATCGTTCGCTTGATTGGCAGCGAATGACGTATCGCCCAACGGGGTGGGCGACCTGGACAGGCGAGCATGCGGAGGAGCTGACCGATCCGCTGCTTCGCGCCGACGATGCGGCCAATGCGGTGACGGTGTATTTCAATGCGGATACCTCTTCGCAAGGTACGCTGACGCAATTGGATGCCCAGACCGCCTACGAAAGCCGCTGGTTTAATCCGCGCACGGGAGCCTATACGACGATCAACGGTTCGTTTACGCCGGCCGGCGGAGCCTGGTCCGTTCCGGAGAAGCCGGACGCTCAAGATTGGCTGCTGCTGGTGAAGAAGCTGACTCCGTCGCCTTCGACGCTTGTCCCCGCGTCGCTGGAAACGCTCGTATCGCAGGGCAAGCCGGCAAGCGCCTCGACAATCAATCAAGGCACGCTCGTTCCCGCCGATGCGGCATTCGACGGAGACTACGGCACGTTCTGGACGGCGGCGGACGGCCAGTTCCCGCAATGGCTGCAAGTGGACTTGGGCAAAATCTACGAGCTGTCGGGCATTGAGCAAACGTTCTATAACGCGAACGACTGGAATTACGCCATCGAAGGATCGACGGACGGTCAAAGCTGGCAGCGCTTGATCGACCGTACGGGCGCGCCCGTATACGGTACGAAGTTTGCCGAGCGGGTCAGCGGCAAGGCTCGTTACGTCCGCTTGCTGGCGACCGGTTCCTCCAACGACTGGGCGTCGAGCACGGAGTTCAAGGTGTACGCGAAAATCAATTCGGCCGCGGCTGTCCGATCGACCGCGTATTTGGTAGACGACCGCGAACGGACGGTCAGCAAGGTGCCGGCCGGGACGTCGGTGCAGCAGTTTATGGACGACGTCGTTCCGAGCGTTAATGCGTCTATGCGGCTTCTGCTCGCAGATGGGGTTACGGAGGTTACGCAGGGAAGCGTCGGCAACGGCATGACTCTGTCCGTCGAATCTGAAGACGGCTCGACCGTTCGTTCCTATACCGTGCAGACGGTATCCAACAAAGGGGTTAATCTGGCGAGGACGGCGGCCGTTACCGTCTCATCCGTAGAGAACGAGTTTTATTCCGCGGCTAACCTAATTGATGGTAACAGCGATACGCTGACCTGGTCGGGCTGGGCGGCCAAGCTGTTCCCGGCGTGGGTGGAGCTGGATTTCGGCAGCGAGAAGACGTTTAACCGGGTCGACCTGTATACGAAGAAAAACTATGAACAAAAAGAATACACGATGCAGATCTGGAACGGTACCGCTTGGACCGATCTGTTCCCGACGGTGACGGACAACACGGCGGATCATCGGGCGCACGTGTTCGAGCCGGTCGCGGCCTCCAAACTGCGGGTATGGATGACGCGAGGCAACGTCCAGCAGGATACGGAGCCCTCGGAAGGTCAGCCGGGCGAGAAGGTGGCGCGAATCAACGAGCTGGAGGTGTATCTGTCTCCCGGCGATAAGCTGATCGAGCAACTGACGGTACAAGGAGCCGGAGGCGTGAACGAAATCGTCTCGGCTGGCGGGACTTTGCAGATGACGGCGACGGCCCAGCCCTCCGATGCGTCCGAGCTTGGAGTTGTCTGGACCGTAACCGGAACGGACGATGAGCCGACTACGCTGGCTTCCATCTCGAAGGGCGGCTTGCTGACCGCCAAGAAGAACGGAACCGTGAAGGTGACGGCTGCGGCGCTCGACGGTTCGGCGGTGAAAGCCAGCGTGTCGGTCGCAATCTCCGGGCAGTCGACGGAGCCCCAGAGCGAGCTGCTGTCGCTGAACAAGCCGGTGCAGGCTTCGAGCGTGAACGGCCCGGCGGAGGCGGCGACGGACGGGAACGAGAGCACGGCGTGGATCGCATCGGACGGCACGTTCCCGCAATGGATCGTTGTCGATTTGCAGCAGGTTTACGAAGTCGATCGGATCGACCAGACGTTCTTTAACGAGGATCAATGGAAATACAGGCTCGAAGGCTCGACAGACGGCACTGCTTGGACGGAGTGGATCGACCGTACGACCAACCAACAAGCGACCTCGTCGTTCTCTCACGCGGTTGACGGAACCGCCCGTTACGTGAAGATGACGGTGACCGGCGCCAAGAGCGAATGGCCGAACTGGGCTTCCAGCGTGGAGTTTTCGATCTACGGGAAACCGCCCGCAGTCGATCCCGGTAATGGCAACGGGAACGGAGAAGGCAACGGCGGGGAAACTGGCAACAACGGAAATAACGGAAACGGAGGAGAAACGGGCAATTCTGGCGGTAGCGGCAATAGCGGCAGCGGAGCCGGCGGCGCGCAGACCGGCCAGGCCGGAGGCGGGGCGTTGAGCTGGGCCGACGGCTCGGGCGGCAAACCGGAGCTTGCGCTGCTGCAACCGGCCGACGGCACGAACGCGTTTCGCATCGACGCAGCGTTGCTAGGGCAGGGCTTCGCCCGAACGAAGCCTTCGGCGAACGGGGTGGAGACGGTTGCGATCAAGCTTCCGGCCGCGGCAGGCGCAACCTCCTACACTCTGGAGCTGCCCGCCTCTGCCTTAAGAGACGGTCAAGCCGGTCAGCGGCTCGAAATCGTCACGCCGCTCGGCAAGCTGCTTGTCCCGCTTAACCAGCCGGAAGGCAGCGTGTGGAGCAACGCGGCCCGCATCGGAATTGCGCTAGCGACCGAAGGCTCGTCCGTCGCTATACGCTGGACGGCCGACGGCAAGCCAATTTCCTTCCTGGAATCGATACGCCTGGCCCTGCCGGTTCCCGCATTCGAGCGGGAAGGAGATCGTGCGGTTGTCCGCCGAATCGATAAGGAAGGCCGAGCCGCGACGCTGGCGCTGTCCAGGTTCGACTCCGCGGCAGGCGAGGTATGGTTTAACGGAAGCGACTCATTCCGCTACGAGACCGCCGTCGTCAGGAAAAGCTTTAGCGATCTCGGGAATAGAAGCTGGCTGTTGGAGCCGATCCATATGCTTGCGGCCAGGGATATCATCAAGGGAGTAACAAGTACGGAGTTTAAGCCGGATCTCCCCGTTAGCCGCGCGGAATTCGTGGTCATGCTGATGCGAATGCTCGATGAAGGCGAGCCTGTCGAAGCTGCTGCGGAGACCGACTTCCCGGATGTGAAGCCGGGCAGCTACTATTACAATGCGGTCAGAGCGGCAAAAGCGCTTGGCATCGCACAGGGAGACGGGTACAATACGTTTAACCCCGCCGGCTCGCTCAGCAGGCAGGATATGAGCGTGCTGCTTGCCCGACTGCTCTCGCGGACCGGAGCGGCGGAAGCGCCGTCCGACGGAAACGACAACGGATTGGCGCATTATGCGGACGATGCCGAAGTGTCCCCGTATGCTCGTTCAAGCCTGGAGCTTCTGACGGCGGAGGGCATTATGGAGGGCGACGGCAAGCTGCTGCATCCGCGGAAGGAGCTGACCCGGGGGGAAGCCGCCGCAGCGTTGTTCCGGATGCTCAAGAGGATGGAGAACGATTTGCTTCAATAGCAAAGGAAAAAACAGGGAGAAGAGCTAAACCGTTCTCCTTGTTTTTCCTATTTATCCGCAAGGGGGAAGCGATCTGAATTTGCTCAGACGGCTGAACGGCCACTTGAAATGGAAGCTCTTCTATCGAATCACGTTCGTCAGCATTATTCCGATCGTCGTTTTTGGATTTTTCCTCTACCGTTACCTTCAAGATCAAACGAACGACAAATACAACGACTACACGCAGAGGCTAGTGCAGCAAATTACGAGCAATCTGGACAGCAACATGCAGGAGCTGGACAAAATCATTACCCCCGTTTATTATTCGGACGAGCTGACGGACCTGCTTATGGGCACGGGGAAGTTTGACTATTTCAGCAATTACAAGCTGCTTACCGGAGTGTTTTACAACTCCATTTATTCGCGCAATTCAATTTACGACCTTGAGCTGTTCAACCTGCAGGGAGATCGGGTTATCGCCGTGAACGGCAGCCTGACGACGGGCAAGGAAGCCGAGGAAGAGTGGTTCCGGGATACGCTGGCCCAGAAAGGAGAGCGGCATATTTTTCTGGAGCGGGTGGCCAGGGAAGGCCGCGAGGACTTCGTCGTGTCCATGTCCCGTGCGATTTACGATTTGAACGCGTTTACGATTATCGGTGTCATCCGAGTGAATGAAAATCAGCGGGAAATCAAGCAAAACCTGCTGGATGTGCAGATGGATTACGACAGCGACGTCGCCGTCCTGACCGACGGAGGGGAGCTCGTCTACAGCAGCAACTCCGAGCTTGTCGATTCGCGCTCGCTGGACGGCTTGATGGAGGATGTGGCGGGCGCCACGGGCAGCGAGAGCGATAACCGGGCGATGCTGAACGGCAGCCCCTACTTGCTCTCGATGCGCGAATCGCCGTATTCGGGCTTTAAAGTCGTGCTGTTAACGCCGGAATCGGAAGTTCTCAAAGAGAGCGATCGGGTCAAGAACTACTTTAGCTACTTTCTTGTCATTTATTTGCTGACGACGCTGGGCATCGCGCTGGGGCTGGCTCATCATATTTCCAAGCCGATCGTGCAGATTCGGGGGAAAATGAAAAGCGTGGAGCAGGAAAACTTCGACGTTCGGGCGGAGGTGCGGGGGACCGACGAGATCGCGCAGCTCAGCAAAGGCTTTAACCAAATGGTCAAGCAGATCGACTCGCTTATTCACGAGAAATACGCGATGAAGCTGCATAAGCGCGAGGCCGAGTTGAAGGTGCTGCAAAACCAGATCAATCCGCATTTTCTGAACAATTCCCTGTCGTCGATCATCGGTTTGCTGCAATCGGGCGGAGCGCCGCAGTCGGGAGCCAACGACGCGGCGATCCGGATGATCGCCTCGCTGTCGCACATTTTCAGATATAATCTCGATACGCATGAGCAGACCGTCCGGCTGGCGGACGAGCTCGGCAACGCGAAGCACTATTTGGCGCTGCAACAGATCCGCTTCGACGATCGATTGGATTGCCGCTTCGAGATCGAAGAGGGCTGTCTGGATTGCGAGGCGCTCAAAATGTCATTGCAGCCGCTGATCGAGAATGCGATCATTCACGGCGTGGAGCCCAAAAGAGGGACAGGCGAGGTGCTCATCTACGCCCGGAAGCGCGACAGCTTCCTGATTGTCGGAATCGCCGATAACGGAGCGGGCATGGCCGAGGAGCGGCTTGCCGAGATTAACGAGCTTCTGCAAACCGGGGCGGAGGAGCAAAGGTCGCTTGCCGATCGCGAGGCGGGCGTGTTTAACGTCAACGCCCGCGTCCAGCTTCTGTACGGAGACGAATACGGTCTGAGCCTGAGAAGCAACGAAGAAACGGGGGAAGGCGTCGTAGCCGAGCTGCAATTGCCGTTTAAACCTAGCCGGAGCGTATCGGCGTCGCCGACCAGACAGCATTAGATTCGAACATGACGGGGTGGGACGGATGATTAAAGTGTTTATCGTTGACGATGAGAAGTGGGTTAGGCAATCGATCAAGCATTCCATCGCTTGGGAGGAGCACGGCTTTGAGATCGCGAGCGAAGAGGACGACGGCTTGGACGCGCTGGGCAAAATTATGGAGCTGCGGCCGCAGATCGTCATCGCCGATATCCGCATGCCCGGCTTGGACGGCATCGAGCTGTTCAAGATGGTCAGAATGAAGCTCCCGCATACGCTGTTTATTTTCATCAGCGGATACAGTCATTTCAATTACGTGCAGGATGCTTTGAATTTGGGAGCGTTCAACTATATTTTAAAACCGATCGACGCAGGCAAGCTGCTGGAAGTGCTGCTTAACGCCAAGAGCAGGACGATCCAGCTCGAACAGAGCGTTCGCGATCAGGCTATGGCGAGGCATTCGCTCGGCATGCTGAAAAATCGGTTCCTGAACGCGCTGCTGGACGGCACGAGATTCGCCGAGACCGCTCTTGCCGCCAAGCTTAAGCAGTTCGGCCTGGCTTTCCCGTTCGGAGGTTTCGTCGTGCTGCGCATCGCCATCGACAACTACCGATCTATCAAGCAGCATCTGAATTTCAACGACATCGAGCTGATGTCGTTCTCCCTGCGCAACATTGCCGCAGAAGTGATCGCGAAGTACGGGCTGATCGGCGCGATGGCCGATCTTTCTTCCGGGGAGCTTGCCGTCCTGCTGAACGTTCAGCAGGACGGCTGGGAGGAGACGGAGCCATACGTGCGCAAAGCCGCGGAGGAGATCGCCGCGTCGGTGAAGCAGTACCAATACTTCACCGTCACGATCGGAATGGGCGATCTTGTCGACGAGCTGGGACGGCTGAACGAATCGAACGCGCAGGCTGGAAGAAGCCTGGATTACCGGGTGGAGCTCGGCAACGACCGCGTGATCGCTCCTTCCGATCGCAAGGAGCGGGAAGATCGCTTCGACCTGCTCCCCGTCGAGGAAGAGACGGAGCTGCTCAAGCTGCTGGACGGCTTAAACCGACCGGCGTTTAACGAACGGATCGACAAGCTGTTTGGCTCGCTGAACGGGAGTCGGATTCGCCAACCGTTTCAGCTCGGCTTTCTATTCCGTCATATTTGCGGTTTAATCTTCATGATGGCGGCGCGCAAGGGGCATTCCACCTCCCATCTGCAGGAGGAGCAAAGGGCGGTTCACGATCAGGCGGAAGGGATGACGCAGGCGGACGAATTCCGGGAACTGCTAAAGAGCGTTGCCGACCGCTACTTGCTGGCCGCGGACGACGCGGGCGATCAAGGCGAGAAATCGAGCGCCGTCCGCAAAATGCGCGAATACGTGTACGCCCATTACGGGGAGAAAGTCGACCTTCAGGTGCTTGCCGGACATTTATACATGCATCCGGTCTATTTGAGCAAAATCTTTAAGCAGGAGACGGGCGGGAATTTCACCGACTTTCTGCTCGGTTATCGGATGAGCATGGCCAAGGAGCTGATGCGCCATAAGGCGTATGAGCTGTCGGACATCGCGCGCATGGTCGGGTTTGATGACTACAGCTATTTCAACAAGCAGTTTCGCAAGACGCAAGGCCTTTCCCCGCAAGAGTTCCGCAAAACCGTTGAAATGATTCCTTGACTTTGGTCAGGGAATTTTTTGCGTGCCGCCATCTTCGAAACAGGTTGAAATAGTACCAGCGAAGATTGAAATCGTCAAATTGTTTCACCGCCGGACATTGGGCTAGAATGGGCATACAGAGCGCTGCTGTAACGTTTTTCGCAAAATACGAGGAGGTCTATCCAATGAAAAAAAGCATGACGACGATTGCAGCAAGCCTTACACTGCTTATGGCCTTATCGGCTTGCGGCGGCAACAACGGGAATAACGGGAACAGCGGCAGTGCGGACAATTCCGCGGCGCAGCCGTCCGGCGGCTCCGCATCCGCGGAGGCTCCGGCCAAGGAAGTCACGCTTAGAGTAACGAGTTGGGTGCCGGAGATGAAGCCGGCCATGGAGAAGATCGGGGAGCAATTCGCCAAGGAAAATCCCGGAGTCACGGTTGACTTCAGCATTATCCCGGGCGATCAGTACGAGAACATTACGAAGACGAAGCTGTTGGCCAACGATGCGCCCGACCTGTTCTTCATGTTCGCAAGCAGGGTCGATGAGTTGGCCGCGAACGGTCTGATCGGGGAGCTGTCGGGAGCGAGCTTCTACGACCGGCTGCTGCCGGGCTTTCAGAAGAAATCGGCGGACGGCAAGCTGTACGCGCTTCCGGTCGACTACTCGGCCTACGGCGTGTTCTACAATCAGGACGTGTTCAAGAGCCTGAACCTGACCCCTCCCCAAACTTTTGCGGAATTACTGTCCGTCTCCGAGACGATCAAGGCCGCGGGAATCGAACCTTTTGCGCTTGGCGCCAAGGATTCCTGGACGATCGAAAATATGGCGCTGCCGATGTATGCGAGCATGACCAAGCCGAACGAGCCGAACTTCGGCAAAGATTTGTACGACGGGAAAGCGTCGATGTCGGACGCCGCGTTCAAACGCCCTTTCCTGGCTCTGGCCGAGCTTCAGGACAAAGGTTATATCAACAAAGGAGCGCTGGGCATCGATTATCAGCAATCCGTCGCTTCCGTGCTCGAAGGCAAGACCGCGATGATCGCGTCCGGCAGCTATGTCGTCGGAACGGCTTCG
>PJUD01000299.1_pt1 | contig 33200 bp, 26 predicted proteins | sample 1512341 | NCBI WGS metagenome assembly PJUD01 (sample SAMN08177675, study PRJNA422409) | Feces metagenome, whole genome shotgun sequencing project. | isolation source: Chicken feces (3) enriched on wood chips: beechwood xylan treatment | host: Gallus gallus | place: USA: Madison | collected 2015-01-15 | reverse complement strand
TGGTAGCGATACAGCTCGACGAATACTAAAGACGTCTCGCGAGTCGCTTCCTTAATTTCATATACAACGGTCTGTCCGCCAATACGCGCGGTCACGGAGCAGCCGGATACGTCCGCGAACGTGCCGGGACCATCCAGAGTAGCTGCAAACACGCATTTCGCTACAGCCGACGACAGCTTGTCCAAGCGGATCGTAAAGGTCGTCGAACGAGAGGAGGTCGAGCTTAATTTGACATGTCCGTGAGGATCGGACGGCTGATTGTAGAATACAAAATAATCGTCGGAAGCCACTTTGCCGTTAGCACCCACAATAAAGCAGCTTACATCCAGATCAGCGGGTGCGGAATTCCATGAGACAGTAATCTGCAGCTCATTCCCGGGATTCAGCGACACGTTACCGCCAGTCACGAGCGTGGATGTCGAAAGGGTCATATACGCAGCTCCTCTTAGCCTATATTCATATTCCAACATTATACAACACAATTCGCTAGGGCGTGTATGCATACTCCGGGGATACGTCAAGCAAAAGTGACGCAGCAGGGGGTGAAAGATGCCTCTGAGCGGGTTTGCATACACGCCCTAGATCAGAGAAGTAAAAAAGGTGCATCTCTCCCGAGATGCACCAGGTCGCTGTAAGTTGATCTATCTCCGTTTCACAGGCTGATTGGTCCCCAAAGCGGAATGATCGTGCGTCTCTTCACATACTCTAAAATGTTCAATGCCGATGGCTTTCCCCCTCTTCCTCAATTGCCTCATTTCTCCAACTGAGGCCTATCGGCTTATAATGAACACTGCAACTATTGGTGTAGGAGGTGATACCCGGCCGAGTCGTAAGTATATGCCTTATAAATTATTGGAGGTGTTATGTTGAAAAGAAGATTTTTTTCCGTTCTGATGATTTTCGCCCTATTGCTCGCATTTGTTCCATCGGCATCCGCAGCGTTTTCTTACACAAGCACCACGTATACGCTTAGCGGCGGTACGATTTATTTCGGCAACGGCGTAATCGTCAATACGGGCCAGTATTACGACACGCTTACAATTAATGTGTACAGAAAAGATTGCCCTACAGCGAAGGCCGCTTCAGCGTCGTCCTGTACGGACGTATGGATCGGCTCGAAAACCGTCTCCCTCTCATCACAGCAATACATCTACCCCGGCGTATCGGGAGCGCCGCTGATCCCGATCGCTACCGGAACGTCGGCAGGGCAATACTTTTATACCCTGTCCGCTCCTGGCAGTTGGCATGTGATGGCCGGTATTCATAATTAAGTTGAAAATAACAAACTGAATTGGCTCTTCCATCAGAATGCCAAGAAGGAGACTTTGCTTTGCGTAAGCAAAAGTCTCCCTCTTGGTACTTGCCCCTTCGTTATAGCCTCAATCGGACTTTCTCCTAATAGAACCGACCTCGACTTTTAAACTGTCCGTGAAATCAATCAGCTCCGAGCATAAATGATCGACGAATAGACCGTGTCCGCTGCAGCCCTTCAGTTCGTCCGATACGGCTTCAATATCGCTACGGATTTCCCGTCTTAATTCCATCGCTTTGTCCAGGTTAGACAGAAACGCGGTCTTATCGGCACTATCTTCGAACGCACTCGAAAATCTTGCCAGCATTTGATAATAGGTAGCCTCGACTTCTTTTCGCGTAATCTGCAAAATTTTATTTTCATCCTCTATTCTCGTTCGTTCCTTGCCGGTACTTTGCCCAAACGCCTTTTCCAGCAAGCTGTTGCACCTCTCGAGAATATTCCCGCTCGTCTGTAATTGTTCGATGTGCCGCTTCTGAAATCCGGGTGCTTGCGGCGGTATGTTCCGTATATCGTGAATATCTTTGTATTCGCAAAAAGACAATATCCCCGCGGAGGCTTGTTCCAGACTATCGTAGTATTCCAACATAGTGTCGGAGCTTGCCGGATAAACAAGTTCGCAGAACTCTTGTAATCCCGCGCGGTAATCATAATTTACATTCCAGGCAGAGTTGGCAAATACGAACAGATTTATTTCGTACGCCCACCAGCTGTATCGAAGAAAGCCCAATGTCGTGATTTTATGGACTCCGGATTGTTTATACTCGGCCAGATCGCGGACAATAATGTCCGGGAAGTGTACTTTCATCTTCGAATATAAAATCATGTCCGTATAATACTCCACTACGTAAACCTGGTCCCCAAACACTTCGACCGCATTTCGGACTTTACTGAAATAATGTCTATTTAATTCGCAAGAACTATCTCCGATGCTATGCGCATAGCACCTTTCCCTCGGTGCCCAATAGCCGAAAACCTGCGGATGCGGAGCAATCGTCATTTCCTTCGCGTCGATTGTATCATGGTATAAGACCATATCCCCTTTAATCTCGGGATGCTTCACGCTGATATGTTCATATATTTTATTGATGACGTTCATGATTTGGTCGGGAGCGGACATACTTCGGCAAGATGGGCATTCGCACCAACTGCCCCCGTACACGTCGTCAAACCAGAGATGCAAAATATCGATCCCATCATTATTCGCGATGAGATTTTCGACGCCTTGTAAGACCAAAGCAATCGCTTCGTCATTGGAACCGCAGAAGTTCCCGTCTTTCCTCCTTACGCCATCCTTCTCTCTGAATAAATGCGGTTTGGATTCGAACAAATCCCTGTCCACAAAATATTGCGTGCCGTGTCCTCCAAACTCATAGATAAGCCCTCTTTTTTTAATTTCAAGCTTAATTGCGTCCAGTCCCTCCAGGGGTTTGTGCGGCTCGTGATGTACGGTTACGGAATTCATTTTGTTCTTGCTGCACCAATCGATTAGCTCAACCATCTCAACGTCCCACAACTCGCTGTGCTTGTCGCTGGTAGCATCCATGAAGCTCCTGATTTCGAAATCCGGATTGCGGATTAGATGAATATCCCGCTCAATAGCAACCTCTTCTAATGAAGGAATAACTTCTCCTCGGGGGCCCGGAAAAAACCACCTGCAGCCGATCTGTTCCAAAAGCGCATATATAGCATAGAGAATCCCTCGGTCTTCGCGGCTTGTCAGCATCCAGTCGCCCTGAACGCCGAGGATGCAATAACCGTCATCCTTTAGTTGATCCGCAATGATGCTTTCGGTTTTCGCCCGGCGATTGCACCAATCCAAACTGCCGATGAACAGGGACGGTCGCCCCGCTTGGGGAGCATCGAGAATGGGAACACGTCCTCCCGTTGCCAGCTCTATGTATTTCTGCAGCTCTTCCGCCGCGAACAATGCTACCGGGCGGTTTTCGCTAACGATATTTACGCCGCAGACTTTATCTTTCACAATAATCATGCCTGATCACCTCTGGCTAAAAAATTCTGTTCGTATGTCGTGAATTACCGTATTTTGACTACACGACCTTGCGCCCTTGAATCCATACTTGCTGTAATTCCAAATTCGCGGAGAGAATGAGAATATCCGCAAGCTTGCCTTGGGCAAGGCTGCCCCTCTCATCTTGGAGACCCAGCAGGCGAGCCGGGTTGCCGCTTGCAAAACGGCTTACCTGATCGATCGGGAAGCCCGCTTCGCGTACCATGAATTGAAAGGCCTGAATCATGGTTAACGTGGACCCGGCCAGTTGACCGCCGTCTCTTAGCCGGGAGACGCCATCCCGTATCACGATTTTCAGCCCGGCGCTGTTATAGCTTCCGTCCTCTAATCCAGCAGCAGAGATGGCATCCGTGACCAGAATAACCTGATCGCTTCGCTTTTGCGCCGCCAGTATTCGAATGCAAGCAGGATGCACGTGGTGGCCGTCTGCAATGATCTCGGCGCTGATTCTATCATTGGTTAGAATCGCGCCAACGGTTCCCGGCTCCCGATGGTGCAGTCCCTTCATCGCATTGAACGAATGAACGGCATGGCGGAGCCCGTGGGCGACCGCTTCGTTTATACAGTCGTAATCGGCATCGGTATGACCGCATGCAGCCACTATGCCCTTAGCGTTTAACCACGCAATGAGCTCGGAAGCTCCCTTCAGTTCCGGTGCAAGCGTAAGAATACGTATAAGTCCGGGATACTTGTCCACCCACTGGTTCGCCCATTCCAATTGAGGCTCGACGATATGGGCCGGATTCTGCGCGCCGGACCACAGACTGCTGATGAACGGCCCCTCGAGATGAACCCCGAGCAGCTCGGCATAACGCGGTCCGTTGCTTTGATAGGCAGATGCAGCATGGAGCACGCTTGTCAGAGCATCGCTAGGGGCTGTAACGGTCGTAGCCAGCATGCCGGTCGTTCCATGTCGAACGTGAAAGCTAGTGATTGCATCATAAGCTTCGTGCGTTGCATCCATGAAATCATAACCTGCTCCTCCATGTACATGAACATCGATGTAGCCCGGCAGCACCCAACCGCTATCCGCATTAATCGTTATCGTGGGGGAGTCATTCGTTATTTCAGGGGGCGGCTCTTCCCCTCTTCCGCCAATAAAGACGATTCGCCCTTCCTGCCAAGCGATCGTTCCGCCTTCAATTACTCCTTGATCTGCCGTTACGATTCTCCCGTTGCGAACGACCGTCACAGACTTTCTCGATTTCACGAACCACACCCTCCTTACGGAAGAAGAGTCCGGACTGGACCCTTCTCCCCGTTCAACCGTTTCCTATTTCATGGCCTCCTCAGAAGCCTTCTGTACTTTATCCGCGCTGGCTTGCAGATCTTGCTTGGCGTCGAAAATCATATTTTTCATAATCGTCCATTGATCGATTACTTGCGATGAATTTTTCTTAAAAGTCGGTAACGGACTAATATTCTTCGCTTGCTCAAGCTCTTCATAAAATACTTTCAGCTCCGGATTTTGGACGAAGTAATCGGGAACCCGTTCTAAAGCTTTCTTGTTGATCGGCAGAATCGGCGTATTCTTCATGATAATTTCCTGACCTTCCGGCGAGGCCAGAAATCTGACAAAGTTCTCTGCTTCCTCAGGATGCTTAGAATCTCTCATGACCGAATGTACGATGTTGCCCACGATGCTATTTCCGGTCTGACCCTCGCCTGGAACCGGAAGTCTCGCGTATCCGCAATCGCATTTGTCCTGCTTGGCCCAATCGATTTGCCAAGGGCCGTCGATTTGGAAGGCGGCTTGTCCTGTATGAAGAATGGCTAAAATCTTTCCTTCTTCATTCAGACTCGTCGCTCCCGGAGGAGAATTCTTGGACAGCTCGCGCAGAAATTCATAGGCTTTCAAAGCTTCAGGCGAATTAAAGGTCGCATCCCCGTCGGCCGTTCCGAAATCCGCGCCCATTTGCCGCACCCAGGGATGTGCTCGAAACATGCTGCCAAGTCCGTCGGAGGCATTGACCATGTATCCGTAATATTCGCCGTTGCCTTTGGCCGTAATCTCATTGACCATCTTCACCATATCGTCCCAGGTTTTCGGAATGTCCGTGTCCGGATTATAGCCGGCTTTTCTCAGAACGTCTTTATTGTATTGAAGCGCAAAGGTTCCGGTCATGAACGGCAAACCGTAGATCTTGCCGTTCACATTCGCTACGCTTAGAGGTCCGGGCAGCAGATCGTTCTTCATCTCGTCATCGATGTTCAGTTCTTTGAATGCATTTAACTTGGCGAACTCGTAAATCTGGGATTCGCCCTGTACGACGTCGGGTCCCGTCCCTCCCAGCACGGCCCGCTGCAAATTAGCCGTCAATTCGTCCGCCCAGCCATGCGTTTCGAATTTCAATTTGACTCCCGGATACTTCTCTTCAAATGCTTTTTTAATTTCCGCCGTTGCGGCGGCTACGCCGATGATTTTTTCACCGCTTTTTTCCGCATCTTCCTGCAGCTTCTTTACTCGTTCGTCATCATAGAGCGAACCGCCGACCCAAACGACCAGAGTGATTTCTTCTTTCTGTTTCCCCTCTGCGTTTTGGCTGCTTTCTCCGGCGGGCGTATTGGACTGATTTTCTGTCTTTTTATCCGTACTGCACGCTGCCAGCGCTATTGCGAGTACAACCAGTATCGAGACAAGCTTGAGTTTGCTTCTTCCTGCCATTTTAGAACCCTCCATTGATTTTCATGGTTACCTTCTCTGTTTCGCTGAACTTATTCCCTTAGATCGCCGCTTCATCACCTCCCGCAATAGAGAGACAGACTTCTAGCCTTTCAAACCGGACATCGACAGTCCTTGCACGATCTGCTTCTGCAGGAACAAGAACAAAGCTATAGTAGGCAATGTGGCAAGCAAAGCCGCTGCAAACAAAGTCGGATAGTCGATCACATAGTTATTGCTTAAATCCTGTTGCGTCAGATACCCCGGCAATTTCGTAATTCCGAAAGCGATCATGGTGATATTGGGTCCGCCGCTGTTGGTATAAATCAAGTTGGTCATGAAATCGTTCCAGATTCCCACAAAATCGTTAATGAGAATGACCGCGATTACAGGCTTAAGCATGGGGGCGAAAATTTGAAAAATTATTCTGAACGTGCCGGCTCCATCCATTCTTGCCGACTCTTCATAGTCGTTGGGGAGCGTTTCGTACATTTGTTTGACCAGAAACACGGAGTATACCTGCACCAGACCGGGAAGCAGCATGACGCCCCATGAATTCAGCAACCCATGGCCGCCGAAGAAGATGTCGTTTCCGCCGGCCCATGGCCATCTCGCGTACATAACATATAAGGGCACCATCGTCGTTACCGCCGGAATCATCATCGTGGAGAGAAGTAAATAGAACATCACTTTTTTTCCGTAAAATTTTCCTTTGGCAAAGAAATAACCCAGAATGAGCGATGTCGCCACGGTCCAGACCATGTACCACGCCACTCGAACAATCGTGTTCCTGAACCACATCACGACATCATGGATTCTGAAAATATCCGCGTATCTCGTAAAATCCGGATGGCTTGCGACCGGAAAGAGCGAATTAACGGTCGTATACTCGTAAGGGTCCATCAAGGAAACTAAAAAAGCGTATAAGATCGGGTAGAACATGAAGATGCCGCCGACCGTTAGCAGACTGTAGGTCGCTATCTTCATCCCGGTTGAATGATTCGCCATTGCTGTCACCGCTCTAGTAAATGGATTTGGTTAATCGAATGCTAATCAAAGTGCTGACCATGGCTATGACCAAAATCACTACGGACCCCACGCTAGCCATCCCCATCTGAAAATCGGAAAAGGCGTCTTTCCAGATTCGGTAGACAATGACCTGCGTCGTACCGTTAGGCCCGCCCTTGGTTATAAAATAAATCGGTTCGAACAGTTGGAATAAGGCGATAACGCTGGTTACGAATACGAATGCGGTCAATGGCTGCAACAGAGGAATCGTAATGGCCGTCATCCTTCTCCAGGCGTTCGCCCCGTCCATCTTGGCCGCCTCGTAAAGCGAAGGATCGATTGATTGCAAGCCGGCCAAGAACAGCAGCATGCCCGCCCCGACCCCTTTCCACAGTCCGAACAGCGTGACCCAGAAGATCATCCAGAACGTGCTTGTTTGCCATTCAATTCGGTCCAGTCCGATGCTCATTAGGAATTTATTGACCCCGCCATCCATCGGGTCCAGCAGAGCCAGTACAATCTGAGATACGATGGCATAGGAAGTCACCACGGGAATATACCAGATGGCCCGATAGATCCCTCTTCCTTTAATCGATTGATTAAGAAGCAGCGCTACGCCAAAAGACAAAACCATCCATAGAACCAGACTAATGCCGCCGATTTTCGCCGTTTGAACAAGACTTGTCAGGTATAGATCCGAGCTGAGGAACTTGATGTAATTTTGCAGTCCGACCCATTTCGGCAAACCGCTGATGGCATTCCACTCCGTAAAGCTTAGATAGACGACGAAGAACAAAGGGAATAGGGAGAAAATAGACATATAGAGCATAACGGGACCTAAAACGCTCCATGCCTCCAGATTCGTTCTATACTTGCGAAGTAACCTTCCCACCCGGGTGCTCCTTTCATGATGAATTCCTGTATGTAGTTCCTTCGCTACCGAAGAAAGGGACAAATCCCTAAACAGGGATTATCCCTATCTTCGCGAGTTGACGATTTAATTGATGCTTCTGGAAACTTCAATCCATTCTGCTCCATCGCAGATCAGCGTTAATGTCGCATTGGCGGATGTGGTGAAATTCCCCGCTAATCGAAGGTTCTGAGAATCGTCGACAACGGTCAGCACGTTATTGAACTTTAAGGTTACGGTGTGCCCGGGCCAAGTCGCCGTCATGCCTCCGATATTAGTCGTTCCCGTAATCGAGTAAAGCTCGCCGAATGACGGGATGTTTAAGGTGTTGGCTGAGGCGATTACATTGGAAGCGTCCGAAACGATGTCCGAGATTCTTTTAGCTGCGCCTAAATTCGTCATGCTGCCCGTCAAGCTGACATTCTGGATCGAATAATTGCGTGCGCTGGCTGTAACGTAGATATCGTCCCCATTGTTTTCAACGAAGGAAGAACTGAATACGTTGACCGATGGCGTGTTCAACGGGGTAGCGATTTTCATCCCGTAGTTCTCGCCGGCTATGCCGGACGTTCCGTTATTTTGAATGATATTGCCTGTGAATAAGCCCGGGAATCCATTCGCTGCGTCGATTACAATTCCCGTACCCGCACTGTTGAAGAAGCGATTGCCTGTAAACTCTACCCCCCTGTAAGGCCCGCTGCCCGATATGACAAGAGCGTTGGCCTTGGGGTTCCCGCTTGCCATCTTACCTCCGCTGGCCAGCCAGGAGTTGGCGAATACGATTTCCGTCTTGATGCCGGCGCCTTGAATTCGAACATTCGCATCCTCTTTCGTCGCATCGAGCCAGACATTATCGAAGTAATGATTGGACGAGCGGGAGTTCGGATCGATCAGCAGGTCGTTTTTCACGAACCCCCCAATGTCCATATTGCTCATCATGACCGCATCCGCATCGTATATGGCCACTCCGTAGTCTCCGACTGCCGTCGACGTTGGGGATACGCCGTCCGTACCGTCCGTACCTCGAAGAAATCCTTCCGAGATGTACAGATTCGCTCCTTGCGCAGCCGCGGCCTTGATCCCCACCTGGATGGCCGCATCGGCTCCGACCGAAGGCGTGGCAATATGCGGTCTGGTAATCCAACACATTTCATAGCTTGCGAATACGATTCCTTTATGCCAATTTTGCAGCTTCACATTCTCGATCGTCGTGCGATACTGGTTCCCTAAGAAGTTGAAATGCGCTCCCGCCGTTTTGGCAACCGTGCTGTCCACCGTAAAGTCCTTAAAGCGCTGCCATCTTTGCGATTGGCCGCCTGTTGTGTAGAAGACATCCGCGGTCGGCGAGGTCGATTTGAATATCGTCAAGTCTACGCCAGCTCCAATCATGTTCAACCGATCCAAACCCGATACGTCCAAAGCCGAGGATAAGAGATAAGTTCCGGTTGGAAAATAAATTGTGCCTCCTCCGGTCAGGCTGGCTATAGCTTTTTTGATCGCGGCGGTATCATCCGTGGCATCCGTTCCGTCGGCTCCCCACCATTGCGGGTATATATGGGGAACCTGCATTCTCCCTTGCACAACGCCTTTAGAGGATTGACCGGTAAAAATCTGATAAAGACCCGCATCGACGCCTCCGTTAACGGTAAGGGTTACTCCGCTGTCGGGAACCAGCACAGCCCCTTTTTCAAAAATAAGGTTCGTACTGGTAGGGAACGTTAATGCGGAAGCAATTCGATACGTTCCTTTCGGAAAATAAATATGCCCTCCGGCAGGCAGCGAAGCGGCAATCGCGTTCTGAATAGCCGTCCCATCATCCGTCGCTCCATTCCCTGTCGCACCGTGCAGCTTTACGTTATAATCGCTGTTGTCCGTCCGATAGGCAGAAACGCTGTTCGTTATGGCGCTAAACGGCAACACAACCAATAAGGCCAATATCATCATCTTTTTTATCATTAAGCTCCATCCTCTCACGAATATGGGACCTACTACCAATTAAATGATGTTCATGCCGCGTTGTAATCCTCTTGTATGACTTGTGCATCCCTATTCTTAATTGACTCGCAAATCGATTTCATGATGATCGGACAAGCTAGTTCACCTTCTTTCCGATTTTGTACACGTGAACATTTTAGGGATTAGGCGTTTTGGATTTTCGCTTCCGCACTAATCTTTATATTTTGTACACGTGTAAACTTTTATGTTTTCATTATAATTCCAATCAATCAATTGTCAATCATTATTTTGAAAGCGTTTTTAGCAGCACGTAATCTCGGCAGCATTCTCCGCACCCGAGAGTAAAAATCGAACTACACGATTGGCGTAACGGTTACTTCAAACGAGTAACTGCCCGAACCAAGAACGACAACGACATCGTTCTCATCCTCCCTCAAATGCAGCTCATCGGGCAAATGTCCCGAATCTGCAAACGGCCAAATTGTACGATTGCATTCTTGCTCATTAACTGACGCTAAGAGAGCGTTACGGCTTTTTAAAGGCAAATATACTTCCGCGCTACAATTAGTCGGCACCGTAATCTCGCACTTCCAATGCTCGTTATGCTCCGTGGACCAACGAATTGCATATAAACCGCGAACGGTATGAACCGATGCCGTCGCGGAGCTTAAGCCCGCTGCTAGGAATGGCCTGAACACCGCTTGACCAAAAGCAGCGCATTCGGGATGCGGAGATATTCCAGCCAAATATTTATAGAACCAGGCGCTGATGCTTCCGAACATGGGGTGATTATGGGAATCGTGTCCATCCCATGATTCCCATAGCGTAGTAGCGCCATTAGCAATCATATATCCGTAGCCGGGGTAGTCTTTAGCCAGTGCCATTCGCAAGGCCAAATCCGTCTCCCCGCGTTCGCTCAGCAGTTCGAACAGGAAGGAAGTGCCGAATATACCGGTGTCCAAATGCTCTCGCCGATTTTCCTTGTAATGCCGCAATACCCGCTGCCAGACTCGATCGGCAGAGTCATCGGGAACGCAATCTAGGACTAACGGAAATAGATCCGCTCCTTGACGCCCAATTGAATAGCATGCTTTCTCGACATGGAAAAACTCCTTATTAAACGCAGCGCAAATACAGCCGAACAGCTTCTCATAATGCCAGCGATCTTCATCGTGGCCGAGTCTCTCCGCAATCTTAGCCATTAAATCGACAGTATAGGCATAATAGAAGGTGTTCACCATGGCGGGGGAAAGCTCATTCTCCCCGGGCACGCACCAATCCCCCAAAAACCAGCTATCGGGCTCTTCGAATTCGACCAAATAACCTCCTCTATTGCGCGTATTCAAATAACCAATCCAACGCTTCATGTTCTCATAATGCTCCTCCAGCAGGCGCAGATCCCCATACAGTCGGTACATAAGCCATGGCATAATGATATAGGCGCTTCCCCAAGCTATTCCTCCCCCGCCTCCATTGAACGGCGCCGTGTGCGGAACAAAGCCCGTCCGTCTGTTCTGCGAATCTCCAATGTCTTCGATCCACTTGGTATAGAAAGCAGCCATATCAAAGTTATAGATCGCCGCTTCAGCGGTCAAATGGCCGTCTCCCGTATATCCCAGACGCTCGCGATGCGGACAATCGCTAGGCACTCCTCCGTGCAAATTGGTAAGCTGCGACCAACGATAAGCGTTCTGAACTTGATTTAGAAGGGGCTCGGAGCATTCGAAATGGCCGATGGGGTCGACGGATGCGTGCACGACGATGCCATCCAGATCCGTTAGATCCGGTATGCCGGGGTACCCGCGAATTTCCGCGTAACGAAAGCCATGCCAGACGAATCTGGGTTCGTACTGCTCCTCGCCTTGACCGTTCATAATATAGGTATCGGACTGGATCTGACCGTCTCCTCCGCAGCTTGTGAAATCCAGCGTACCATCCATGCTGCAATTTTCCGCAAATCTCAGTTCGACCTGCTGCCCGGCAGTTCCCTGCATGCGAATGCGTACCCAGCCCGAGAAATTTTGGCCAAAGTCAAACACATACGTATCGGGCCGCACTTCGATACGGGAGATAGGAACGAGAGTACAAATTTTGGCATCCGGGGGAGACAATTGTGCCGTTAGCTTTCCGGCGGGCGGACGGACCAGACGGGCATTATCCCAAGCCGAGTCATCAAAGTCAATGTCATTCCAACTGGGCAACTCGAGGCGCGCATCATAGATTTCTCCGTAAAAGACGTTATTGAACACGATGGGGCCTCGGCTGACTTTCCAGCTCTTATCGCTTCGAATACAAGTCTTCGTTCCATCTTCATAGGTAACGACCAACTGCAAAATCAGCCTGGGGGCGCCATAGCTCATCTTGCCTTCCACTATCCTTTCGGCTTGATTGTAGAAGCCGTTTCCAAGCATGACGCCAATGGCATTCTCTCCCTGTTGAAGATTGTCAGTCAATGAATATTGAATATAATGGACCCTCTTGGAGGTTTGATCGTCAAAAGGGTATAGCAAGCCTTCGATATGACGGACATCGTAATCCGTCCAATTCGGAACAAGAACGTGATCCCCGATCCGCTTGCCGTTTATATAAAGCTCAAAGTAGCCAAGACCCGATACAAATACGGTTGCCTGCTTGACAGGTTTTTCGATCTGAAAAGCGGATCTGAATAATGGCGACGCAATGGCCTCATCCGCGCCGATCCACTGCGCGGTCCATTCGTTCGGGTCGAGGATGCCCATCTCAAAAAAAGCGACCGGTTCAACCTCGCTTCGTATCCCATCCTGGTCCCAACTCCTCACCGTCCAGTAGCAGCGTTGACCGCTAATCAGCGGTTTCCCCGCGTAAGCAATGTGAATGGTTTCGGAGGAATCGACTTTTCCCGAATCCCATAGCTCGCCAATCCCGGAAAGTAAGTTCTCTTCGTTCTCAGATACGATAACTTGATAAGCAGCCTGCCGTCGGCCGCGTTTGGCCGTTTCCAGCTCCCAACTGAATCGGGGCCGGTCTGTTTGTACTCCAATGGGATTATCCCTATACTCGCATCGCAATCGAACAATTTTCGCCATACCTATAATCCCCTTCTAGCTTGTATGTTCAAATTGAACCACGGTGGGTAGATTCGCGAACCATCAGAACAGGTTCGACCATGATTTGTTGAATTGGCTGCACCAGGTCATCCGTTTGATTTAATTTGTCCAGCAACAGCTTCCCTGCCTGTTGACCAAGAGCATACTTGGGCAATGCAACCGATGTGAGCCTTGTCTCCAAATAACCGTTCGCCTCATTATCGTCAAATCCCGCAACCGCCATATCGTCCGGTACCGAGACGCCCAGTTCTTTCAGGCGGCGCAGCAAACCAACCGCTATACTATCGAAGAGACAGACCACTACAGTCACGCCGCCAATCTGTAAAATCCGGTCCGCCATGCGATAGCCGTCTTCATATCCAAAACCGGCCACAATGATGTCCTCTTCACTTAGCGTTATCCCGTGCTCTTGAAATGCGGCACGCAAACCCTTTAGACGCAATTTTGTCGGACGAGTGCTTACCTCTTCCGGGGTCAAACAAATCATTCGCCGATGCCCCGCCTCTGCTATATGTTTTCCTAGCAAATATCCGCCCCTTTCGTCGTCAAAGGCTACAAAGTCGCAGTCCGGCGACTTGGTTAAGCTTAAGCTCACAAAAGGCAAATCAATATGCTCCAGCTCGTGCAGAAACGTTTCTTCTTCCAGCGAAGGAACTGCGACAAGCAATCCGGCCACTCTGAGCTCCTTCATATTGATTAGCCCCTTGCTTGCGAGCGCTTTTTTGTTATCCGAATTATAAATAATCGTTTGATAGTGGTTTTGGGCGAACACATCGTCCGCTCCTCGAACAATCTCCGCAAATAACGGATTGGCTATGTCCGTAATGATTAAACCGATGGTATTGCTTTTCTTCCCCGATAGGTTTCTGGCTAGCCTGTTTGTGACATAGTTATGTTCTCGGGCGATCGCCAGCACTTTTTCTTTCGTTTTCTGCTTAACGTTCGGGTTTCCGTTCAACACGCGCAGCACGGTGACATGAGAAACTCCTGCCAAATTCGCAATATCCTTTACTGTAATACTCATTACACGCCTCTTTTCCTATAAGCGATGAATTGTACACGTATAAACTTTTATGTTTATCATAGTTTTCTACGTTTTAATTGTCAATACTATCTCGGGGTGGAAAACCGGGCCATGGAAAAGCCGCCAAGGAGAACGCATGACGGTTCACCTTGGCGGCTTAAAAAAAATCTATCTACCATTCAAAAAAATGATCCTCGATCAGCAGCTCGAATGAATCCGCTAACAGCTTCATCTCCCCGGTATCGTGATAACAGATGAACACCTTGCCTGCCCGATCAATGATAATCGGATCGCCGGATCCATCCAGAGAAATGACATAGCTGGTCTCAAGAGCCTCTGCCAGAGGAAGTTCCTTGAACTGCTCCCGAAATTCCAGAGTCAAATCAACAACCGTTTCATTGCCGAGACTGGAGCCATTGGAGAATGCATGTACGGCAAGACCTGCATAAGCTCCCCCGAACGTGCTGATAAATTGCACGTAGTCCTCATGAAATTGGATATTCAGCCGCCGCTCCGCCTCAGCGATTTCCTCCCGGCTCGCCGGAATGCCTAGCAGTGTGCTTTTGTCCTTCTGATGAAGGAAGGTCTTTAATCTCTCCATTAGCGCATCTTTCATGGGTTAATCTCCTTGAACAGAGAGCGGCACGAGTGCTTGTCGCTACGTGTTGCTCCCTTTCTTCTTTAATGACTCTTTATCACTTCTCAATCGTTTCCCATTCCAACTCAACGGATGCATTGGTTAATAGTTGAAGAAGCGCGGATTCGACAAGCTTAAGGCTAACGATGTACATCCGAGGATATTCGCAGGCTTGACCGCCTACTGTAATCTCAACAAAGTCGTCTTCCCCCAATGTGCCGATAAGGTTGCGAATCGCAGCCCTTGTCTCGACTGTAACGATGAACTCGCTACTGCCTCCGCCGACCATGATTGTGTTGTCCTCGTACTGAATCGTGACCAGACTGCATGCGAAGCCGTCCATCCGTCGGATAGCCTCCAAGCACTTCTCAAGCGAGGCACGAGAATGCTCAATAGTCTTCGCTATAGCTCCTTGTCGCTGTTCCTCATACAGGGTGATCACCGGCCAACGCTCCTTTGCGTTCAATAATCGCGCGCTGCATCGAACCAGCGCTGCGCCATCTCCTCTGGAATAGGCTCGCCAATTCGATGATCCGACTGGCTGAGCTGCCACACCGCTTCACCGAGATCTTCTCGCTCGGAGGTTTCGATGCCTTTAAGAGAATTGAACCGCACGGTAAAAGCGGTAATGGTCGCCTCGGCGTCGGCAATGCTGCGGGCCTGGGCCAAGTCTGCCTGTGCAGCGTCGTAGGCTTCGTTAGCCAGCTTGGCCAGACGCTTAGGCCAGGACGAGAACGGGCGGCCGTATTCGGTCGTCCACCATTCGGGTTTGCGAAGCTGACTCACCGAGGCATGACCGGTCCAAGGACGGGCAACAGCGCGTTTTTTCATTTGCTGCTTTAGGCGCTTGCCTGCAGACTCTTCCACATTAAATGCGATAAACCTGTCCAGCAGCGGCCACGCGTCCAAGGGCGGCAAGTCGCCCAGATCCGGCATGAAACGCAGCTCCAAATTTGTTAGCTGGGTATGATGAGCCAATAATTCGAGGTCGCAGAAGTTTCCCCATAGGCTTAGCGAGTTCACATTAGGGAATCGGCTCAGACATTCCAGCGAGATCGGCTGTCCTAGAGGCGCGTTATGGAGCGTAAGACTCTTCACCTGATGCAGCGCGCCCAGGTCGGGCAGCAAGAAAGGCGCATCGTTCTTGCGTCGACCGGTGCGCGGTGCCAATATTAAATAAGAAGGGATATCGCCAGTGGCAGAGAAGCGAGATAAATCGCCGGACACGCTTAAGCGGAAATGCCCGTTGGGGAGCTTCAAGCTAAGACGATTCTCAGATAGGTCCATCACGATATGCAAGTTATTCACAATGGACTGGCTGGCATCTACCACGGTGTCAGCAGACAGAATCGGAGTCCACGTCAACTCTTCAATAGGACGTTTCTGAGCCCAGTCGAAGAAACCCGTATCGCTGCCCGTATAATAAAGAAATCTCGGCCAGGGCGAGCCTGCCGGGGTAGCAAAAGCTTCGAATACGGTCCAGTCGATATTCGCATCGGGCGCAGCGTGAAGATCCGCCTTTTTCCCTGACTGCGAAGGTCCGATAGATAAACTGCCTACACCGGGCTGAATGACAAGAGTATGACTGCGAGGACCTGTCAGGTCGATCGGATAACGGCCGGGAGCGCTGACGGAGCCGGCAGGAGGACGAGCTTGGTTATCATAGGACATCTCTATCATCCTTTCTTACCTGCATAGACTCCATGACGATAGAGTCTGCATCGCAGAGTATCGCCCCTATGTTAGTGCATCGCTCCGGCCCGAATCAACTGCCAAACGAACTAATGTTCACAGGTCAAATCTATCAGAAATTGACAACCAATGACTACATCCCAATGCCTCTATCATGAATCGTTTGCTTGGACGAATCCCAGCGCCATCGTGGAGAATGGCCTTGCAGATGTATCCCGCCATACCATTCGTCTACCCCTTGCGTAGAAACCCAATCTTCTTTTCCATCCAACACGCTTTGTCCAAAATCAGTTAAGCTTACACCGCAATTGTGAAAGGAGATCGACGGGGCACGATAAGTAGGGAATCCGACCTCCGGTCCTTTGATTTGCAGCAGCGGATACGGATCCTGCGACATCCTTCGTAAACTATGCCAGTATTGCAGATCGCCCATACCTAATGCGTTAAGCTTGTTTCCCACATCTCTGAATAAGGTATGCGGAGTGCTTGTTCCGGCACGGATCGTTTCCAGCGTAGTCTGCTCCACGATGCCAAGACCATTAATTGTAGAAGGAAATCGGGAGAGATGGCATTGGAATGCATCATGGGCAAATGGCAGAACTGACGTATCTCGATTTAACAATTGCTGCAAGGGCTGTGGATTTTGCGCTGTATAAGCTTGCCAGAACTCGCTGCCTAAGTTCAACTCTTCTGCTCCAATAGCCTTCCATGCTCCGGACAATGTCTTCATTTGCTCTACCGAAAGCTGCCCCAACCCTCGAAACAGCTCAATTCCAGGATACTCTCCGATGCACAGTAAACTCAGCTTTGTTTTGGTCACAGGCCGATCTGAAAACCAATGGAGCAGAAAGCATAGCATCGTCTGATCGAACAAGTCATGCTCGAACCATAACACGATTTCCTCATACTTGTGCAAATCGGCTAAAACCTTTTCTTGCCTTTCGCTTCCTTCAATATATTCCGAACGAGGGATTCCCATGGTTTGTTCCAAGTATTCTGCTCGTACAGAGCGATTGTCCCCTACAGTCGGGTCTTTGAATACAGGTCCATGCGGATATACCTCTCGCCATACCAGAATGTCGCCCTGTACGATACCTTGCCGCAGCTTCTCCGCTACCGAATCCCCGTTAACAATGTGAAGCACGCCTTCCCCTCCTTCGTACAATTGGTTGTATACAGCGATCAAATCAGCCACAGGCAGCGCATTCTTCAATTTACGACGAGCATCGAAGAGCCGCTTCTTTAATACCGGAATCGAAGTTCCGAGGAAACTGGATATCTCTTGAAGGGTGTACCCCTGAAAATAAAATAACTGAACCGCAATTCTCATATTGGACGTTAATACCGCCAGAGAGTCGCGAACCGTTCGCTGCAGCTCTCGTTGCTCAATCCGATCCGGGACACTCATTAGACTCTCGGCCATCTGTGTAACTTCCTCATAGGGAACGACACGATGACGCTTCCTACGCATAATTCGGTAACATTGCCGGATCACAATCGCTTTGAACCAGCCTGGGAATGCTTCTACTGCCTGCAGCTTATTTAAATGTAAAAAGGCTTCCGTGAATGCTTCCTGTACGGCATCCTCCGCCAGTTGCGGATCGTGCAGCTTTTCATAGGCAATCGCATTGGCCATTGACGTATAGTGCCGAACGATACATTCAAAAGCTTCGCGATCCCCGTGTTTGGCGTTCTCGATAACCTGAAGCATGCTCCCGCTCCTTTCTTCCTTTTTCATATAGAAGTGCCGTCGAAGCCTTCAAAGGTTACCTCACAGGTATACACAGAAGGCTACCAAAGTAATCGGCAGCCTTAATCGGTACAACACCTATTGGATTCTCTCCGCCAACTCTAGGAAGTATCTCTTTCATGATTATACATTCTCCTCGAACTCTCCAACAAAATGCTCATGAACATGATTAATTAAGGTAGTATTCCGAAGATTCAGTCCATCCAAGAAGCCCTGTCTATAGATTATTTCGTTGGCAAATGCAGCTTGATAATTTGCTTTATCTTCAAAATCAAATAATAACTCTTGGCATGAATCTGGAATGCTTCGCATCATTTCTTGAAACGAACATCGTTTGGTATTCACAAGCTCCTTGTAGTATAAATTCTTCATTAAAACTACTTGCCCAATTTCTTCAGTTCTTTTTCCAACAAAACAATCAAAGTAATGCTCTAAATCTTTAAGCATTTAATTCCCCTCCAATTTGGTGATGTCACTTAGAAATCACTTCACATTTCCATTCTATGGTGAACCCGAAGTGATGTTAATATGAATGTATTCTCAGTGACTTCTAAGTGATAATATAGTGCTATCACTAAAAAGGGGCAATAATCGTGGCAACTAATAAAAGGGTCTTTACTTTAAGATTAGAGGATACAAACTTTCAAAAAATTAAATATATTGCAGACAAAAATAAACGTTCTATTGCTATGCAAATTGAATATTTGATTGAGCAGCACATCCAAGAATACGAAAAGAAAAACGGCCCCATTCCTACAGAGAATTAAAAGTCCTCCTAGAATCACTTCTAGGAGGACTTGCATATCCATAAATCCTTAACACCGCTACCTTCACCAATTCCAGGAATACTTCATCTCCCGAAATCCAACATCCCACACCTTTTCATTTCCCTCAATCGTTATTGTGAGCTCCTTGGCCTGTTCGACATAGAGGCTGGATATCTCCGGCTCTTGGCGTTCATCCGCCGCTGATACGGATAGGTACTCCTGTCCATCCACGGAAATGCTCAGGCTCCCGCGAAGATTCTCTTGATCGGGAATGCCGTAGTTGAAGTAGAGATACAGCTCGTTATTGCCCAAGGAATAGGTGTACGTTTCAACATTATTGCCCCCAGCGCTGTACACATTATGCTTGGGTTCTACGTCTTGGCCGCCAACTTTGAAACTGTACGGCTTTGCTCCCATCGTCGGATTTCCGCTGCTGTCCTTCAATTCGCTTAGCGCAACAAACGGCCCCAGCTCTTGGACGTAGGCTTTGTTAAAGATCCCGAAGCTCCCCCAAACTCCGCCTAGAAGGATAACAACGGAAATGCCCGTAACGACTATATTTCTCCTGACACTCGTTGTCCGAAAGCCAATTTTGTAAGCTCCGAATCCGATTGCTGCGCCTATGGAGTTTTGAATGACATCGTTAAGATCGAAGCTGCCGAGCATAGTTAGAGCCTGAATGGTTTCAATCGCAAGAATCGACAGGATGAACAAGGCGATGAATCGAATAAAGCTGATCCGATATAACAACGGAATCAATAAGCCAAATGGGATGAAAGCTGCGACGTTGCCAATACCCACAAGGTCCATCACGGTCGGATGCAGAAGCAGATCGGACAGACTTGGAAGCCTAAAAAAATCGAGCGGGAAGAACAGAAAGGTGTAGCCGGCCTCTCGATCCACGGTGCCTGTTCTCCCAAAAGCGAGAAGCATAAAATAGAGAATCATAAGGGTATAACATGCGGTTATGGCTAAAACGATCTTACGTTGTTGTGTGGTCATGGGTCTCTCCTCATATACTTTCCTGCTTCAACGCATCCATCAGGTTTTCTCTTTTCACTTTCGCGGCGGAATAGAGCATCGCGGAGCCGACGATGACGAATACGGCGGCAATGACCGCAACAATGCTCGTCCAAGGCATGGCGAATGCAAAGCCGAATTTGTTCGAAAATGCTTTATAAATCAAAACCATCACGATGAAGCTGACGGGAAGCCCGAACAACAGCGACTTGACCCCATAAAAGATACTTTCGTAGTTAAGCATTTTCGTAAAGCTTTTTGGCGTCATGCCAACGGACTTCAGCATCGCAAATTCCCGTTTGCGCAGGGATACGCCTGTCGAGATCGTATTAAAGATGTTCGCAATGGAAATCGCCGAAATCAATACGATAAAACCGTAAGAAAAGACGGACATCAGTAGAACCTGTTGTTCTTCGCTTTTTCTGGATTGATATAAATTGTAGGTCTGCAGATTGGTCACCTGCATCTCCTCGATTTGCTGCTGCGTTCTCATCGGATCCGCACTTCTCAAATGGAGGAAGGTCTCAATGTTCGCCATGTCCTCTTCGTCTGCCAGGCGATTCATGACGCGCTCCGAAACGATGATATTCAGCCCGCTTACCCCTAACGGGGTCATCCCCATAGGCGCTTGATCCGTCAACGCGGCAACCGTCACACTGCTTCCCTTAGTCTCTTCCCCGGTTTCAAAATCCACATTCGTTAGCTCGATACGTTGGCCGATCTTCGTATAGATCGCCTTCGTCTGAACAAATCTCCCCGTGCCCCTTTCCTCGTAACGAATGGTATCAATCACGATCGCAGCGGGATGCTCCGGGTCCGTCAGTTGTTCGTAATCCGCACCAACCGCTTTGGCGTAGGCTTGCAGACCTGAATCGTTTAAGGCATGAATCTTAATGGTGTAAAGATATTTTCCGTCTTGAACTAAACTTATATCCTCCTTAACCAGCTCTTGCAATTCATCGGCGAGCTGTGCTTCAGCGACCCATGTGTCCTTATAAAGTTCGTCTATCACATTATATTCCGTCACGTCATCTAAGGACGCAATCGAGCGAATCAACTGGTCGTCTAACCTTTGCCCATTGCCGTACGAGACTTCAATATCGTATTTAATGCCTTGCTGAGACAGCTTTAAGGATTGTTTCAAACCCGCGGTAAAGAACGATACCGTTAAAAATAGTACGATGCTGATAACGAGCGAAAATACGATCGTATGATATCTCCGTTTGTTCCTTTTCAAGTTTTTTAATCCGATTTCCGCCTCGATTCCGAACAGCTTACGAATGAACTTCGACGTTTTCACAGATTTAACTGTAAGCTTTACGTCGGAGGTCTGGCGAATCGCGTCCATGGCGGAAATCTTGGATGCTTTGACAGCCGGGAGATACGTGGAAATAAGAATCGTCAGCATCGAAACCGCGCAGGAAATTAGAAGCGATAACGGCGTGACGGCAAGCGCCAGCTTCTCCTTGGTCCATAGCGCCCCTTGTATCATGGGATTCATAAACCAGAAAGTAATCCCGATTCCGGCAAGACCGCATAGGATTCCAACGGGAATGCTGATCAGGCCAATGACGACACCTTCAAAAAGCACTGAATTTCTCTTTTGTCTTTTCGTAGCCCCCACGCTCGCCAGCATTCCTAAATGGCGGGAGCGTTCCGAGACGGATATCGCAAAAGCATTAAAGATGAGCGAAACCGAGCCGATCATAATCACCGCCATCAGGATCGCCGACAAAGAAATCATCGTGCTGGATGAAGCTCTGCTCTTGGATAAGCCGTAATAATGAAGCAAATCATTATTAAATTGGACCGTTGCGATATGGTTGCTTTCCGCCAATTTTCCCGCATGTGCGAATAGCGATCGATTGACTTTCTGCAGAACGACCGCCGCATTGACTCGTTCATTAGCTCCGATGAGATCTTCGTCGATATAGCTAATAACCGTATATCCCGGAGCCCAAGCCGCTTCCCATACGGGACGCTTGATGAAGCCTACCACCGTATAATCTTGCGTCTCGATGTGCTGCAGGGTTTCGGTCAAGTTGCCTTCTTCCCTGCGGAGCGACTCGGTTTGACCCAGGGGCTGGTCGTTCCCTTGTTCGAATCGTTCGCCGACGCGAAGGGTTAAGCGATCGCCGATTTCGTATTTCACTTTGGCGTTCGTTACGACGGCTTCGGAAATGACGATTTCCTTATCCGATTGCGGAAGACGCCCCTTGCTCAGTTCAACCTGAAATTGCGCGATCCCTTGTGCATCGTATTGTTGGATGAACAAGTACGGCTTATTTGGATTTTCTCCTCCTATTGCGGCATAGCCAAGATCTCTTGTAATCGCAACGGTTTTGGTTGCGTCATCGTCCAGAATCGCCGCAAGCTGATCCTTGTTAACCTCTTGATATTGAACGTGCCATTCCCCTGAATTGGCGATGGTCTGTCTGATCATTAAATCGGAAAAGGAAGAAACAAGCGTAGCGACCGCAGTCACCATGGCTACCGAAATGACGACGCCTATGAGGGTGACAAGCGTTCGTCGCTTGTTCTGCTTCAAATGCCGGATCGTTAATTTATTGACGATGTTCATCGACGGATCACCTCGTCCTTGGCAATCCTTCCGTCTTCGATCGTAATGATCCTGTCGGCTTGCAGGGCGATTCGTTCGTCGTGCGTAATGACGATCAACGTCTGATGATAGGTTTTATTCAGCATTTTTAACAAGTCGACGATCTCGCTGCTATTCTTGCTGTCCAGATTTCCGGTCGGTTCGTCCGCCAGCATAATCGCAGGATTGCCTATGACCGCTCGGCCGATTGACACCCGCTGCTGCTGTCCGCCGGAAAGCTGATTAGGCAGATGGTTTAAGCGATGCTGCAGATCCAACGTGCTCACAAGACTGTCCAAATGCTTCCGATCTACCTTCTGTTGGTCCAGCAAGAGCGGCAGCGTCATGTTCTCCTCCACCGTCAGGACCGGAATCAGATTGAAGAACTGGTAGACCAGGCCGATCTGTCTGCGGCGAAAAATGGCTAGCTGCGTTTCATTCAAGGCATACATGTCCGTGTCCTCAACCCACACCTTACCGCCTGTCGGCTGATCTACCCCGCCCAGCATATGCAGCAGCGTCGATTTTCCCGAGCCGGACGGACCGATAATCGCGACGAACTCCCCCTTGCGAACGGAGAACGAAACATCGTCAAGCGCCTTCACCGCCGAATCGCCTTGCCCGTATATTTTAGACAGATGCTCGATTTTTAAGATTTCCATTGTCAGACCTCCATAGTGTTGCTGCTGAATATCATTTTATCCGGCTAAAATGACTTTCAAGTGACGATGAAGGTGACAATTTAGTCACTTACAGGTGCCTTTAAATGACTTGCATATAAAATTTAATCCGGAACTGTGTCCCCGTCTCGCCGTCGCTCGTCACGTCGATCACGCCGTTCTGACTGGCCACTATGCTGTGAGCCATCGCGAGACCTATGCCGATGCTCCCTTCGGCAGCGTTCTTTCCTTTGTAGAATCGCTTAAAAATATAGGGCAAATCCTCTTTGGGGATGCCCTTCCCGTTGTCGGCAATGATTACTTCCGTAAATAACGCGTTTTCGGAAAAGGTTATGGCGATAGCCCCGCCTTCTGGCGTGTGCTCCACGCCATTCTTCAAAATATTGATGACCGCCTCGGCAGTCCAGTTGAAATCGCCAATAAACGAGACATTATCGTCGCCCACGATGGAAAGCGTATGTCCCTTAATATCCATCGGAATTATCACCGGCTCCAGCGCTTTTTGGATCAGATTTTTGACAGGTATGCGATCTTTCTTAAATGGAATCGTCTTCGCGTCGATTTTCGACAGCTTTAACAAGGAGGATACAAGCCAATCTATGCGTTCAAGCTGAACGCGAATATGGTGGGTGAACTCCGATCTCTTGGCCGGAGAGAGGTTAGGGTCGCTTAATAAATCCGCCATCATCGTCATGGACGTGAGCGGCGTTTTGAGCTGATGCGAAATGTCGGAAATGGCGTCCGTCAATTGAACCTTGTCCCGTTGCAGAAGCGAACGATGCTCCGATAACATAAGCGTCACTTTATAAATGTTGTTTTTCAAAATGCTAAGCTCGCCTTCCTGGTTATCGCGAACGTCAAGCGTATCGTTGCCGTTGCTGATCTCCCCCATGTAGACGGATAACTTGTCGAGCTCGCGGTATCTCCATCTAGTGAATAACAAACTGCTGCCCATGAGTAGAAGGGATAGGATGAAAACAAGCAATGTGGAGACAGGTGAAATGAAGGCTGCGACAAGGATCGCCGTTAAGCTGATCGCGCCCATAATAAGCAATAAAAGTCGAATTTCCCGATTGCGCAGCATCTAATCACCGACCTTATAGCCTAGACCACGGACCGTCTTAATCAATGTCGGCTGTTGCGGATCATCCTCCAGTTTTTCCCTCAGCCGCTTAATGTAAACCGTTAGCGTATTATCGTTTACGAAGTCGCCGGCTACGTCCCAGATTTGCTCTAACAGTTGATTTCTGGTAAGAATCTGGCCCATGTGGTTGCCGAAAATCAGCAATAAACGATACTCCAGTGCGGTTAACGGAATTTCGACGCCGCTTTTATGCACTTTGCCTTCCAGCGTATGGATTCGCACATTGCCGATGTCTACGATCGCCTTCGTTTGCGGCGATTTCTGGTATCTCCGCAGGACGGTCTTGATCCGGGAGAGCAGCTCGCGAACGCGAAAAGGCTTCGTAATATAATCGTCGGCTCCCATATCCAGCCCCATTACGACATTGACCTCATCGTCGACTGCCGTTAAGAAGATAACCGGTATGTCCCGCCGCCCTTTAACCATTTTGCACAGCTCATAGCCGCTCCCATCCGGAAGCGACAAATCCAATAAGCATAAGTCGATTTGATCGATGTTGTCGGCGAGCACCCGCTTGGCCGAAGCGACATCATGGCACAGCACCGTTGCAAAATGTTCCTGCTGCAGCGAATACTCCAGACCGGACGCAATCGTCTTATCGTCTTCGACCAATAAAATCTTCATCCTCAGATCATCCTCGCGGTGGAAATAAGATTCGTTTTCCCTTTTAGTTTCGGCGTTATCACAAATTTTTTCAAGCTGGGTGTGAAAAAAATTGCCGCTCTGTCGTATTAACGACGGGGCGGCATTCTATCGTACCATTTAACCAGAGAAAGGAATCTTTTTGTGCTTCTCAATAAGAAGTTTTCTCAAATGTTATTTACTCAATATTCCCATATAATCTGATCTAAGTCTTTTATTAACTTTAACCCTAATTCTTGATTTACCATTTTGATGAAATATGCTTTCCCATACAGATGATCTTTATAACCCGAATTCTTAATACCTCTTTTTCTCAAATGCCCATTTACTCCATACTTTTTGCAATAGTATATTTCTTGAATTAATGATCTGATTTCCTCTTTAGGAACACTAACTTCTTGATTTACAACGAGTCCTGTTACTGTTTGTCTTTGATTCTGGAACTGTATGCGTATCTTTTTATCATTAACACAGAATCCTTCATTTACTATTATTTTTTTAATAGTACACAGATAATTTTTTATATCCATTGGGCCTGATAAGGTTATATCATCTGCATAGCGGCTATAGTTAGCTCCTATAGATTGGGCAAGCTTACTAATTCGTTTATCCATCTTTTTGCAGATTATATTGGATAGATACGGACTAGTTGGAGCACCTTGTGGTAAACTATCATCTTTAGTAGATAACATAGTTAATACAGAAGATACTTGCTTTGTATAGCCTAGATACCGGTAGACTTTGTAAACTTCTAATCCTTTTATACTGGTGAAAAAATTAACTATATCTATATTAATGACACACTCTCGTTCTTTATGATTCTTTGCATTATCTACAATAGACTTTTTCTTTCTGAAACCAAATGCATGAACGGAAATGGACACATTGCACAATATTTGATCTAGCACCCATCTCTGGATAATCTTCAAAGGTTGTGTCGGCGCTTCAATCTGTCTTGTGCCTCCACTTTTTTTAGGAATTTCAAAAGAACGGTAATTAGAGTTCTTATTATAAATATATGCCCTTAATTCTTCCTTGGAGCATTCAAGTAGGTAACATAAATGATTAAAATCGAAGATAACAACTACAGAATTTAAAATAAGCCTTTTAGCATAGGTTTTTACTAATAATATATACTCTTGTGAATACTGCTCTCGTCTCATCTGGTCTTCAAGCAATGTTAAATAATCATTCTGGTCCATAATTAAAACCTTTCAAAAAAAATCAAGAGACTATCTACCCGATTTTTAGTCTTTTAGGACCGAAGAGTAACTTTAATTAATGGAACAATAAGTGCACTTCTTATTGTTCAGGAGAGGAAATCGTAGTGCACTTTACGGAGATTTTCTCTCCTGAACAATAGTACCCTTAGTATCAATGGATAACGACTACGCTATCCTGTTCTAGATAGTCTCTTATAGCAATTGTACATCATTTAAATCTCTTGTGGAAATTTTTCGGAATATAAATATGGAACTTTTTTTTTGGATCTGGACCTAGATTCAATGCCTGTAAATCCTCAAGTGTTACTTCATTAAGATAGCTATCTATTAAAAACTCTCTACCTAATTGAGTTATATTATAAACCTTTAGTTTCTCATCATAATGTATATATTGATCGTAAGCTAGTTCGAAAATTAGTTCTTTTACAATTCTATAGTTTATACCAGTCAGGTCAATTAGTTCACTAATATCATTAATTACATCATAAGTCTGAAGATAAAGTAACATTAATACCTTTCGAAAATCCATTTCATGTCTCGTCACTCAGCTACCTATTCCTTTTCTCTTCTTCTATTTTTTTTGATATCTGATACTTTAGATTCCGTCTCATTTCTTTTCGTTTCCTAATCTCATGTAAAATACTCGAATCTTTGACTATCAATTCATCACCATTTTTCTTTCTTGGAAAAACTGGTTTCCAAGGTAGGTCGTCATTCTGTTCATGAAAAGTAGCAAGAGTATTATTGGGTGTATTAAAATAAAAAGCTGCTAGTATTTCTGATCGTTTATAGCCCCAAGTATAAATAGGTTTTGAAGCAACACTTTCTTCGAAGCGCTTAATAATTCTCTTTGCTGCTATCCCAAGTTTTATATCCGGATAAATATCCGGGTTAGAGAAAACTTTGCTTGCAACTTCGGCTTGAAGGAAATGTAGTTTCAACCCTGTATCCTCGGCATATTTCAATACATTCTCTCTGCCTTTATCTAAACAAAGGATTGGCAATATATAAATTGTTCTCCCTGGGAAAAAATCAGGACAAGTAATTTGTGTTCTTTCAAGAAAATCTATTAAGGTATCTCCACTACCCACAATGTCATCTATAAGTACAATATTTCGATATTCACTTATATCATTCTCATCATAGAAATCTCTTGGTTGTACAGCCATTTTATTCTTTGATAAATTAATTTCTGCTTCATTCATACAATCAAATAAACTGATTGCGCCATTCATTACCCCTCCAAATGAGCATACTGGTACAAATAAGGTATCATTAGATTGTGATATTGTGCTCGTATACTGAATGTAAGATACCTCAAACCATTCAATTATTTTTAATCTATCAAAATACTGAAAAAATATAAATAAATGCAAAAAGTGAGGCCGATCTTTTGAAGGAATAGGTTCAAGCCACCTTATTAGTTTCTCCTCAAGATTTCTTAGTTTTTTATCAACAACAAGAAGCTCTGAAATTATCTTGTTATTGGTAATAAACCGTTCTACTGCTTTTCGTACCTCCGTTCGCTCACTTTCAGAGAGCACCAAATATCACCACTTTCAAATTGTTTCTTCATACCTTGTGATAAGTTCATTTCATCAATTAACCAACATTTTAGAGAAAAAGCTTACCGTATATATTCATTAACTTAACCCTTTTTGTCGACAGGGAAGTGATTCTCAATTTGTTCAAGATCCCCCTGATCTAGCTCCCACCCTAAAGCATTTAGATTATCGGCAATGTGCTCCTTTTTCGCAGCTTTAGGGATTGTAACCAAATCTTCCTGTCTTAACACCCAGTTTAACGCCACTTGATAAGCGGTCTTGCCGTGTTTGGCCCCTATGGATTCCAGGACATGGCGTTCTTGCGATCCAACCTCAGGAAAACCCTTCGCGCCGAATACATGAGGAGCATATCCAAATGGCGAGTACCCCATAATGGTAATCCCGTTCTTCTTTGCAAAGGGCAATATTTCACTCTCTATGGTTCTATCGTTCAGATGATATCCGACTTGATTACAAACCAAGGGTATGCCGCCTAGATGGGATTGAGCCTCCTGCATGAGGCGAGTGGAGAAATTGCTTACTCCCACATATTTGATTAGCCCTTTTTGAACTAATTCCGCCATAGCCCCCATCGTTTCCGAAACCTCATATTGCTCGCTGGGCCAATGCTGTAAATATAGATCGATGTAATTTGTCTTTAAACGTTCTAAACTAGCCTCTGCTGCGCTTAGAACGCCTTTGTAAGAGCAATTCTTTGCAGAAACCTTCGTTACCAGAAACACATCGCTTCTAATATCTCGAATGGCCTGGCCAACAACTCTCTCCGATCCTCCGTTGCTGTATTCTTCTGCCGTATCAATCAGAGCAAGCCCCTGTTCAATCCCGAAACGCAAAGCCTCGATTTCGTCTTTCTCCGAATGCTGATCTTCGCCAAATTTCCAGGTTCCTTGTCCAATAGCAGGAATACGTACTTCTGTATGGCCTAGCTTGCGACGTAGCATGCAGAATACCTCCCAGAATCGGTATAAGTCTATCCGTATTTATTCGTATTGTAACACTGTTTGTCTGAGAAAACTGTCCATCGCACCTTAAAAGGCCGCCGATGACGGCAGCCTTTGTCATGAACACTCTATATCCATAGTATAGGCAGTTAAATCTCTGGTCCGGCATTCATGGCCGTTCTATACATTTTTTCTGCTTCGATCGGACTTTCCTTGGCCGTCACATGATACGGGTTAACCCGGTATACCTGAACCGGTCCGCCGAATACAGCCGACCGATACTTGTCCACATGCTGTTTCGACAAGGGACGGTTATAGTAGCCGGGTACATATTTATTGATCATTTCCTGAAGAACATGGGTGGCTTCGTCCAGATCCGCGATTGGCTCCGCTTGACCAAAAATCATAACACTCATATACGCTGTATCCGTTTTGGCAGGAACGGGATCCGTAATCGTCCCGTATTCCTCGCATACCGTAAAACAAATCTCTGAATTGCCACTCATGATATGATTGCGTCTTCCGCCTCCCGCTCCATGAAAATAAAGCTTGCCCTCCGTCCATACATAATTAAGCGGTACAACGTAAGGCAGCTTCCCGTCAACCAGCCCCAGATGGCCAATTCTCGCTTGGCGAAGGAAACCTTCGATTTTCTCTTGATCCCGACATTCCCTGATCTTGTAACGAACCGGATCCATTTCAAAATCCCTCCATTCACTCATAAGATAAGATATCATTCCACTCCAACCTGTCCTGACTCGCTATTCTTCGAAGTGCAGCAACGACCAGAAATCCCGGCGTTATTACGGTAGTATATCAGCGAGTGGATTGTTGTAAAATATCCAAAACCCATCGTTGTTAGCAGTCCATAATAATTAAATAGTTGGTGCTTCTATTTGGAGATGTATACGATGATGAAAGTAATTCAGGGGAATAGGTATCGAGTTCGATCCTAGCGCACAAAAACTGCCCCGGCTAGTGTCGGGGCAGCTTACTAACAAGTTATATCTCCTACTGATACTGAAATGCATCCACGAGGACATAATAGCCGGTAGATGATGGATTCTTATCCGACCGTACGACCAATTTAATGGTGTGCGAGCCAGGGGATAATCCTGTTTTGGAATACAATACCTGCTGCAATTGTTCGCTCGAGGCATATAAATCAATTGCCGAAGCATCCAGAACCCCGTCCATATACACATCCGCTTTCCCTTCGTTGATTCCTTTAGGACCAATCCAGCTTATACCCGTCCCTGTGAAGGAAAACTGTGCATAATCATTTGGCGTATTCGAGACACGGTAATCGCTATTATAGTATCCGGCATAAGAGCTGTACGTCCAACTACCGGAATACGTGATACCCGGTTCGGTATCGTTTGCTATCGTGTTGGAAGCTTCTCCTTCCGAACTCCAGCTTGTTCCGTTCACCTCCATATTGTATATCATGGCTTTATTAATATCTGAATCAAGTACGGTTTCCCTAATGTAGCGGTAACTACCGGAAACATCGACTGACAGCTCCGAGCTTACCAGCTTTACACTGTCGATACTGAATGTACCGCTTGTCGCACTATTAACAGGGTCTATACGAAGCTGTTTGAGAGTACCGGAAGCATTGGGCGCATAATCAAGGTCGAGTTCATAGTCGGTATAGCCTTCATCGTTTGCAACAAGGTAAATCGGTATGCTCTTCGTTTCATTAAAAGTGGGATCGGCATTTGTTGTGTAATATAAAGTCCCCATCGTATCCGAAGTGCCATTTTTCATCCGAATGACAATGTGCTTATCCCCCACACCGCTGAGCAGCACATTCAGATTGTCCGGTGAGTAGACTTGCGGATCGGCTCCTGTTATTGTGCCTCCTATATATCCTCCGCTCTTCCAACCAAAGCCGCTCATATTGGAGCCAGTCCAACCTTCAGCGTTGCTGATAAAATGATGTTTTAAGTTGTTCGTATCCAATAAAGCGGTCCAGTTTGCACCGTCGTTCGAAGCTTCGATTTTGCTCTTCCACGCATCTTTTAAATAGAAGCCGCTTTTAACCGTTGATACTTGGTAAGAGCTTCCCATGTCATAGGTCAGCGTCTGCGGAAAACTGCCCGTAGATGCGCTCCAGTAGCTTGTGTTGCGATGGTCAAGCGCTTTTTCGGGGCCATGACCCGCATCCAAAGACGAGCTTGCGGAAGCTGTCGCAAATTCACTGAGATTTTGAGAATAGCCCATGCTTATACCCTCAATGGAGAACGAACCGCTTCCTGCATCCCATGCCGGAAATATCATCAACTGAGACAGTAATCCTGTATACGCCGGTGCTTTAAAGTAATAATCTGTATACCCCGTATCATTCGGTGTAATTGTAAAGTACATAGATTGACCGTAATTCCATTCCGCATCGTCAGCTTGCCTGAATATGACAAGTGCGCGACTGGAAGACGTGCTATTTTTCAATCTGACTTTGAAAGTCGGCGATCTGGAAATATCGATGTTCAAGTGACTTGGCGATAGAATATGACTGCCGTTATTAATGGTGATGTCACCGCCCATCGTTCCCCCTATCTGCCATCCAAAATTGGAAATCCCCGTAGCTGAAGAGGCCGTCCAACCCTCCGCATCCGTCGAAAACGTCCATTTTTTCAAAACCAATGGAACTGTCTGCAATCGGATATAATCCACGCTGAAGGTACCGCTGTTTGCATCGTCAACGGGGTCCAGCCTAAGTTGTTCGATTGTGCCTGTCCAACTCGAAAGCGAAGACAAATCTACGGTGTATTCCGTATAGGCTTCATCATTCGGTATAATCGTGAAGGACTTACTCTTAGTGTCATCCCACGTCGTGTCGGCAGTTGTTGTAAACGCGAACTTGGCTTTTGTACCTACCGTATCGTTTTTCATCCTGATTCTGATTGTTTTGTAGCTTGATGCTGTCAAATTCAAATTTTCAGGAGAATAGAAATGCGGATCATTGGCGCTCACTGTCGCACCTACAAAACCTCCGCTCTGCCATCCAAAACCGGCGCTACCCGAAGCGCTGCCCCAACTGTCGGCATCATTCGTAAAATCCCAGCCGCTCTTTGCTACGCTAGAAGGCAAACCTGGATTAGCGGTGTCGAACGCCTTAATTTCATAGATTGCAGGCTTAGTGCCGGTTTGCATAGCGTTAACGGTAAGCTTTATCAGATGGGTATTCACAGCCGCAAAAGTATCGACCTGAACATCCGCCATAGAAGACCCTGCCTTTGCAGTACTCCAGGACTGTGTAGATTCATTCCAATAGGATAGGGTGTAGTTGCCTATTCTGGAGTTGGCGGTGTTCTGTAAAGTTTCGATTTTGTCTATCGTTATCGGCCTGCCGAAGTCCAGCCATATACTTCCCGTACCCGTTCCTTGCCAGTATGAGCTGTTATCATTATCGTTTACCTGTCCGGGATTTACGGGATAAAATTTGACAGCATCAAAATTGTCCGCATAAGCACTCGACTTTAAAGCCAGATTCTCTCCAGGTGCGGGAGTTGGTATGGCAGCATTCCCAACCCTATATTCCATTGCATCATTGTACAGAGATCCGCTTTCGAATTTCCATTGTATTCGCATCGTATGATATCCATCCGACAGACCGTATTTCTCAAAGGCTACAACCTGTTTTTGAACCTGCGCGCTACTTAAATCCACGATTCCCTGAGACAAACCATCAATGAATATTTCCGCCCGGGTGGCATCCGGCGATTTCGTCGTGATCCACCTCACGCCGTTGCCGAAGAAACCGATCGAACGTGTACTGGTGCCGAATTTGAATTCCGACTGATCGGCAAAATAATTAGTTGTCGTCGTTTGCGATCCCCCCGAATAGCCGGCATCAGATTCGGTCCACCAGTTTTCATTTGGAAACGTGTTAAATTTATCCCATACCGGCAAATGATCTTCCATTTTATAAAACCCGCTTGGGACTGGAGAGGGAGCAGGTAAAGTTGCCAATTGCGTCGTCTGATCGATACGTCCGGCATAGGTCGATGTACTGTATAAGTAGTTAAATCTTGCATCCGGCGCAGCATCGCCGTATTTGTAGAAATCCATTAAATTGTCATCGTTCTGCCAGTTGTCAACCCATTTAAACTCTATGCTAAGAGGATCCGCAAGATTGCCGAGTGAACTTCTGGGTATTTTAAGCATGATTTGATTGCCTGAAATGCTATAGCTGATATCGGTTGCAACGGTTGTCCAGTTCCAGCCGTCCGTACTTCTTTCAAGGGTACATTCTGTGCTTGAACCTGGAGTAGTACGGTTAATCGCATAATCATAGCCCTTCCAACCGTTTGTACCGTCTCCGTCTACATTCAGATACAGGGTCATCCAATTAGAATCTGTATACGGCGTTATATCATTAACTGTTTTTACATAGAAATATACGTTGTCTGCATCCCTTGCGATCTTGGTTATATCGAAGTCGTTTCTTCCGGTAGTATCCCTGTATACTTGATTGTCCACGCCTGGGTAATCCCTCGCTATCGTGTCGCCTGTGAAATCCTTGAAAGCAGGGTTAACGTCCGTCC
>PJUD01000292.1_pt1 | contig 33648 bp, 23 predicted proteins | sample 1512341 | NCBI WGS metagenome assembly PJUD01 (sample SAMN08177675, study PRJNA422409) | Feces metagenome, whole genome shotgun sequencing project. | isolation source: Chicken feces (3) enriched on wood chips: beechwood xylan treatment | host: Gallus gallus | place: USA: Madison | collected 2015-01-15 | reverse complement strand
GCCTTCCGACGACCGAAGCCGTCTTCCGACGTTTTTGTTTCTTACGCTCAATGTTCAGTTTTCAAAGAACAATCGGTGTTGCTTGTCCGCTCCGTTCCCGAAGCAAGGTCTTTATCTTACCTCATTCGCCGCCGTCTTGCAACCCTCAATTTTTACCAGATTCGATATTTTTCGAGGATATTCGACTTTGCGAATTCATTCGTTATCCGTCCGTCTCGCGGCCGGAATTAGAATATATCACGTTTCATCATAGATTGGCAACCCCTCAAAATATTCCATTTTAAATCGGGAGTGCAATCTCTATCGTCGTCCCCTCGCCCACAACGCTCCAGATCGCCAGACTCCCTCTATGAGCTTCAATAATCCGGCGGCATACCATTAACCCCAGCCCCGTTCCCTGTTCCTTTAAAGAAAAAAACGGTTCTCCGATTTTCTCCAACCGGTCCTCAGGAATTCCGACTCCTTGATCGACGATGCGGGTCAGAACCATACTCTCGCCTATCTTCTCCATCGATATTTCAATGCTGCCGCCTGATGGCATGGACTCGATAGCATTCTTTAGAACGTTCATATATACTTGCTTGATTTGGTTCGACTCGCAAGGAACAAAGTATTCGGGAGAACTCGTCGTTAGCTTCATTTCTACATTGAACAGCAACGCCTGAGGATTCATAAAGACAATAACGCTATTCATGAGAGTCAAAATATCGCATTCGATGAAATGATTCACCTGAGGTTTGGCCATGCCCAGAAATTCGTTTACGATATAACTTATTCTATCGATCTCCATGAGCATGATGTCAACGTAAGCGGTATTTTGGACTTGTAGCAACTGCAGGAACCCTTTGAGAGCGGTCAGCGGATTCCGAATCTCGTGCGCCACGCCCGCGGCCAACTCCCCCGCGATCGCTAACCTGTCCGACCTGCGGATCATTTCTTCCGTTCTTTTGCGCTCGGACAAATCCCGAATAACCAATTGTACGACGGGATTAGCCGAAGTCCGATTGACGCAGATGGAAGCCACCTCGATGTCTACCAACTCCCCGTCCAGCCTTTTCAGCTTCATCTCGATGAAATCCATCATTGCGTCTATTTGTACGACTTTCGTCATTCTCTCTACAATAATCGGAAGATAACTGGAACAGAAAAAGTCCACAATCGGCTTCCCGACGAAATCCTGGTTGGACTGTCCCTTCAATAGCTTAACGCCTACATCGTTAACAAAAGTAATCATACCCGCTTGATGTAAAATGATCGGTTCGGGGGATAGCTTGATTACTCGGCTGAACTCCTTTTCCTTTGCAGCAAGCTCCAGCTCGGCCCGTTTGCGGTCCGTCATATCCCTGATTAAGAGCTGAACGGCCGTTTCCCCCTGAAAGTCGATCACGACTGCCGTCGCTTCCACATAGATGAGGCTTCCGTCGAGCCGAATCAAGTGTTTCTCCACGCGGTCGGACGATGCGTTGCCAGACATCAGTTCCGCAAGAGCCGTCGGCAACTTGACCATTTCTTCAGCGGGAAGGAATCGCGAGACATGCTGACCGAGCAACTGCTCCTGACGATCGGCGCCCATAAGACGCAAAGCGGCCTGATTCACGAAAGCGATCTCATAATTCCGATAAACGACGATCGGCTCGGGCGAGCGTTCTACTAATACCCTGTAGCGTTCCTCGCTCTCCCTCAGCTTGTCCTCGGCTCTCTTTTTCTCCGTCGTATCCCTTTCGATCGCGATGACCGCGACTAGGACCCCTTCCTCGTCGTGTACGGGCGAGATGGTCACGTCTGTATGAAAATAGGTGCCCTGTTTCGTCTTCTTGACCGCTTCGAGCACCGTGATTTGTTCTCCGCGCCTAATTCGTTCCAATATCTGCTTGGATTCGACTCGGACGGCCGGGTCCAGAGGAATTTCCTTGCCGACGATCTCCTCCCGGCTCCAACCGTGCAGCTCCTCGAATTTCTTGTTTGCTTCCAACACAATACCGTTCAGATCGACGACATATACCGCATCCGAAGTCAAATTCAGGAAAGCATTCAGAAGCATTAATCGCTTATTGACGTCTAAGAGCAAATTTTCGCTAATGTTAATCACCCTGAATATGAAATGAGATACTTGAGATACTATTCACCATTCCTCTGCAAAATCCTGTATGTTAACGGAAGCTCCGTAAAAGAATGCTATCTCCTTATCTCTCACTGAGCGAATAATCCGTCCATCGAGCCTGATTGTTGCGATCCAGCTCGTTATCTCCGCCCCTCGAACATCGTAAAAAGCCCTCGGTTCCCGATAACGGGAAAGCCGAGGGCTTTTCTAGTCGAGTTCTATTCCTTCTTCGCCAAATACTTGCGAACCTGGTTCATATCCTTCAGTCCGTGTCCCGTCAACACAGCGACGATCCGATCGGACTTGCCGACCTTGCCTTCCCGAACGGCCTCCGCGAGACCCGCAACGCACGCCGCTGCGGAAGGCTCGACGAACACGCCTTCGTCCTGCGCCAGCCACGCTTGCGCTTCTGCGATCCGCTCGTCGGAGACGGCCAGCGAGAACCCGGACGATTCCCGAATATGCCGGAGCGTCCACGTTCCGTCCTTCGCGTAGCCGTTCAAACCGTCGCAGATACCGCCTGCGATCGAGCTCGGGGATTCGTCTGCGACGACGGTTTTGTCGCCCGCGGCGAACGCCCGCGCGATCGGGCTGCATCCTTCGGCCTGGATGCCCGCCATCCGCGGGATCGATAGCGATGGAAACAACCGACGCAGCTCTCTAAAGCCGCGATGAATGCCGACGAGGATCGGTCCGTCTCCGATCGGAGCGAAGACGATATCCGGCACGGAGCTGCCTAGCTGCTTATAGATCTCGAGTCCGACAAGCTTGTCTCCTTCGACCGTGTACGGGTTCAGGAACGTCGTCGTCAGATTGAAATAGCCCTCGTCCTCGGAAATCTTTTTCGCCGCCGCGTAGCAGTTGCTGTAAGGCCCCGGAATTCGTTCGACCTCGGCGCCGTAAAACCGCGCCTGACTCACCTTCTCGTCCGGAGTCGATTCCGGCACGAGCACCCTGGCGACCAGACCGGCCTTCGCCGCATAAGCCGCAGCTGCGGCCGCGCCATTACCGCTGGAGGCGATGACAATTCTGTCCAATCCGAACTCCAGTGCCTTGGCGATGCCTACCGAAATCGGGCGATCCTTGAAGGAACCCGTCGGGTTGGCCGATTCGTTCTTAAGCCACAACCGTTCAAGACCTAACCGGTGCGCCAGTTTGTCCGCCCGAATCAACGGCGTGTCGCCTTCTCCCAACGTGTGGAAGAATTCCGGACGGATCGGCAACATCGCCGCGAAATCGTCGAACGTCTCCGAAGACGGGCAGCCCCCGGCCATTCGATCGAAATCGTAGTCGACTTGAAGAATGCCTCCGCACGCGGAGCATTCGTATAGCGCCTCCAGCGGATAAGTCCGCTCGCAGGAAACGCATCGCAATCGCGTTGCGAACATCCTATCACCCCAGTAGTTTCGTCGCCAAGGCTACATAGATTCGAGCCGCGTCCACGGCTTCTTCCACGAACACGTACTCGTCCGCCGTATGGGCGTTGCACAAGCTTCCCGGCCCGATAATCAAGGTCGGAATGCCTTTGCCCACGGCGAAGAACGACGCTTCGGCGGACGCTTCGAAAGCTTTCGCGACTTTGCGTTTCCCGGTTACGGCATTCGCCGCTTCCAGGGCCGCGACGACGAGTTCGTGTCTCTCTTCTATTATAGAAGGAGGCAAATGCTGATATTGTTCGGCTTCGAACACGAAGTTGCCCTCATCGGCGACTTTCTTCAGCGTCTTCATGAATTCGTCGAATGAGGATTCGGCCGTCTCGCCAGGCATCAGCCTACGGTCGACTTCGATGACCGTGTGAGCAGGTACAATATTCGGCGCCGTCCCCCCGTTGAATTGCGCGACCGTCAGACTCGATTCGCCCAGCAATGGATGTTTCGTCTGTTTGACCCGTCCGGACAATTGCTCAAGAGCCGCGACCAGCTTCACCATTTTATAGATCGAATTGTCCGGCTGCTTGACGACGGCCGTGTGACCGGCCTGTCCTCTCGTCTGCACGCGATAGCGGGATACGCCCTTGTGCCCGACGCAGGCGTCGAGATCCGTCGGCTCGCTGATGACCGCGAAATCGGCCGTAATGTTCTCTTCGAGAAAATGCTTGATGCCTAGATTGCTGAATTCTTCGTCCACGTTAAAATAAAGAATCAGTTCGCCCGAGAACGGGCTTCCCATCCGCTTCAGCACGACCGCGGAATACATCATCGCCGCGACGCCGGACTTCATATCCGCCGAGCCCCTGCCGTACAGCTTGCCGTCTTCGATAACGGCGCCGAACGGCGGCTTCGTCCAACCGTCGCCGACGGGAACGATGTCGAGATGGCCGTTGTAGATCATAGTGCGGCCTTCTCCCCGGCTCCCCTTCAGCGAGGCCTTCACGTTGGGACGATCCGGCGCGGGCCAGGAGAACGAAACGTCGATTCCGTTCTCCTCGAAATACCGATAGACGAACTCCGCGGCGGGCAATTCCTTGCCCGGCGGATTCTGGCTGTCGATGCGGACGAGCCCCTGCAACAGCTCGATATATTCCTCCGCCCGGAACGCTTCGTTCAATTCCGCCGCCTTCGTCGTCATGCGGACCTCCGCAAGCCGAGCTCAAGCCGGCTCTTCGCGGTTCTGACGCCGGAATCGGCGACCAGGGCCAGAATAATGATCGCGCCCTTGAAGAAGTCGAGGCTGGTTGCGCTAACTCCGAAGATCGTCAAGGAATGCGTCATCAGACTGATGATCAAGGCGCCGATCAACGTTCCGGAGATCGAGCCTTTGCCGCCGAAGATGCTCGTGCCGCCGATAACGGCCGCCGTGATGGCGTCGAGCATGTACGAGTTGCCCCCGAGGTTCGGCGTCACGATGGACACGCGAGAGACCATCAGAATCGCCGCGACAACGGTACAGATTGCGCTGAACACGTAGATGAGCAGTTGTTGTCTATGAATCGGCACGCCAGTGACGGCCGCGGACTCTTCGTTGCCGCCCAGCGCGTACGTCCGAAGACCGAACCGGGTTTGCTTGACAAGCACCGCGATGATCAGAATAAGGACGACCGTCACGATCAAAATGTTCGGTATCCCCCCGCTCGTCCCGAGTCCGATCGTCTTGATCGCTTTGTCGGAAATGACTAAGACGTGTCCGCGGGCCACGAGCAACGTAATCCCTTGGATGATGATCATCGCGCCCAAGGTGACGATAAAGGGCGGTATTTTCAAATATCCGATGAAAAATCCGTTGAATATACCGACCGCAAGCCCCGCGATCAAAGCCCAGACGATGGCTTCGAACAACGTATTGTGTTTCGACAAATTGATTCCGACGACGATGGCCGCCAAGCCGATGCCGTATCCGACGGACAAATCGATGCCGCCGGAGATCAGGACGACCATGGCGCCGAGCGCCAGGATCGAGATCGGAGCGGCTTGGACGAGAATCTGTTTCAGGTTAGTGCCGTTCACGATTCTCGGATCGATCGCAGCAAATACGATCGTCAGAACGATGAGGAGTAACAGCGGCGCGAAATCTAGTACCCGTTTCCAGAACAATCGGGATTTATCGGATTTCACGGTCGTTCCCTCCCGGCAGATTCAAGACGATCGTCCTCGTCTCGCTCATTTCTTCGATGGATGCTTTGCCGCCGCTTCTTCCGTGTCCGCTCGGGCTTCCTGACGCTCCTCCGGCAGGAATGACCGTCTCCCAGTAATGGCTGGATTCGTTAATGTTCACGATGCCGAATCTCATCTCTTCCGCCATCAGCATCGCTCGCTCGATGTCGCAGCTGAAGATGGCCGCCGACAGACGGTACGGACTGGAATCGATCGCTTGCTGTAATTGCCCGTCTTTGAACCGAACGATCGGAGCCACAGGTCCGAAAGTTTCTTCGTAGTTGATCAGCGAGTCAAGCGACACATTATCGATAACGGAAGCTTGCACGAACTGAGAAGTCGGACGATCCGCAAGCATGCTGCCGCCGGCAACGACGCGAGCGCCTTTCGCCTTGGCGTCTTCGATCTGTTCGATGATTTTGCGGGCCAGCGCTTCGTTGTGAAGTGGTCCCATCATCGTCTCCTTGTCCATCGGATCGCCGAGCTTGATCCGGCTGGCGGAAGCGCCGAGCGCTTCCGCCAGAGCGTCCGCGACAGACTCGTGAGCGAGAATGCGCTCCGTCGACGTACAGATTTGCCCGGCGTTGCTGAAGCAACCGCCGTGAATGGCTGCGGCCGCCGCTTCAACGTCCGCATCGGCCATGACGATCGTCGGCCCGTTGCCTCCGAGCTCCAGCAAGCAAGGCTTGGCGCCCGCTCTCCGAGCGATCGCGTTGCCCGTACCCGTGCTGCCGGTAAATCCGATCGCGTGCGTACCTTCATGTCCAACAAGCGCGTCGCCGACGACCGCTCCATCGCCGATGACCAGGTTCAAGGCGCCGACCGGCATATCCGTTTCTTCCATAATAACGCGTACGTATTCGCTGGCGATCGCCGCCGTGCTCGGCGCCGGAACCCACACGATCGCATTGCCCGCAGCCAGGCCGGGAGCCAAATAATAAACGGACGGGTTGCCGATCGGAAAGTTCCAAGGCGAGATGACTCCGTAGACGCCGCGAGGGCGACGGTATGCGAACGCGCGCTTGCTCGGGTCCCTCGTCGGAATGATCTCCGAATGCATCCAACGGATCTGCTCTGCCGAATCGCGGAAAGCCGCGACGCAAGCGCCGATCTCGCCGAAAGCTTCGGAGTGGTACGGCTTGCCATGCTCCATGGAGAGGAGCTTGGCCAACCGTTCGCCGTTCTTCTCGATCGCGTTCGCGATCTGAATGCACAGATCCGCCCGTTCGAACACCGTCATTCGGGCCAGCTTCGGAGCCGCTTCGTTAGCCGCCTTGACCGCTTGATTGACATGCTCCGGGGTTCCCATCGGAATATGGCCGATCGTCTCTCCCGTTGCCGGATTAACGACCGTCCGTCTGCGATCGGCGTCCCCTTCTACCCAGCGACCTCCGATATACATTGGATATAACATAGTTATCCGCTCCTTTCTTCGCTTATACGGATTCGACTTCGACGACAGCGCCGGTCTCGACCGATTTCAGCACAGCATCGTTCACCGCCACCGCACGCATCGCTTCTTCGACGCTAATACGGAACGGTTTGCCGTCTCGTACGGCCGTAACGAAGTGATTAACCTCTTCTTTCAGGTCGCCCGTCGTAAGACCGTACACTTCCGGCCAGTGCAGGCCGTCCGGGAGGGAATAGCCGCTCTCGTTCTGAATGTTCAATCCGTGATCCGTCGTATCGACCTTCAGGAGACCTTTCGTACCGACGATGTCAATGCCCGCGCTGATGCCGCCGCCCGCATAGTCGGGAAGCGCCCAACTGATGTTGAGCGATCCGATCGTGCCGTCTTCGTATTCCATGCTCGCGAAGATCGCATCTTCGGATTTTACGCCATTCTCGGCCATGACCTTGGATACCGCTCGAGCGAATACGCTCTTCACCTTCTTGCCCGTCACCCACTGCATCGCATCCACGTCATGGATACCAAGGTAGAAACAAACCGAGCTTCTGCCGTTCATGCGAATACCAACGTTGCGCAGGGAGTAGCGCTTGGCCGCAACATGAACGACGTCGCCAATGTCGCCGTCTTTAACCGCTTTAGCCGCTTGAGCGTACCGCGGATCGAAACGAAGCAATTGGCCGACCATCAACCGGCCGCCTCCTTTCTTCTCGGCAGCCGCGATTTGACGGGCGCCTTCCAGCGTGTCCGCCATCGGTTTCTCGAGAAGCACGTTTTTGCCGGCTTTCAGAAGCTTGACCGACATGTCCACATGCAGGCGATCCGGCAACGCGACGATGAAGGTGTCAACCGAATTGTCGGCGAGCAGTTCGTCGACGTTTTTCACGTAACGGGTATGATATTTGGCCGCGGACTTCTGTCCCAGCTCTTCGTTTAGATCAACGATAGCCGCAAGCTCGGCCGAATCCGACTCGAATACGACCTTGGCATGCAGATCCCCCATAAAACCCGTACCGCCGACAACCGCTACTTTAACCTTTTCCAACATGCTTCTCAGCTCCCTGTCTTAGATGTGTGCATACCCAAAGCATAGTTCATGACTTCCGTTTCGGTAGCGCCGTGAGCCAGCTCGGCCACAGTGCGGCCTTCGTGCATGACGATGATGCGGTCCGCGACGTTAAGGGCTTCCGGCAATTCCGAAGAAACCATCAGAATGGCCATCCCTTTCGCTTTCATATTCGCGATCAACTGGTGGATTTCCGACTTCGCGCCTACGTCCACGCCTCTCGTCGGATCGTCGAGCAACAAAATATCCGGCTCGACGGCCAGCCATTTACCAAGCACAACCTTCTGCTGGTTGCCGCCGGAAAGCTGAATCGTCGCCTTGTTCGGATCGGGCGGTCTTACGTTCAGTTTGGAGATCATGTCTGCAACCATCTTTTTCTCCTGATCCATCGGTATAAAACCGAATCTCTGCTTCAGATTCATCCAATACAGGCTCAAGTTGTGACGATTGGACATCATCGGAACGAATCCCGAATACAGCCGGTCTTCCGGCACGAACGCAACCTTCGCTGCCGTCATCCGTTTCGGCGTCGTCTTGGTGACCTTTTTACCTTTCACCGTGAACGATCCATTATGAATTTTCGACAGACCGAAAATGCAATTCATGACTTCGCTTCGGCCCGAGCCCATTAATCCGGCCAGAACGACGATTTCGCCTTTTCTCACCTGGAAGGACGCGGACTTCAGCAGATTGCCGTCTCCGAGATCGTTCGCTTCGAGAACGACTTCCTTCGGATTCGCTTTGACATACGGGAAAATATTTTCGATATCGCGGCCGACCATCATGCTGATGATTTTTTCTTCCGTCGTATCGGACAGCTTCACGTCGCCGATAAACTTGCCGTCCCGCAGGACGACCGCTCTCGTACACAGCTTGTACAACTCTTCCATTTTGTGCGAAATATACAGAATACAGACGTTTTTCTCCTTCAACTGCTCGATCAGCTTAAACAGCTTCTCGACTTCGCTCTTGGCAAGAGAAGACGTCGGCTCGTCCATGATAATAAGCCACGGATTGCCGAGCGTTGCCTTCAACACTTCGATCAGTTGTCGCTGACCTACCGTAAGATCGGCAACTTTGTCGTTCGGGCTTAACGCAATTTGGAATTCGTCCAGCAAGTCTTGCGTCATCTTCCGCATTTTTCCCCGCTGCATCGTCCCAAAGTTCAACCAACGAAGCTCCCTGCCCAAGAACAAGTTCTCGGCGATCGTCAGCTCCATGACGAGGCTGTAATGCTGGTGAATAACGCCGATGCCCGCTTCCCTCGCGTGCTTAGGGGATTTGAGCTGCACCGGTTCGCCATCCAACACTAAAGTACCTTCGCTAGGCTGGATAACGCCCGACATCGTCTTGACCATTGTGGATTTTCCGGCGCCGTTCTCTCCGACCAATGCCACGATTTCGCCGGAGCGCAGCCCGAAGGAGATGCCGTCGAGCGCCCGGAAGCTTCCGTATATTTTGGAAATTCCGTCGAGCTGAAGCGTTCTGACGCCAGAAGCCGCAGCAGCCAGCGTCGCAGTGCTTGCCTTTCCCGTGCTTCCGCCAGAGCCGGAGCGAGAGGACGACTTGCCCCAGAATTTCGCGATTTTCGCTTCGTACAACATAACCGAGATCAGAATCATGGATCCCGTAACGATATAAGTAACTTCCTGCGGCGTTCCGAAGAACGACAAGCCGGAACGAATAAGCGTAACCAAGATCGCCCCGAACAGCGTGCCGACAACGCCGCCGACGCCGCCCGAAAGCTTCGTTCCGCCGATGACCACGGCCATGATGACGTCGAATTCCAAGCCCATTCCCGCAAGCGGCTGGGCGGATTGAACGCGTCCGAACATCAGAATCGCGGCAAGCCCGGCGAACAGACCGGCGAGGACGTAAGTCATGAATTGAATGCCTTTGCTATTGATCGCGGAAGATTGTGCCGCCTCGAAATTACCGCCGACCGCGTATACGGAACGGCCGAACGTCGTGCGATTGAGCGCTACCCAGCTCACGATCAGTCCGACGGCGATCAGGTAGATCGTAATCGGAATGCCTAAAAACGTACTGGAACCAAGCGCGTTCATGATCGAGTCGTTCACGGGAATACTCTGCGCGTCCGACAAAATCAAAGAAGCGCCTCGACAAAGCGCCATTGTACCGAATGTTGCAATAAACGGGCTGATCTTGACGTAGCTGATCAGGAATCCGTTTAAGACACCCACAAGAGCGCCGACGACCAACGTCGCCAGTAGACAAAGGAGCGGAGGGAGCCCGCTTTCGTACAGCTTTCCCCCCACCATTCCCGCGAAAGCCATCGAGGCGCCCACGGACAGATCGATGCCTTTGGCCAGAATGACCGCCGTCATCGCGAAACCGATCAACACCGTAATCGCCATCTGGTGACCCATATTGATAAAGTTGCTTCCGCCCAGGAAGTTCGGCTCGTTGACCCCAAACACCGCCATCAGCACAACGCTGATGGCAATGAGGGAACTGTTGATTCTTGTAGCGCGGTCTTGAAATAACTTCGGTATCAAAGCGGGTTTATTCGTACCTGCCCCGGTCATTTCGCTCCACTAATCCTTTCGTCCGGCTGATCCGGTCCCAATTCATTCGAGTAGTCTTGTCCGACTTGGACAGCTTTTTCCGGCGTAATGTATTCGACTTCCAACCCTTTGCCTTTCAGCATAGCAGCCGTGTCGTCCGACATGACGAAGTAAGTCGGCATGAACAGGTCGAGAGGCATCTTAGAGCCTTTCGCGATTCGCGCCGCTGCCGCCACGTTCCAGTAACCTACGCGCTCTGCGCCGGTAAGAACGTCGACGAGCATTTCCCCGCTATTGATCATGTCGTGCATTTCCACGTCGCCGTCGTAACCCGCGTACATCAGTTTGGCGCCTTTCGCGTCCGCGCTTCCTTTCGCGGCAAGGCCGAGCGGATCGTTGATGAATGCGATTGCATCCGGCTCGGAGTTGTTCAGCCAAGTTTCCGAGATCCGTTGCGCTTGAGCAGGATCCCAGTTGGTCGGTTGAGCGGTAATCTTGATATTAGGGAATTCCTTCTTCATCGTGTCCGTGAAGCCTTTTTCGCGGTTATCGGAAACGTAGTTGCCCGCGTTGCCGGTCAACAAGCCGACTTCGCCTTTGCCGTCCAGCGCCGTACCCATGATGCGGGCGACGACGGACTCGTTGTCGTAGTCCGGATACAACGTGTTGTAGTTGCCGTTGCCTTCGACTTTGTTGCCCATCGTGATGACCGGGATGCCTGCTTTCGTAGCCTTGTCGATGACCGGAACGATTCCCTTCGCGTCTTGAGGGTCGATCAGGATGACGTTAACCTTCTGTTGGATGAAGTTTTCGACGATCGAGATTTGCTTCTCGAGAGAACCGTCGGCGGATTGCCACACCGTTTTGATGCCGTAATCCTTGCCTGCCTTCGTGCCGGCTTCTTGCATGCGCACGTAGAACGGGTTTTTCAGATCGAGAAGAACGATGCCGGCCGTAATGGAAGCCGCGCCTTCGCCACCGGTCGTAGTTGTGCCGCTCGGAGACGCCGAGCCGCCGGAATTCGTCGTGCTGCCGCATGCACTGATAACCGCCATTAACATAGATAAAGCAAGTGCAAGAATACCGAGTTTATACGTTTTCTTCATGATTGCACTCTCCTCGTGAGGTTAACGAAAATGGATGAAGCTTGAATTCTTGCTATATCGGATACGGTCGACTATTTAAGCTCGACGATCAATTCGATCTCGACCGGCGTGTCGAACGGAAGCTCGTTCGCCGATATTGCGGAGCGCGCGTGCTTGCCGCTTTCGCCGAATGCCAACTCCAACAGCTCGGAGGCTCCGTTGATGACGAAAGGCTGCTCCGTAAATCCGTCCGCCGAGTTGACGAACGCCAGCATTTTCACGACTTGTTTCACTTGGTCCAAGTCTCCAATGTGGTCTTTAAGCACGCCCAACAGGTTGATTGCGACTTGTCGTGCACATGCGAAGCCTTGCTCGACGGTGAGATCGGATCCGACTTTCCCCGTGTTCATCAGCACGCCATTAATGCGGCAATCGTTACCCGACGTGTACACGAGCTTACCTACCGTCTTAGCCGGAACGTACGCTGCAACCGGTTTCGGAGTTGCCGGAAGAGTAATGCCGGCTTCTGATAATCGCTGTTCGACTTTCGATTGTGTTTGTTGCATTTGCTTGCACCTCTTGGATGGATTTGGCTTTTTGTATAATGTGTCTAGTTACCCGCGATCTATCCTCTCGGATCCCCCCTTCGCTCGAATAAGACCGCCCTTTCAAACAATAAATAATTAAAACTAATTGTTTTTTTGTAAAACTTTTTGTAATAACGATGTCATTATAGTATAGCGGTTTCAAAATCGTCAACTGCAAAAATTTATGTGGAAACGGCTACAACGAGGGACTCTCGGCAGTATTTACGCGTAAAGACGAACGATCAGTGAAAGTAATGGTAATTCGTTCGTTCCTCAAGCTTTTAGTTTTTCTTCCGAACAGTTTGTGTTAAATTAGAACGAAAGAGCTATAGATGTTGGAGGCTATTTATGAATTCCATTCAAGATGAGAAGGAATTTCTGTTTTCGCTCGTGTCGGGGCTGGCCGAACAATTCGGCAGCGAGTGCGAAGTCGTACTCCATGACTTAACGCGCCCTTACGACAGCACGATCGTCGCCATACAGAACGGACATATTACGGGACGCAAAGTCGGGGATCCGGGCACGAATCTGGGATTGGAAATTTTGCGGGGAACGACGCAGGACGGCAATCGGCTCAACTATTTGACGCAAACGAAGGACGGGCGTATTCTACGCTCCTCGTCCTTCTACATCAAGAATAACGAGAACAAAACGATTGCGTCGTTATGCATCAACTATGACATCACCAACCTGATGATGGCGGAGCGCTCTCTTCAGACGATGACGATGAGCGGGCGACAGCCCGAAGTCAACGAGACGTTCGCAACGAATGTTAACGATCTGCTGGAAGTGCTGATTCAGGAAGCCAACGATTTCGTCGGCAAACCTGTGGCCGCGATGGGGAAGGAAGACAAGATGAAATTTATCCGTTTCCTTGACGACAAAGGGGCTTTCCTGATCAAGAAAGCAGGGGAGAAAATTTGCGCTTACTTGGGCATTTCGAAATTCACGCTTTACAATTACCTGGAAGAATCCAAGGTGGAGGGCAAGTCCTAAGCTTATGAGGCTTTAGTGCCACGATACCCCTCCGCTCGCTCCACAGTTCGAAAACGTCCAAAAAGCCGATTCCCGTTCATACGGGAGCGGCTTTTTGGGCGTTTCACGAAATCCAAAACCGAAGCGGCTCGCCAGATTACTGCGTTCAGATTGCATGCGATTGGCGACAGTCTCCTACAGAAACTCTCCCGACCGTTCCGTCGAAGTCGTCTCGCTTCTGATCAGCTCCACCGTGCGAATGCCGAACGTATCCGTCCGCTCCGCCAGTACGTCGTCCCCGTGGCGCAGCTCCATGCGAACCTCGTACACCTTCTCAGCCCCATAACCAGGGGCTGTCCCCTAAGTAAAAAGAGTCGTACGAAAAGATGATCGATAGAGAATGTTGCCGTGCATGCATCTCTATGAGGCAGTCTCCAGGAGATACATGCACTTTTTCTGATCGATCATCTTGTACAACTCTGCTTATGGGTCAGCCTCTTCGCGCACAACCATCAGCAAATCTTTTCCTTCTGCCAGCGGATCGATTCATCGTACTTCGAATAATGGAATCCGATGCTTTCCCAGTATCTCTGCAAATCTTGACGCTGCCAGCCATCGTACAGTTCCTCCCACGTATACGGACCGTGCGGCAGCAGCGAGCCGGGCTCGATGACCGTGTCCGGCTTCAAAGCCTGGTACCTGAAATCACAGGACATTCGGATTTGCCCCGGCTCCTGGTTCGGCATCGACTTGTGAACGGTCAAGCTATTAAAGGTCAACACGTCTCCGGCTTCGAAATCGATCGTCTGCCATTCGTAATCAAGGCCGCACAGAATCGTTTCCAGCCCGCCGGCTCCCGGCGCTTCCGTAACGCCCAGCAATCCGGCTTTATGACTGCCTTTCAGCACAGCGAGACCGCCTAACTGACGGGAAACGTCTCCAAGAGGAATCCAGGCCGTCCAAGTTTCGGTTTCTCCTTGTATATGAAGAAAATCCTGATGAGACGGCGTGATTGTGGCATCTCGATGGGGCAGCATCACCCGGGCGATATTTCTGGGATGGGGGAACGGTTCGTAGCCGAATAACGTGCGATACATGGAGAGCAGCTTTTCGTGATGGGCCATTGCATGAAAAGACTCCAACCCCTGAATCGCCCGATAGATATCCCTCGTCACCCCTACGCCATTCCAGCGAAGCTCTTCGTCGGAATGGCGATTAACCGCTTCCACATCGGCCATCCCGTCGATCAGCGAATAGCGGGAATCCATCAAGCCGCGACTTTCCAGAATCTCCATGACTTCAAGCCTCAGCTTCAGTACGGTCTCCCGCGGAATAAGCCCTTTGAAGAAAAGCATGCCGTCCTTCTCCGCTCGGCCTCGAAGCGCCTCGGAATCGGCAAGCAACGGTGAAGAGTCTAGAAACGTCCCTGCGATCGGACTTAGATTATTGTCCTTAACCGGCTGTTCTTTCACGATTCATCTCTCCTTGGAATATTGATTTTGATGCCATATTATCATAGAAAGAAGATAGAAGGATTTAGCGGCAGCCGGGTCGTATTTGTCATTTATCGGTTTTTTCGTTTATCGTCAGGAGGTATCGTCCATGTCCGACAACGAGCGCAAATTCAACCCAATCGTTCATTATGCAAATCGACTTGCCTGCCGGCCGGGAGAGACGTTCGGTCCGAGAGTAATCGATGATTATCAGTGGCTGTACGTTGAAAAAGGGAAGGGCGAGATCACGATCAACGGTCAAGTGCACCCCGTGGAATCGGGTTGTCTGCTCGGCTACGGCCCGGAGGTTCCGCACCGAATCTACGCCGATACAGAAGATCCCTTCGTCCTGTTCGGCTTGCACTTCGCACCCGATGAATCCGAATACGTCGACCGGCCGCATCATCCCTCCGTACGCAACATCGAGCTTTCTCCGGAAATCGTTCACGGCTCCTCTGCCTCGGACGACGTTCCGAACGCCCTGATCCCCCCTTGTTCGCTTGTCGGGTCATGGGCGCTTCCTTTTTTCGAAGAGCTGGTTAAGGAATTTAATCGTCGGGACGAATATGCGCCGCTGGCTCTTCGCGCCGCGATGATTCGACTTTACGTTCGTCTACGTAGAACGGCCAATGCCGATTCCGCCCCGACCAGGCGCAACGACATCGTCGAACGGATTCGCACGGCGCTCGAAAAGCGTGCGGAAGAGGATTACCGGATGGAGTGGCTGGAGGAGATCACGGGGTATAGCCATGACTACGCCTCAAAAGTTTATAAGGAAATTGCCGGAACCTCCCCTCATTCCGATCATCAGAGGATGAGGCTTCAAGTCGCACAAAGGTACCTCGAAACGACCGGGCTGTCGGTGACGGAGATCGCGGATACGCTGCAATTCGGGAGCATTCATTATTTTTGCAAATGGTTCCGCCGTATGTCCGGCTTGTCTCCAAGCGCTTATCGTTCACGAAAACGGATGATCTAACCTATTGCGAACGCCGCCTCAATCGATTAGGATAATTTCAAGTAAACTTATCGACATTGAGGTGATTTGAATGCGCGAAGTTCCTATGAGATATGTAAAGGCAAACCAAGCGGGAATCGTGCTATCGGTTATTTTATTTTTCCTGCTGCATCAGATTTGGATTTTAGCAGCCCTGTGGGCCATCCAATTGGCCGGACTGCTTACCGAGGGAAAGCTGAATCTATTTGTACAGATCGCCAAGCTCGCGCTTAAAAATAAAGGAGAAGAAATGCAGGCGCTTGAGCTGCAGCGCTTCAACAATCTGCTGGCCGTCCTGTTTCTGACGCTTGCGCTCGTCTTTTTCGGCCTGGGCTGGGACATTGCCGGATACGCCTTCGTAGCCATGCTGCTGTTGGCGGCCGGGGCGGCGCTGGTCGGATTTTGCATCGGCTGCACGATCTATTTCTGGATCAAACAAATTCGCGCTGGGCGTTTTCGCAGGAATTAACGGCGTGTCTTCCGCACACTTTGGCGCATGAAAATATAATTATACGAATATATATTGCGGCGGCATCGTCAAGACAAAAACGGCACAGGTTGCCGTTCCTTGAGGTCGACCAGATTAAACGGTCTATGCGTTACTCCGGCCGTTGGGCAATAAGGCACTGATTTAGCCTCCGCTCCACGGCTTGGGTGACACCAGGGCACTTTTTGGGCCTCCACCTGACTCAGACGGATCGATTTAGTCCCTCCCAGACACTTATTCACCTCTCACCGACTCAGACGGATCGATTTAGTCCCTCTCAGATACTTATTTACCTGTCAACGACTCGGACGGATCGATTTAGTCCCTCCCAGATACTTATTCACCTGTTATCGGCTCAGACGGATCGAATTAGTCCCTCTCAGATACTTATTCACCTATCACCGACTCGAACGGATCGATTTAGTCCCTCCCAGATACTTATTCACCTGTCACCGACTCGGACGGATCGAATTAGTCCCTCTCAGATACTTATTTACCTGTCAACGACTCGGACGGATCGAATTAGTCCCTCTCAGATACTTATTTACCTGTCAACGACTCGGACGGATCGATTTAGTCCCTCCCAGATACTTATTCACCTGTCACTGACTCAGACGGATCGATTTAGTCCCTCCCAGACACTTATCCACCTGTCATCGGCTCAGACGGATCGATTTAGTCCCTCTCAGACACTTATTCACCTATCACTCCGTGGCTTGGGTAGCATAAGGGCACTTTTTTGGCCTCCATTCCTCAGATTGGGTAGCACAAGGGCACTTTTTTGGCCTCCATTCCGCGGCTCCGGTTGGCTAGAGCATAATCTAATCGGCTGGACCTCGAAGTGAGTAGGTTTAGGCTTAAACTGACAACATTGGGGACTCCCCGCCTTTTGCCTTCAACCGTTGAAAACGGTCAATTTGTCTTTATCTCCACAACCTCGCCTCGCCTCACCGCTCCGTCCCACCACGTCACGTCACGTCACGACTGCCGAATCTGTTTAAAGGAAGAAAAAAGCCCCTGCCCCACTTGTAAAGTGAGCGCAGAGGCTTTATCGATTTGTTCTATTCCGTGCCGCCGAGAAGGCGAACCAACTCTTCCTCATCCTCCAGCACGGGAACGCCGAGGTCGCGCGCCTTGGTCAGCTTGCTGCCTGCGCTCTCGCCCGCAATGACGAGGTCGGTTTTCTTGGATACGCTGCCTGACACCTTTGCACCGAGCGCTTCCAGCTTTTTGGCGGCTTCGTCCCGCGTCATCAGCGTTAACGTACCGGTTAGCACAACCGTTTTGCCGAAGAGAGGATGGTTCGCGTCCGCGCTCGCAGCGGCCGGTGTGGCAGCTTCCGCCCTCACGCCAAGCTCGCGCATCCGGGCGATGCTCGCTTCATTAAGCGGGTCGCGGAAGTAGTAATAGATGCTCTCAGCGACGATGCCGCCGATGTCCGGCAAGCCGATCAGTTCCTCCACTTCCGCCGCCATCAGACGGTCCAGATCCCCGAAGTGGTCCGCCAGCATTTTCGTCGTCGCCTTGCCCGTATTCGGAATGCCGAGCGCGTTCAAGAACGAAGCGAGTCCGCGCGACTTCGACTTCTCCAGCGCGTCGATCAGATTGGACGCCTTCTTCTCCCCGAACCGCTGCAAGCCGATCAGTTGCTCCAAAGTCAGCGCATACAGATCCGCCGGCTCGCGAACGCCCAGCTCCTCGTATAGCTGCTCTGCCGTCTTGCCGCTGAACGTCTCGATGTCCATGCAATCGCGCGAGGCGAAGTGGGTGATCCGTCCGATGATCTGCGGCTTGCAGCCCAGCCGGTTGTTGCAGAACAGATGGGCGCCGCGCATCTCCAGCGGAGATCCGCAGCCTGGGCATACGACCGGCGCGACGATCGGTCCGCCCTCCTCGTCGTCCGCCTTGCCCAGAATTTCCGGGATGACGTCGTTGGAGCGACGGATGAAGACCCGCGTTCCGAGGGCGTTCAGCAAGTTTTTCCGTTCGATATCGCCGATGTTGTTGAGCGTGCAATTTTGCACGGTCACTCCGGCCAACTCGACAGCCTCCACGCGAGCAAGCGGAGTCACCTTGCCTGTACGCCCCAGCTCCCAGGATACGGACTCAAGCACCGTCGTCGTCTCTTCCGCCTCGAACTTGAAGGCGACGGCCCAACGAGGAAATTTGTCCGTATAACCAAGCGCCTCGCGCGTCCTCATATCGGTCAGCTTGACGACCGCTCCATCGATCAGGTAGTCGAGCTCGTTGCGGCGCGCGACGATCCCTTCCAGCTCCTTGACGAGCTCCTCGATGCTCGAGAAATAAGCGATATACGGGTTCACCGGGAACTTGTTCTCCCTTAAGAACGCCATCATCTCGCGGTGGTTGGCGAACGGAAGCCGGTCCGAATAGCCGACGTTGTAGAAGAACGCGTCCAGCTTGCGCGAAGCCGTCACCTTGGGGTCGAGGTTGCGCAGCGCCCCCGCCGCGCCGTTGCGCGCGTTCTTGAGCGGCTCCGCGGCCGTCTCGTTGTACTTCTCCAGCACGGAGAGCCTCATGAACCCTTCGCCCTGCACCTCGATCGTCCCGCCGTCATACCCGATCGTGAGCGGAACGGTGCGGATCGTGCGAACCTGGGCCAGAATGCCTTCGCCGACTTCGCCGTTCCCCCGGGTAGCGGCTTGCGCCAGTTCCCCGCCGCTGTAAGTCAGGTTAAGGGACAGCCCGTCGAACTTCAGCTCGACGACGTACTCGGGATCGGGCAGCGGCTGCTCCGGATTTTTGGCGTTGTAGTCGGCGATCAGCTTGTTCGCCCTCGTCGCCCAAGCGATCAAATCCTCTACGTTCTGCGCCTTGTCCAAGCTCCACAGCCGGGACAGATGACGATGCGGCTCGAAGCCCTTCAGAATGTCGCCGCCGACTCTGCGCGTCGGAGAATCCGGCAGCACTGTGCCGGTCTCCGCCTCGAGAGCGGTCAATTCGTCGTAGAGAGCATCGTATTCCTTGTCGCTGATGGTCGGATTATCCTCCGTGTAGTAACGATGGCCATGCGCGTTCAGCTCGTCGACGAGCTTCCGCATCCGTTCCAGCAAATCGTTTTGCGCCATGCACGTTAACCTCGCTTAATTAGAAGTAATCTCGGGCTTCTCTTAAGTGTGAATGTTCACCAAGTTCGAGTGGTCAAAATCGGACTTACTGAACAACATCTTCGTCTATTGTAGCTCGGAAAGCTGCCAAATGATACCCGGAGCCAGCCGCCTTCATTGAAGGAGTTGGAGCTTGCTCTAGACCGACTAAGTCTGCTTACAGCTTCGACTTCCATGCTATTAGCCGCTCCAAGCCGACCCAGTCTGCTTACAGCTTCGACTTCCATGCCATTCGTCGCTCCAGGCCGACTCAGTCTGCTTGCAGCTCCAACTTCCATGCCATTAGCCGCTCCAAGCCGACTCAGTCTGCTTGCAGTTCCGGCTTCTCGCCGCTCCCATCGCGAACTGAATTCTCCAGAAAGAAAAAACTGCATAGAATTTAATTCTACGCAGTTTTCTAAAAACCTTTGAATATTCTGTTTGTCGGAGAAGGCTAGCTTTGCGAGGCTTCCGCAGCAATCTCCGCGGCGGTCAGCGTATAGCGATACAGCTTGACTTCGTCGACCAGTCCGTCCATCGTCCGCGCGGAGTTATGGCCGATCGTTAGCGACAGCTTGTTGGAAATATCGCCGCCGAGCAGCGAGGCGTTCTCCCCGACCATCACCCCGTCTACGTACAGTCTCAACCCGGCGTCTCGATCCGCGACGGCGGCGACATGGTGCCACTGGCCGTCCGCATATCCCGCAGAGGATTGTACCTGATCCGCGGTGCTGCCGTAATCGAGCCAGAAGCGGATCGTATCGTCGCTTTCGATTCGCAGGGCGTAGCTGGCATTCGTATCGCCTTTGTTCGCGATATATTTGAACGTGCCGGACACGTCGGTCTTGAACCAGGCGGTTAAGGTGAAATCGCCGTCCGTGCCGAAGTCGTAGGCGCCGGAATCCGGATCGCCCAGCTTGACGAACTGCCCGCTCCCGCCGAATCGAACGGCTCCTCCGGATCTGCCCGCGGAGCTGCGCGACGCACCGTTAAGCAGCATGCCGTATTCGTAGCTGTTGGCGTCATTAGCCGTCACGATCCCCGCACCCGACTCGTCGAAGCTCCAACTTCCGGCCATGCCGCCCAAGCCCCGTACTTCTTCTTGGCCAAGGGCATAGTTGTATAGCTTGACCTCGTCGATCAGCCCCTTCATCGTTAAAGCCGAATCGGCGCCGATCGTCAGCGGCAAAGCGGTAGTCACGCTCCCGCCGACCATCGTCGACGTCTGCGCGGCAAGCGCTCCGTCCACATACAGCTTCAGCCCGGCATCCCGGTCGGCTGCGCCGACGACATGATGCCACTTGCCGTCCGCATAGGAGGCGGCGGATTGCACGGCATCGTACGTGCTGCCGTAATCGAGCAGAAAGCGCAGCTTGCCGTCGGCTTCGAAACGAAGCCAGAACGCGGCGTTCGTATCGCCCTTGTTCACGATGTATTGAATCGAGCCGGTATGGCTCGTCCGCACCCAGGCCGACACGGTAAAGTCCTGCGACGTCCCAAAATCGAAAGCTCCGTCGGCCGGGCTGCCCAGATCGACGCGATCTCTCGCCGCAGCGAAGCTCAGAGAGGCGCCGAAACGGCCCTCCGCGCCTGGAACGGCACCCAGAATCGCGCCGCTTCGTCCCGCTGCCGAATCGTCTGCGGCGACGGTGCCGGCCGTTTCGTTGAGCGCCCAGCTTCCCAGCAAAGAACGGTTCCACCAGATACGGGACACGATCGTGCTGTTAGGCTGCAGCGACTTCCATTCATTGCTCGTCACGATGCTCAGCTCCGGCGTCACGTCCAACGTTCCGAAGTTGCCGAGCTGTGCCCGGTCCGTCGTATTGGGCATGACGATGCGCTCGGTTTCTTTCATCAACCGCAGCGTTGCCGGATTCACCTCCGCCATCCATAGAGGCGCGCGGTAGCGGAACATATCTTCATTGATCGAATCCTGACGGGTGTATACGAGATAGAGGCCGTCCGGACGCGCGATCCAATGCATCTGCGTGTTCATGCTGCCGGACACGGGAGTGCCGTCCTCCCACAGCAGATCGACGGCAGGCTGCCAGAGCAGGCCGTCCGCGCTTTTGGCCAACCGGTTATAGGAATCGTCCCGGCTGGTCAGAAAATATTCGCCGCCGAACCGGGTCAGCGACGCCTCGATGCCAGATCGGTTGCCGTTCGACCCGGTGTTCGCCACTGTGCCGCTCATGCTCTGGTAGACCAGCGCGGTTCCGTCGAACGACGCGGTCACGACCTGCAAGGCGCCGGATCCGGCCGTCGAATGAATCGGCCATAACACGCTGCCCGTCTGCTCGTCGACGTAAGGGTAAGAGCTTCCCGCATGACCGTATACGGGCGGCCAAGAGAATAACTGCCAATCGGCGCTCCACGTTCCGGAGGACGGATCGTATACGGCATAGGCGGGATAGGTTTGCCTTTTGCCATAGGAAGCGTCGTAGGTTTGAGCCATTCCGAGCAGGAGCACCTTGCCGGTGTCGGCGTGGTAGACGGGCACGGGATCGATCAGCATGCCGCCGTAGCCGTTCGGCAGCGTCTTCCATTGATATTGCGGAATAACGGAATAAGGAGTCCAGCTCTCGCCAAGATCCGTGCTGATCGTATAGCCGATGTCGTAAAACACGTCGGTATGATTGTCGTTCAAATCCTGGGAAGCAGTGCATAGAATCGCCGGCCCGCCTGCCTCTCCCTGCCCGGGAATGGCGGCGCAGCGAGTGTGCGTCCACCAAAAGTCGTTGGAGCCGTCGTTCTCGTATATTCGTTTGGGCTCGATGAGATAGTCGGCAGCGGGCGAGGTCGCGGCGACAGGTGCGGATAACGCAAGGACAAGCAGCGCAAAAACGGCAAACGGACAAACGAAGCTTATGGCTGTCGCGTTATTTTTCATGGTATTCGTCAGCTCCTCGATCGAAATAGGCAGCGCATGCGATTCAAACCATTCCGTTTCCTGCTCCTCGGGCATTTACGCTCTTGTACCCGCCGCTTGTCGCAGCGTTCCGTTGCCTTCGTAAAAAACGCGGATCGCCGCCGTCTCCTCCTCCGTCAACTGCTTAAGAGGCTGCCTGGTCTTCGGCGTGCGAATGATGCCCTGCGCGTAGCAGATGTATTTCTCGTACGGAATGACGTCGAACCGCACCATGTGGGCGATGACCTCATTGGCCTCGGCCTGCAGCGCGGGCAGCTGCTGCCAACCTCCCCGCGCAGCCTCCCGATACATCCGGACGAACAGCGGCGCCATCATATTGTAAGTGCTGCCGATTGCGCCGTCGGCCCCGGTAAGCGCGCCGGCCGCATACACCTCGTCATGGCCGTTGAAGACGAGAAAGTCTTCGCCGCAGCGAGCGCGAATCTGCTGCATCTCGAACAGGTTAAGCGAGGTGAACTTGACGCCGATGCATTGGGGATGCCGCGCCAGCTCCTCGTAGAAGTCCATCGACAGCTGGACGCCGGTCGCGCCCGGGTAATGGTACACGATCATCGGCAGCGGCACGGCCGCCATAATGGCATAGTAATGCTCCTTGATCTGGTCCGCCGTCGTTTTATAGTAGAACGGCACTACCGCCGACATCGCATCGACGCCTTGCCCGTGCGCATGCCGCGCCAGCTCGATGGAGGCTTCCGTGCCGATCGATCCGATATGGGCGATGATCTTCGACTTCCCTTCCGCTGCCCGCACGACCGTCTCCAGCACCGCCTTCCGCTCCTCCCTGCTCAGGATAAAGCCCTCTCCGGTACTGCCTCCTACGTAAAATCCCGTTACCTCCTGCTCCTGCAAATGCTGGACGAGACGAACCAGCGATTCGTGGTCGATGCTGCCGTCCTCGTGCATCGGCGTAACGAGCGCAGTGTAAATGCCTTTGAAATCGTTCGATTGGGTCATCTTCAACAGCTCCTTTTATGTGCGTCCGTCGGAAAAATCAACCTTTCACGCTTCCCGCGGTCATGCCTTCGATCAAATATTTCTGAATAAACGCGAATAGGACGATAATCGGCAATATGACGATGACGCCGCTGGCGAGCAGGCCGCCCCAGTTCGTGGAGCCCATGCTTTCCATCAGCTCGGCGATGCCGACCTGCACCGTTTTCGCTTCGATCGAGTTCGTCAGAATGAGCGAATACTGGTAATCGTTCCATCCGAGAATAAAAGCGTACAGCGCGATGGATACGAGTCCCGGCAAGGCGAGCGGAATCATGACGGTGAACAGCGTGCGCCATTTGCCCGCTCCATCGATAGCCGCAGCCTCCTCAAGCTCGGTCGGAATCGTGCGGAAAAACCCGCTCATGATCCATACCCCGACCGGAATCGTCAATGTGCCGTAGATCATGACCAGAATCGCCTTCGTATTGAGCAGCGAAAAGGCAGCAGCCATTTTGTACCACGGAATCATAATCAGCGGGCCTTGAATCATCTGCGCCAGCACGATCAGGACGACGACGAGTCCGACGCCCGGCACCTTATAGCGGGCCAGCCCGTAGCCGCTAATGCAGGAGATCGCGCCGGTAATCAGCGCGGTAGCGCCGCAGGCGACGATGGAGTTGAGCAGCAGCCGGGGCAATCTCAGCCCCGCGTCGCCGAGCGCCCAACGGTAATGCTCCCAAGTCAAGTTGTTCACGATCCAGGTCGGCACGGACAGGAATATTTCGTTGTCCGGCTTCAGCGTCGTATCGATCAGCCAAGCGAACGGCAGCAGCGTAAAAGCCATCAGCAGCGCGAGCCAGACGTAATTGGCCGTTCTTTGGACCAACGATTCTTTCATAATGCGTCACCTCTATTCCAGATTCCGGCCGAACAGCCGGGCGTACAGGCCAACGAGAACGAGCACCATCGCCATGGACAGTGCGGCGATCGCGGAGCCTTTGCCCAGATCGAAATACACGAACGAATTCGTATACAGATAGGTCGGCAATATGCTGGTCGCATATCCCGGCCCGCCGTTCGTCAGCGCCCAGATCATCTCGAACTTCGTCCAGGAGGACACGATGCTGACCAGTCCGGTCACGTACATGATCGGCTTCAGCATCGGCAGCGTAATTCGCGTAAACCGCTGCCAGGCGGAGGCGCCGTCCATATGGGCCGCCTCGATCATTTCCTTGGAGATGCCCGTCAAGCCGGACAGCATCATCAGCGTAATGTAGGGGAACCCCTTCCACGCCGACGTCAGCAGCAGCGCGGGCCAGACCAACACCTCGTCCCCGAGCCAGACGATATTTTCCGAGATGAAGCCGGCCAGTTTCAAATAGTGGTTAAACAGCCCGTAATGACCGTCGTAAATCCACTTCCAGACGATGCCGATAATGACGACGGGCGACACCCACGGAACCATCATCAATCCCCGCCACAGCCCTCTCATCCGGATTTTCCCGAACAGGATCAGCGCCGCCGGAATGGCGATGGCGAATTGCAGCACGGTGGAACCGAGCACCCACACTAGGCTGTTCTTGAATATACGCCAGAAGGCGTTGTCGTTCATTAGCAGCTCCTTGTAGTTGTCGAAGCCGTTAAACGACATGCCGCGCCCGGAAATGAGCGAGTAGTCGTACAAGCTCAGCCGGACCGTCTCCACCAGCGGATAAAATTGAAAGATCACAATATAAAGGACGACGGGCGCCAGCAAAAAATACCCGAAGCCGAATTCCCGAAAAAACGCCGAAGCGCGTCTCCGCCGCTTGCCGAGCGACGGAGCCCGTTGTTCCATCCGCAGTATGTCGGACATATCTCCCGCTCCCTTTCTCTGCTCCGTTCCCCTTGAAGCCAAGAGGAGCCGCAGTGCCTCGGCACGCAGCTCCCCCGGAGTCCGGCCCTATTCCAGCTTGGCCTTGATTTTGTCTATGCCGTCCTTGATGGCGGCGTACGTATCCTCGACGGTCGCCTTGCCGGTCAACAGCTTCACCATCTGCTCCTGCACGACGACCTCCATCTCGCTCTGTCCCGGAATCTTGTCCATCGGGACGCCCGATTCGTCCAGCAGACGACTGAAATCGTTCAGCAGCGTTTTGTGGCCTTCGATCGCTTTCGGATACACCTTCTCGGCCTTCTTCATGATCTCGTCCAGGCTTGTGCTCTTGATCGCCGTTACGTTAACGACGGATGCCGCCGTACTATTGAATTCCTGGGACGACCATTCCTGCATCAGCCTCCAGGCGATCTCCTTGTTTTTGCCGTTCTTGAACATCGCAATGCCGACGTTGGACACCGGCGCCTTGGCCGAGGAGGAAGACGGACCGTGCGGGTAAGCAATTGTCCGCGACACGTTAACGATATCCGGATTGATGCTGTACACGTTGGCCGTGAAGAACGTCCCCGCCGCGATCATGCCGACTTCGCCGTTGCTGAACGCCCGGAACATCTCCGGATAGCCCCAGGTAAGGTGCGCCTTCGGCTGATACGGCTCAAGGTTTTGAAAATGGCGCAGCGTCTCCAAATATTTGTTTTTGCTCGCATCCGAAGTATCGCTCAGCAGCAAATCGTTGCTGTACGCCGCCGTAAAAGGCACGCGGAAGGCGAAACGCGCCGTGCCGAGCGGATAGCCGAAGCCGTACTTGCCGTCCTTCGTCATCGCCTTGGCCGCTTGCTCGACGTTCTCCCAAGTCTGCAAGTCCTCCAGCTTCATCCCCGCTTCGTTCAGCATCCGCTCGTTGACCATCAGCGTGAAGGAATTGGCAAGGTTCGGCACTGCATACAGCTTGCCGTCCTCCTGGGCGTACTCCATCGTGCCGGGGAGGAAATCCTCCTTCTTCAGCTGCTCGCCCTCCCGCTCGAAGTACGGCGTCAAGTCCTCCAGCCCGTTCAGCCTAACGAGATTCGTCACGTCCTGCGTCTGCGTCAGATCGGGTACGTCGCCCGAATTGAGCATAACGGCCAGCTTCTTCTCCATATCCGCCCACGACAGATACATATATTCGATATTGACGTTCGGATATTTCTCTTTCATTCTGGCCTTGAACTGCTCGGCCAGTTCCTTCTCCGCCTCGGACGTTCCCGGGTAGACGAAGCGAATGTCCGCCTTGACCGTGTTCCAGTCGATCGCTTCTCCGCCTGCCGATGCCGGCTGGCTGCTTCCGCTCTCCGCCGCTTCGTTCCCGCTGGACGCTCCGCACCCGCCGATCAGCAGCATTAGTGCCAGCGCCGCCGCTCCAAGCCCGAACCCCTTTTTTCCTCTGAGCATGCTTCCCATCATCCTCCCGTTTCGACTTGCTTAGCTTGTGCACACTCTCATCTTACTCGCCGCCTCCCAAGCCAACAATGCGGCAATTTCAAGATTTGGTGGACTTCGTCAAGAACCTCGTCTCCGGGAGCGATTCCCTTATTGAATGCCAAGAAAGCGTTTGCTAATGTAGTAAATGTAGTAAAGCAAGAGATCACGTCTTACTGCCGACGGAGGACCCGCCATGCTCGTATTCAGACAACTGCAGACCAAGTTGTTCGTCTCCTTCGTCTTGCTTGTTCTTATCCCGCTGCTGACGCTCGGCTTCTTCTCGTTCCGCACGGCTACCTCCTCGCTGGAGAAAGAGACGAAGCAGAATCAGGCGCAGACGGTGCGTCTCATCGGCAACAACATCAAGCTGATGCTGGACGACGCCGGAGAGATGACCTCTTATATTATGAACAACGTCAGCCTGCAAAGCTTGCTCAGCCAGGACGGCAACGGTCCGGTCAGCGTGGAGCAGGCCGCGGCGCTCGCATATCTGGACAACATCAAGTCGGCCAAGAAATACGTCAGCTTCCTCGTGATTTACGGCAAGAACGGATTTCTGTACCGGGATTTCAGCGAATTTTTCCGCCAGGTCATTCCGTATTCCGATTTTATCGAGATGCCGCTGTATACGGCGGTCGCCGCGCGGGACGGCGAAGCTTTCTGGACGTATTCCAGCACTCCGCTCTTTACGTACGGGCACAGCTACAACGAGATTATGGTCGGACGCCGCATCGTGGATCTATACGACCGGGACAACAAGCTCGGCCTGCTGTTCATGGGCGTCAACCGCGACTCGATCGGCAACATCATTCAGGACATCGAGATCGTGCGCTCGTCCAACATTTTTATTTTCGACGACAACTACAATCTCGTATCAAGCAAAACCCGCGACAACGAGCTGAGAAAAACGCTGACGAACGACATCGGGCTGAAGCAGAAACTGTTCCTGGAGACGCATTCGGATAATTACGAGATAGGCGGTAAAAGCTACGCCGTCGCCAGCGCCGTCGTCGAGCCGTACAACTGGAACATCGTCAGCCTTACGCCGATGGAGGTGATCCGCAGCGAGCACCGCATCGTGCTGAACGCGACGTTGGCGCTATCGCTGTCGCTGCTCGCCCTCGCGGCGATCAGTTCGGTGTTCCTGTCGCGAACGATTACGAAGCCGATCAAGCTGCTGCTGCGCTCGATGAACAATTTCAAACGCGGAGATTTCAACCAGAAGGTCGAGGTCGTCTCGCGCGACGAGATCGGCCTGCTTACCCATAAGTACAACGAGATGGTCACGGAGACGAACAGCCTGATTCAGAAAGTATACGTCAGTCAGACGAACCAGAAGATGATCGAGTTGAAAACCTTGCAAACCCAGATCGAGCCGCATTTTCTGTACAACACGCTCGATTATATTTTCCTCAATTCCAAGATGAACGGGGATGAGAAAACGGCCAAGGTTACGCAATCGCTGACCGAGCTGTTCCGGCTTTCCCTGAACAAGGGGAAGGATTACTATACGATTCGGCAGGAGATCGGCCAGGTGAAAGCCTATATTCACATTCAGCATGCCCGCTTCCCGAACCGTTTCGTGCCCCGCTACGAGATCGATCCGGATATTCTCCCATTCTACACGATGAAGCTGCTGCTGCAGCCGTTGGCGGAAAACGCGATTTTGCACGCGTTTAACGCGAAGCGCGAGCGGCCGGGCACATTGACGATTACAGGGCGGAAGCTGGACGGGGAACGGGTGGAATTCATCGTCGAGGACGACGGCTGCGGCATGGAGGCGGAGCTGGCGAATTCGCTGCTGTCCGGGGACGGCGGCGGGCTCGGCGAATTCGGGGGATCTCGCGGAGGCAGCGACTCCGGATCGCCCACCGAAAAGAGCTCCGGATCGGGGTATGGCATTCGCAATGTCAACGAAAGGCTGACCATGCTGTTCGGTGCGGAATATGCCCTGCGCATCGAAAGCGAACCGGGCCGCGGAACGAAGATCAGGCTCGCCATCCCGCTCATATCCGACGACAACGAATGGAGGCTGCTCTATGAAAATCATGGTCGTTGACGACGAGCCGATCGTGCCTCAGGCGCTGCGCGCCCTTATCCCTTGGGAGGAGCACGGCTTTACCTGGCTGCCCCCCGCCGAAAACGGCGCCGAGGCGCTGGAGTTGATCGAGCGGGACAGGCCCGACTTGCTGCTGCTCGACTGCCGGATGCCGGGCTTGACCGGGCTGGAGCTGCTGGAGGAAATCAACGCGCGCGGACTTCCGATCAAATCGGTCATTCTGAGCGGACACGACGAGTTCGTATATGCGCAGCAGGCGATCAAGCTAGGATCCCTCGACTACCTGCTGAAGCCGCCGGACCTCGATCAACTGCTTCATGTCGTCCTGTCGGTCAAGCAAAGCTGGGAGGAGGAACGGAGACTTAAGCATCAGCTCACGGATCATCTGCCGATGGTTCGCTTCCGCTTCCTAACCTCTCTGCTGGAAGGCGCTCGTTTTAACGAGGAGCTGTTCGAGGAGAAGACGGGTTTTCTGCAAATTCCGTTGCGCGTCGGTCCCATCTATCTGGCGATCGTCGACCTGGAAGAGGATCCGGACGATCCGAAAAACTATTCCTACGAGGATCAGCAGCTCATGAACTTCGCCGTGTTGAACGTCTCCGAGGAGACGCTGGCAGCGTGGCCGCACAAATTCATGATCTGTCCCGGACACAATCGATTCGTGCTGCTGGTTAACGTCGCGGATGCGGACAAACGGAAGTTCCGCAACGATCTGCGCGCCCTTGCCGACAATCTGCGGACGACGCTCCGCTACTCGGCGATGATCGGAGTTTCGGCGCATGGATCGAGCCTGAATACGGAGGGAAAAAGCCTCTATCAATCGGCCAAGACGGCGCTGGAGTACAAATATTACACGGGTCCCGGCGAGGTCGTGTTCGTGGAGGATCTCGAATGGGAGAACGTCGTCGCCCCCGATCTGGAGCTTCCCGCTTCCGCTCCCGTCGACGAAGCGCTTCAGCTTGCGCTCAAAATCGGCAGCCCCGAGCAGCTAGACGCGTGGCTCGGCGACTTTATCCTTCATTTGAAAAGCAGCGATTACCCCGTTCAGGTGACCAAGTCGATCGCCGTCAAGCATATGGTGACGGCAGCGGACTCGCTGGCGACCATGCATCCGAAGCTGACCCTCGACGATTTGCTGCCTCCGCCGCAAATCTCGCTGTTCTTTGCGGCGGCCACGCTCGACCAGTTGGCCGGAGAGCTGCGCCGCTACTTGGACGGCCTGCTGCGGCGGACGCTGGACTTGCGCAAGGACGGCAAAAACGCGGTCGTGGAAAAAACGAAGCTGTTCATCGCCGAGCGCTTTCGCGATAACATCACGCTGGAAACGGCCGCTCAAGAGGTACACATGTCCCCCGTCTACCTCAGTTTTCTGTTTAAGCAGGTCGAAGGCGTCAATCTGTCCGACTATTTGACCGAGATCCGGCTCGGCGAGGCAAAGCGGCTGCTCGCGACCACCTCGCTGAAAACCTACGAGGTTGCGGTTCGCGCCGGCTATGCGGACGAGAAGTATTTCAGCCGCCTGTTCAAGAAGAGAACGGGATTGACGCCGACCGAATACCGCAATCGGGAAGCGTGATAAAGCCCGGCAGCGCGGCTCCGAGGAGCTCCGCTGCCGGGCTTTGTAGTTAGACTTTGGTTACGGGAGCGAACGCCGCAAGCAATCGCTTGACGCCGGTCGGCGCCGGGAAGGCGATCTGTAGCTCGGCGTCGTTGCCCGTTCCTTTGACCGAGACGACGGTTCCGACGCCCCACTTGGCATGCTGCACCTTGTCGCCGGCGGCGATCGCCATGCCGTCTCCGACCGGCTTGGCCGCGGAAGGCGTCTGCGGACGGGCAACCGATGACGAGCCGCCGTTCATCGGAGAAACGGTTGGACGCGCGCCGAGACCGGAAGGCGGATAACCGCCTCCTCCTCCGCTTCCCGTCGTCGAGCCGGAACCGGTGTAGGAGGAGCCTCGCTGAGAACCGTAGCCTGAACCTCCGTAAGAGGAACCTGAACTGCCTCCGCCTATCCGAGAGCCGTAGCCTCCGTATGAGCCTGGACGCGCCCCGCCTGCCGGCGCAAACGCCTCCTTCAGCTCGTTCGGGATTTCCCCAAGGAACCGGGACGGCGCGTTCGAGCTTGTGCGGCCGTATAGCAGCCTCATTCTTGCGCAGGTCAGGTACAGTTTTTTCTCCGCGCGTGTAATGCCGACATAAGCCAGCCTCCGCTCCTCTTCCATCTCCTCGTTGTCCATCAGAGAACGGCTTCCCGGGAAGACGCCCTCCTCCATACCGACGATGAAGACGATCGGGAACTCCAAGCCTTTGGCGCTGTGCATCGTCATGAGTATGACGGCGTCGCCGTCGTCTTCCTCGTCGTCGCCCATCGAATCGATGTCCGCGACAAGCGCCAGCTCCGTCAGAAAGCTGAGTAGAGACTTGTCTTCGTTGCGTTTTTCGAACTCCTGGGTAACGGACAGGAATTCTTCGATGTTTTCCAGCCGGGCCTTGGACTCGAGCGTATTCTCGCGCTGCAGCTCCAGCCGATACTCGGACAGTTCCAGCAGCTTCTCGGTCAGCTCCGTTACCGACAAGTAGTCGGTCATCGCGCTGAGGTTACGGATCAAATCGCGGAAGCTGCCGAGCGCCGACTTGGCCCGATTCTGGATATCGAGATGGTACAGACCATCGCCAAGCAAGCCGTCTCCTTCGTTCAGCAGCCGCAGAATCGAGATGCCTTTGCGGGTCGCTTCCGCCTGCACTTTCGTCATGGTCGTATCGCCAAGCCCCCGTTTAGGCTCGTTGACGATTCTTAGCAAGCTGTTGTCGTCATCCGGATTAGAGATTAAACGCAGGTAGGACAAAATATCTTTGATCTCTTTGCGATCGTAGAACTTGATGCCGCCGACGATCTGATATGGGATTTCCGACTTGATCAGAATTTCCTCTACGACCCGCGACATCGCGTTTGTTCGATACAAGATCGCATGATCGCCGTAACGTCGGCCGCCCTGACGATTTTTGCGAATTTCTCCAGCGACGAAATAGCCTTCCTCATGCTCTGAATCGCCTTGATAAATCGTAATTTTGTCCCCGCCGGCCTGGTCCGTCCATAGATTTTTCGCTTTGCGGCCAATATTATTCTTAATAACCGAGTTGGCGGCGTCCAGAATGTTCGAGGTGGACCGATAGTTCTGCTCCAGCAAAATGCTGCACGCTTCGGGATAATCCTTCTCGAAGTTGAGAATGTTCGTAATGTCCGCGCCCCGCCAGCGGTAGATCGACTGATCGCTGTCCCCCACGACGCAGAGGTTGTGGTGCTTGCTGGCCATCATTTTACAGAGGGTATATTGCGCTTTGTTGGTATCCTGGTATTCGTCTACGTGAATATATTTGAATTTGTTCTGATAGAAATCGAGCACTTCGGGGGCGTCCTTGAATAACTGGATCGTCAGCAGCAACAGGTCGTCGAAATCGAGCGAATTGTTCGCCTTCAACCGCTTCTGGTACTGCGTATAGACTTTGGCGACGATGGATTCGAAGTAGTCTCCCTGCCGCTGATCGTACTGCTCGGGGGACACCAGCTCGTTCTTGGCGGCGCCGATGGCGGCCTGAACGGCTTTCGGCTCGAATCTTTTGACGTCGAGGTTGTTGTCTTTCATGATGTTGCGAATAACAGACAACTGGTCGCCGGAATCGAGAATGCTGAAGCTCGAACTGAAGCCGATTTTATCAATATCCCTGCGCAGAATGCGCACGCACATCGAGTGGAACGTGCTGACCCAGATGTCCCGGCCGGACGGGCCGACCAGCTTGGATACGCGCTCCTGCATTTCTCGCGCCGCCTTGTTCGTAAACGTGATGGCCAGAATGCTCCACGGCGCCGCCAGACGTTTGGAGATAATATAGGCGATGCGATGCGTCAGTACTCTCGTCTTGCCGCTGCCCGCTCCCGCCATAATGAGCAGCGGCCCCTCGGTCGTGACCGCCGCTTCCTTCTGCCTCGGATTAAGTCGATTGATTGAATCGTCGATATCGATGGAATGTTCGTTATCCCTTTCGAAGAACATCTTTTTGCTCCTTTACCGCTTGGTTAACCGCGTTAACTGTAGCCAACGCGGCAGCCAGATTTTCGTAAATAATATTGCCTACGACAACCGTATCCGCTCTCAGCGCCGCTTGCGCCGCCTTGTCGGGGCCGTCGATGCCCCCTCCGTAGAAGAGATGGGCTTGATGTAGCGTATTGCGGATGGTCCCGAGCAGCTCCATATCGCCGAACGTCCCGCTATACTCGACATACAGCACCGGCACGTTCCACAGTCTATCGGCCACTTGAGCGAAGGCGACCGCTTCGGCGGGAGAGATGTCGGCGTCCGCTTCGGTCAGCTTAGCGACGGTCGCATCCGGATTTAGCACCAGATATGCTTCGCCAACGATCGAATCCCATGGCAGCAGATGCCCGAATTCCCGAATGGCGGCCGCATGATGGCCGATCAGCCACTCGGCCCGCTTCGTATTCAGCACGCTCGGGATAAAATAGCCGTCGAAGCCTGGCACTCCGCACGCCGGATCGGACAACTCGAATGCGCAAGGAACCTCGTACCTGCGTATTCGGGCCATCAGCTCCACCGTGTTGTCGAAGGTCACCCCGCTCGAGCCGCCGACGAGGATCGCATCCGTACCGGAGGCGCATACCGCCTCCAGCGCTTCGTCTCCGATGTCCCTGTCGGGATCGAGCTTAAACACATGTTTCCAACCGCTATAAAATGAGGGGCGCATACAGCCTCCATAATTCCGCATAATGTAAAATGCCGGCAAACGATTCCGCTCTAATAGAGTCGGCTAACTAGGGCGTGTCTGAATACTCCGAGGGCAGCAAATTTTGCCGAATTTTCGTTCCATGCAAGGAACTTTTGTGAAGGCGTACCGGAGGTACGTCAAGCAAAAGTGACGCAGCAGGGGAGGTGAAAGGTGCCCCTGAGCG
>PJUD01000291.1_pt1 | contig 33708 bp, 25 predicted proteins | sample 1512341 | NCBI WGS metagenome assembly PJUD01 (sample SAMN08177675, study PRJNA422409) | Feces metagenome, whole genome shotgun sequencing project. | isolation source: Chicken feces (3) enriched on wood chips: beechwood xylan treatment | host: Gallus gallus | place: USA: Madison | collected 2015-01-15 | reverse complement strand
CCGAACAGAGTAGTTAAGCCCGATAGCGCAGATGGTACTGCATTTTAATGTGGGAGAGTATGTCGCTGCCTTTCTTTTGAATCCTCAATCAAATTATGATTGAGGATTTTTTTTTGGAATAAATTCAAATAATTCTCAGATATATAACGCCATTTTTATTATGGAATTTTTATAATTTTTTTGATTTACTCATTGTCTCAGTGTATCTTTACGTCAATCAATTTAAATTATAAATTCATGTTATTTGAAAATACCAGAGAATTTGCTAAGAAAATGGATGCCCGTGATCCACTGGCTTCTTATAGAAGTGAATTTCAGTTTCCTAAAGTAAATGATAAAGAGGTAATCTATTTTACCGGAAATTCATTAGGATTACTTCCTAAAGCAGCTAAGAGATATGTAGATGATGTAATGAAAGATTGGGGAGAAATGGCTGTAGAAGGTCATTTTTACGCAGAAAAGCCATGGTGGGATTATCATGAGCGTTTTTCTCAACCCTTGTCGAAAATTGTAGGTGCTCTTCCTTCAGAAGTAACTGTTATGAATACCCTGACAGTAAATCTTCATATGTTGATGGTATCTTTTTACAATCCAACTCTGCAGCGTTTTAAAATTATTTGTGAAGAAAAGGCTTTTCCGAGTGATCAGTATATGCTGCAGACTCAGGTAAAATTTCACGGTTTAGATCCAAAGAATGCTATTGTCGAAGTAAAGCGCAGAGAAGGAGAACATAACCTTAGAAACGAGGACATCATTGCTAAAATCAATGAAGTGGGAGACCAGTTAGCATTGGTATTGATTGGTGGTATCAACTATTACACTGGTCAGGTTTTGGATATGAAAGCTATTACAGAAGCTGGACATAAAGTAGGCGCTTATGTAGGATGGGATTTGGCACATGCTGCTGGAAATATTGAACTTTCGCTACATGATTGGAATGCAGATTTTGCAGCATGGTGTAGTTATAAATATATGAATGCAGGACCGGGTAGCGTTTCAGGATGCTTTATCCATGAAAGGCATCATAATAATAAGGACATGAAACGTTTTGGTGGGTGGTATGGTCATAACAAGCAGCGGAGATTTTTGATGGAACCGGAATATGATCCGAATGAAGGGGCACTTGGATGGCAAAGTTCCTGTACAGGAGTTTTGGCAATGGCTCCTTATCTGGCATCAGTAGAAATGTTTGATACGATAGGGATGAAAGCAATTTCAGAAAAAAGAGATCAGATTACAGCTTATCTTGAATTTGTAATAAAGGAAATCGCTACAGAAATTGGAGGTAATTTTGAAGTCATTACTCCGGAAAATAAAAAAGAGCGTGGTTCTCAACTTTCAGTATTATTACACGGAGAAGGCAGAAAACTTTTTGATTATTTAATGAAAGAGGGAGTAATAGTTGACTGGCGTGAGCCGGCTGTTATACGTATGGCTCCAGTACCGTTATACAGCAGATATGAAGATATGTATGAATTTGGTCAGATTCTTAAAAAAGGAATTTTAAGTTTACAGTAGTAAAAAAGAGAGGCAATGGCCTCTCTTTTTTATTGGATTGTATAAGATTTTTCAGATGTTTCTGATACATTAAAGTATCCCAAAGGATAATTATCCGGATTAGTGATATTAATGATGTTACCTCGTATAGCTCCAATTGGACTTGAAAAAGGCCCTGAATCACCAGATTGAAAAACTTTGGAAAGATAATTATAGCTTTTCTTTGATATGGATGATAAACTCATTTTTATAACATTCCCACTTACCAGTTTATTATTTTTATGAGAATTGATAAAAGTACTGGACATATTGTTACCGTTGTAGAATTCATCACTGATAATTTCGTAATCAGGTCGGCTCGCTCCATACATCCATTGAACAAAATAATAGTCATCTGTGGTTGCATTATCCTGAAAATAGGCATCTAATCTTATATAATCTTCATCAAGTCCTTCAAAAATGCTTTGAGTGATATTGTTTACCGTAGGTACGCTTTTCAGTGTTTCTGTACCTTCATAAACTTCATTGTTATATTCTACATGTATTTTATAAGTTTCATTCAGTAAGAAAGGGATATTGGCTGCATAATAACCATTTCCAGTTTCATTAAAAGTAATTATCTGGTTGGTGGAACCTATTGAAACCCAGACCACAGCATCGGTAACAGGTGGTATTTCCTGATCATAAAATCCGGTAGTAGTACTGAGTCTTATGGTCTGGTTCGTATTATTACTGTTTTGAAGCCAGTTCAGGTTGGCTTCAATTACTAATTTTGGTTCTGATTTCTCCAGATCAATCGTTACAACTTCTTCACACGATTGTAAAAATACGAAGCTGAATAATATAAGGAGGTATTGATAGTTTTTCATAAATTAAAATTTAAAATTGTACGTAACACTTGGAATAACTCCGAAAATGGATAGTTTTACAGCCTCAGTCTGACCTCTGTAATCTTCATTTTCTCTGAAACTGATAGAAGCAGCATTCTTTCTGTTGTAAACATTATAAATACCAAAAACCCACTCGCTTTTCCAACCTTTTGTCTTATCAGGCTTTGGGGTATATGTAGCAGAAATATCCAGGTGATGGAATGCCGGCAGGCTGTAATTGTTTCTTTCATCATATACCGGTACTCGAATTCCTAAATACTCATATTGTCCAGTAGGATAAGTAACAGGTCTTCCTGATTGTAAAATAAAGTTAGCACTGAAAGACCATTTTTTTGTCAATTCGTAGCTTGCTACAACAGACAAGTCATGCGTTCTGTCATGTGGTGTTCTGTACCATTTTCCATAATTAATACCATTCTCATTTTTATTACGTCCGGGAGTTTGCTGTTCTGATCTTGAAATTGTATAGGCAATCCATCCGGTAAGTCTTCCTGTATTCTTTCTCAGGAGAATTTCTAAACCATATGCCTGTGTACGTCCGTTGAGCAATACCTGTTCAATATTTCTATTACCGATCAGGTTTGCGCCGTCTATGTAATCTAAGCGATTTTGTCCAATCTTAAAGTATGACTCAATCTCTAAGGAGTATTTGTTGTCACTAAGGTTTTGAAAATATCCAACAGCTACCTGATCTACTATTTGTGGTTTAATATACTGCCCACTTGGAGCCCAGACATCTAAAGGAGTGGCTGATGTTGTATTCGAAATAAGATGAATATACTGTGTCATCCTGTTATAACTTGCTTTTAAAGATCTGTTTTCATCTAAGGCAAGTGATATGGCAAAACGAGGCTCAAAATTCCCGAAACCGGCAATTTTTTTGTTTTTTCCATAGTATCGGGTACCAATCGGAGTCGCTTCAGAATAAGTATGGGTATCATAATCATACAATACAGCCTGATCGTTTTCATATTGGTTTATCATTTCTTCTCCTAAACGGTAAAACATACTGTAACGTAGCCCGTAATTCACAGTGATGATATCAGACAACTCATGTTCAGCTTCAAGATACAGTGCATTTTCCATTGCATATTTATTCGGTATTTTGTAGTAATTGATGGCTGAAGCTTCTGAAGTAGGAGAAATTACTCCGGGATTAAAATCATAGTAGATACTGCTCAATCCATAACGCAGTTCCAGTTTATTATTTGCATAATGGGTAAAATCATACTTAAAATTATAGTTTTTTATACCAGAATCCCAATTAAAATCCACAACCCCTAAGTCTAAGCCATAATAGTAATCACTATAAATCAGGGAAGCATTGCTGAATATTTTTTCATTAAATACATGGTTCCATCGTAGATTTACCATTGTATTTCCATATTGGTTATTAAAGATATCTTTAAATTTAAAAACATCTCTTCCAAAGTATCCTGATAAGAATAAACTATTGTTATCATTTACGGTATAATTTATTTTTGTATTCAGATCATAAAAATAAGCAGCACTTTCAATATCTGTAGCTTTTAGAAATAAGTGTGCATAAGAAGCTCTGCCTGCCACAAGGAATGACATCTTATCTTTGATAATCGGACCTTCCAATAATAATCTGCTCGATAGTAATCCGATCCCACCACTCGATTTGAATTCTTTACTATTACCATTTCTCTGATAAATATCGAGCACAGAAGATGCTCTTCCACCAAAACGGGCAGGAATACCTCCTTTATAGAGTTTTAAATCTTTGATGACATCCGAATTAAAAACTGAGAAGAAACCGTAGAGATGAGAGGAATTATAAACAATAGATTCGTCTAATTGTAATAAATTCTGATCAGAACCACCACCGCGGACATTAAATCCGGCTGTTCCTTCTCCTGAATTTGTAACACCCGGTAATTGCAAGATAGATTTCAGTACATCTACTTCACCCATTACAGCAGGCATCTTTTTGATTTCTTCAGCCGTCAGTTTATTGACGCTCATTTCCGGTTTGCGGATATTAATTTTCTTGCTGTTGGCATTAATGACCAATTCTTCAAGTGTATTATCCTGTGATTGGAGCTGTATATTCTTCTTTAATGAAGAGGTTACCGTAATTTTTTCTGAATAGTCATCATATCCCAGATAACCCACATATAGAGTATAGGTACCTTCCGGAACTGAAAGTACATAGTAACCGTATGAGTTTGTGGTGGCTTCAAGGTCTAATTCCTGAATGTAAACGCTTGCACCAATTAAAGATTCATTACTATCCTTTGCATTAATATTTCCACTGATAGTAAAATTTTTTTGTGCACTTGCATACGAAGAGAAGAGAAAGAATAAGAATAACAGGCCTTTCTCTAACCAATGTTTTTTGTTATTTGACATAAGTGTTTGATTGTTTTAATAGCCAATGTTTTTAATGTTTAAAATATTTTCCGCATTACGGATTTGTTTTTTGTAGCTACTTACTGTTAATTGATAATGGAAGATATTTGTAAGCTTTAATACAACGTAATGTATTAGTATTAATTGTCTCTTAAATGTTACAAAATAAAAAAAATAATATTCGTTTTACACAGAAGAGTTATTAGATATTGATTATTAGAGTATTTAAATAAAAAATGATAAAAAAACCGTCAGCTGATACTGACGGTTTTTAATAATTAAAATAAAAATTACATTCTTTTTAATTCATCAGAATTACCTGACTGACGTTCATTGGAATTTAAATTTTTATTGCCAAAGCGGTAGGTAATGGAGAATCGTATGCGTTGTGTATCCCATATATTTTTAAACTCTTGCGTAATTCCATTTATGTACTGGTAAGAATACTCTCTTCCGTTAAAAATATCTGATCCGCTGATACTCATTTCAAGTTTCTTATCCAACAGAAGGTATTTTACTGTAGCATAAAACTTCGCATAAGGTTTCAGTCGGAAATTTTGAAAAGTTTCTCCAAAATTTTGAAAATAACTGATGCTTAAAAAGATCGTTTTGTTGGAATTCAAAGTAAAATCATTGTTCGTAAAAAAGGAAGCAGATTTCCCTTCATATTTTTTATCTGAAATGGCAATATTCGATAAAGAATAATTGAAATCAAACGTATTGATACTTGTCCACCATGCAGTAGGTTTATACGTAAAAGTCTCTGTAATACCAAAGGAATCCGAATCCACATAGTTCATCCATATATAGTTGTTTTGCTTTGTTTCCGGATTTAATATTGAAGCCTGATTTACACCATTTCGCTCACTTGAAAAATAAATACGGCTGTCCAGCTTCTTATACGTATAGGTAAGTTCTACGTTATGGGTAAACGACGGTAGTAAAAACGGATTTCCCTCGTTATAACTGAATTCGTTGTTGATGGTGCGGAAAGGATTAAGACTCTCATAACTCGGGCGTCTGATTCTGCGTGAATAGTTAAGTCCAATGCTTGTATCTTCTGTAAACTGACGTAATATATATAATGTAGGAAAGAGTTTCAGATAATCTTTTGTATGTGTGTTATTTGTTTCTCTGGAAAATCCTTTAGTTTGAGTACCTTCTAATCGAAGACCTGCCTGAATATCCCATTTTTCATTGATTTTTTTATTAGCAGAAACATATATTGCCTCATTTTTTTCTGTATATTCAAAATAGTTTGAAAGATCAGTGTCATAAATAAATTCTCCATCTTCATTTTTATTGAGGGCAATAATGGTGTTTTTTGATTGCGATTGTGAAAAACGTGCACCTGCGCTTAAATTTAAAAAGGACAGAGGTAATTCCGCATCTGCTTTTGCTGAGAAATTTTGAATTTTGATATTTACATCATTTTTTCCGGTATGTCTGCTATTCTCAATCAAATCATTGGATGGTGTAAATTGTGCATAGCTGAAATTGCGTTGTGTGGGAGAGTGATAATTCACAAGATCAATATCCATAGATATTTTCTTTCCAAGTGTATCCAATCGGTATTCTGAATATAAATTGTAAACCTGTTGGTTGGTTTTATCTTTAGAAAAAGCTTCATTTTTTAAGAGTTGCTGAATTTGCCCTCCCTTTTTATCAAAAATGCTCGTATTTTGCGGACCTATATCAGAAAAATCAGAGTCGCTTGCAGATATCTTACTACCTATTTTCCATGCTTTGGAAATCTGATAGTCAAATGCTATTTTTCCGTTTACATACTTATTATTGGCATCAGAATAACTTTCATTTTGCCAAAAAGCATCTTTGTAATAAATATCATTATTCCAATTAATTAGGGAACGTCTCAAACCATAATTCATTGAAGTTTGTAAGGTTATTTTATTTTTTTGCAGATTATAGGAGGCATTATATTGCTTGGTATTGCGTCTGCTTCTTTGATAAGTGGCGCCTAACGAGGCATTCCAGCTGTTTTGCTTTATTTGTTTCGTTACTATATTAATAATACCGCTATTGCCTTCCGCTTCATATTTAGCTGGCGGTGTGGTAATCACTTCTATTTTTGACAGATTAACCACACTCAAGCTTTCTAAGTAATTCATTAACTCAGAAGAACTCAGATAAGTGGGCTTATCGTCAATAAGAACCAATACTGAGCTCTTTCCGGAAATACTGATGGCATCATTACTTACCCTAACTCCCGGAGTTGTTTTTAAGGCATCCAGTGCAGTACCTCCGGCAGATGAAGTTGCATTTTCAATATAAAAAATGAAACGATCCGGAGTGCGTTCCGTTAATTTTTTTGAGGTTTCAATCACCATTTCACTCAATTGATTTGAAGTTTCTACAACAATAGTTCCTAAATCGATATCATGAGAGAGTAATACGTTTTGTTCATATACAGTAGTGTCAAAATACAAGACCTGTAATTGATAAGTACCTTCTGTTGCAGTTATATAAAACAAACCTTTTTCATCGGTCTGAGACTGTATAACGGTATCGGAAGCAATAAGCTGTACGTCAACATAAGAAGCAGGCTCATTATTTTCTGTCAGCAGTCCCTGCAATATATGAGTTTGTGCTGAAGAGGTTGCTGAAAATAATACTGTGGTTAAAAACAGAATAAGTAAAGAAGTTTTCATATGATTTTTATTTTTGAGCAAATTTTGTATTTCCTGTTCAATCAAAAATTTTATTTCGACCAATAGAAGAAAATATCCGATGAAAGGGTTCATCGGAAAAAAAGATACTTTTGTCGAAAAAATAGCAGGATAGAAATAGAATCATCTACTTTTACTGTTCAAATCAAATAGCTGATGAAAAAAAAATACGTCATATTACTTCATATTCTTTTTTGGGGATATTATTTTACACAGGAGTTGGTTATTGTCAATAATAAAACCTACGCATTACATATTCCTATTTTTTCTTTTGACATAAAAAACCCGGAAATTGCCTTTTTATATTCTTTTGATTTTTTATTTCTGTTTATCTTTTATCTGAATTATCTGTTTGTATTGCCAAAATTTTTTGATGCTACTAAACTTGGTCGCATGCTTTTGGTTTTACTGATGCTCTTCGGGGTATTTATACTTTTCAGATACACATTGGAAGAAGTTCTTTACTACCAGATTTACGGGTATCGAAATTATAACGAAGGTACTACACTGATGTATTATATATATGATAATCTGCATTATGGCAGCCGTCCTATTGTAGCCTCATCTGTTTTGTGGTTCATTGTCAATCACTCACGGTTACAGGCAGAAAAAATAGAACTTATTGAAAGCAAACGGGAAACAGAAATTAATTTTTTAAAATCGCAGATCAACCCTCATTTTATATTCAATACGTTAAATAATATCTATTATCTTGTATTTGAAAAATCCGATAAATCGTTAAAGGCCATCGAACAACTGAGCAGCCTGATGCGCTATATGACATATGAAAGTCAGAACAATACTATTGCCATTCAGCGAGAGATTGATTACATTGAAAACTTTATAGCATTGGAAAGTATGCGTATTTCAGGAGCAACAAATATTCTGTTTTATACAGAGATTCAGAATCCGGAATTCAGAATTCCGCCTTTACTGCTTATTCCCTTTATTGAAAACGGTTTTAAGCATGGTGTAGTAAACAATCCAAATCAAGCCTTTGAAATAAAACTGATACAAACTGAAAACCATATAGAACTTCAAACCACTAATCTCATCAATGATTATAAAAAAGACAGTCAGTCCGGTGTGGGAATTGAAAACGTGAAAAAACGTTTGCAATTATATTATCCTGACAAACACATATTAGAAATTACGACATCCCAACCTGTCTACAAAACACTATTGAGAATTGATTTATGAAAAAAATAAGCTGTATTATTTTAGATGACGAGCCAATGGCTGTTTCATTATTGAGTAAATATGTTGAGAAAACAGCAACTTTAGAATTGGTAAAAGCAACCACAAATCCGTTTGAAGTTTTAGAAATCATTGCTACAATGCCTGTTGATGTTATTTTTATTGATATTCAAATGCCGGAATTAACCGGAATACAGATGATGGAAATGATTGGAAACAAGGCAAAATTTATTATCACTTCTGCTTATAGTGAATATGCATTAAAAGGATATGAGCACAATGTAGTAGATTATCTATTAAAGCCCATTTCATTTGATCGCTTTTATAAAAGCATTGTCAAATTGCAGGATATTTCTTCTCTGCCTAAAACGATGGAAACACCTGTAAAGGTTGAAGAGGAGCAGGAAGATTTCCTTTTTGTCAAAACCGACGGAAGGTTAGTCAAAATTAACCTGAATGATTTATTTTTTATAGAAGGACTCAAAGATTATTTATACCTCCACCTCAGAAATGAAAAACTTATCGTTTTAGATACACTAAAAGATTTTGAAGCCAAACTTCCTCAAAATTCCTATATGAGAGTACATAAATCTTACATCATACGACTGGATAAAATAGAAACCATAGAAAGAAATCGGATTTTTATTCAGGATAAGATAATACCGGTTGGTGATACCTATAAAACAAAATTTCAGGACTGGATGAAAAGCTTTACATAATGCTATAATAAATGGTATAAGAATAGTATGTACTATTTTGTACAGGCAATACAATATTACTTTAGAGAAAATTTAATGGAGTCTCTTCAATAAAAAAATTAAACAACTTTTTGAATTAGTTAATAAAAATGCTCCCTGATAGAGGGAGCATTTTTTATAAATTAAGGTACATTATCATACCAGTCTGTCTAAAATTGTATTCAATGTTTCAGATGGACGCATCGCTTTTGAAGTAGCTTCAAAATTTGGTTGATAATATCCTCCGATCTCTTGTCTTTTTCCTTGAGCTCCGATCAATTCTTCATTGATTTTAGTCTCATTAGATTTGAATCCTTCATAAACTGGTGCAAAAGTAGCTGCTAATTCACTATCTTTTGTTTGAGATGCTAAAGCTTCTGCCCAATAGTACGCAAGATAAAAATGAGAACCGCGGTTATCAATCTGTCCAACTTTACGTGCAGGAGATTTATCATTAGCTAAAAATTTCTCTGTAGCAACATCTAAAGCATCTGCTAAAACCTGTGCTTTAGGATTGTTTTGTGTCTGTGATAAATGTTCTAACGAAGCTCCTAATGCTAAGAACTCTCCTAATGAATCCCAACGTAAATATCCCTCTTCAATAAACTGCTCGATATGCTTCGGAGCAGATCCACCTGCACCGGTTTCGAACAATCCTCCTCCGTTCATCAACGGAACAATTGATAACATTTTTGCAGAAGTACCTACTTCTAAAATAGGAAATAAATCGGTTAAATAATCACGCAATACATTTCCTGTTACAGAGATAGTATCCAATCCTTTTCGGATTCTTTCCAATGAAAGCTTTGTGGCTTCAACTGGACTTAAAATCTGAATATCTAATCCTGCAGTGTCATAATTTGGTAGATATTTTTCTACTTTTTTAATGATTTCTCTGTCATGTGCTCTGTTTTTGTCTAACCAGAAAATGGCTGGTGTATCAGATAAACGTGAACGGTTAACAGCAAGTTTTACCCAATCCTGAATCGGAGCGTCTTTGGTTTGACACATACGGAAAATATCTCCGGCTTCAACAGCCTGTTCCATAAATACATTACCCTGAGCATCTGATACACGAATAGTTCCTGCTGATTCTGCCTGAAATGTTTTATCATGCGAACCGTATTCTTCTGCTTTTTGAGCCATAAGACCTACGTTTGGTACTGAACCCATTGTTTTTGGATCTAAAGCTCCGTTTGTTTTACAGTCTTCTATTGTTGCTTCATAAACACCTGCATATGATCGGTCTGGTATCAAAGCGAAAGTATCCTGAGATTTTCCTTCTTTATTCCACATCTGACCTGAAGTACGGATCATGGCTGGCATTGAAGCATCTACAATAACATCAGACGGAACGTGAAGGTTGGTAATTCCTTTATCCGAATTTACCATTGCCAAATCAGGACCGTTTGCAATAGCTGCATCAATAGCTGCTTTTACTTCTGACTCCTGTGCATTTCCGGCAATTTTAGAATATAATTCTCCTAAACCGTTATTAGGATTAATGTTTAATTGTTTGAATAAATCAGCGAATTTTTCAAATACATCTTTAAAATATACTTCAACGATAGCTCCGAAAATAATAGGATCAGAAACTTTCATCATTGTTGCTTTGAGGTGAGCAGACAATAAAACTCCTGCTGCCTTTGCTTCAGCTACTGCTGCAGAAACAAAACCTTTCAAAGCATTAAGGCTCATTACTGAGGAATCAATGATTTCTCCGGCTTTTAAAGAAGTAAGTCCTTTTAATTCTTTTACACTGCCATCCTTACCAAGGAATTCGATTTTGAATTGTGTGTCATTTTCAACTGTTACTGATTTTTCAGTAGCATAAAAATCACCATGAGACATGGATACGACTTTTGTTTTAGAATCTTTACTCCAAACTCCCATAGAGTGTGGATTCGCTTTTGCATAGTTTTTTACTGCTTTAGGAGCACGACGATCTGAATTTCCCTCTCGTAGTACCGGGTTTACAGCCGATCCTAATACTTTTGCATATTTTGCTTTGATCTCTTTTTCCTCTTCCGTTGCAGGATCTGAAGGATAATTCGGTACTGCAAAACCATGTGCCTGTAATTCTGCGATTGCCGCATATAACTGCGGAATAGAGGCAGAAATATTAGGTAATTTAATGATGTTGGCTTCTGGTGTATTGGCTAATTGACCCAATTCAGCTAAAGCATTACCGATTTTTTGGTCGTCTTTTAAATATTCAGTAAAATTTGCAAGTATTCTTCCTGCCAAAGAAATATCTCTTGTTTCCACTTCAATTCCTGAAGTAGCTGTAAAAGCTTTTACAATAGGTAAGAAAGAATAAGTTGCCAGCATTGGAGCTTCGTCCGTAAGCGTGTAAATAATCTTAGATTTTGACATTATTTTTAAGATTTATAAATATCGTTATTAATGATCTTTTATTGGTAAGCAAATATACTACATTTAAAGACAAAATGGCATCATTTATAGTGGTGCTGTAGTAAAATTAGCAATTTGATAATTAGAGAATTGATGATGGCAGAATTCAAAAAAAAGCCCTTTAAAAATCATCAAATCACTAATAAAGAAGTTAAAATAAAGAAATCGTATTCCATAAAAAAAGCCGGTATCTTACCGGCTTTAAAGTTTTAAAAACTATTCAAATATTATTTTTTTTCAACAACGTCCCCTTTGATTCTCAAAGCAACAGTTCCGTTTGTAACATTTGTTGCATTAGATTCAACTGTAACTGTTTTGCTGATTTTACCTGGATTCATGTTGTATTTTACATCAATTTTTCCAGTTTTTCCTGGCATAATCGGTGCTTCTGGTTTTGAAGGAACTGTACATCCACAAGTAGATTTTACACTTGTAATCACTAAAGGCTGGTCTCCGGTATTAGTAAATTCAAATGTCCTGATTCCATTGTCTTCACCTCTTACAACAGTACCATAATCAATAGTATTGTCTTTTGCTTTGAACTCAATTTTTGGTCCTGATTGTGCAAATGAAGCAGCGCTTACTAATAGCATTACAACTAATCCTAGAAATTTTTTCATTTTTTAAAATTTTTATTGTTATAAAGTTAAATATTTTGGTGTATTTATAAAAGCTAAATTAAATAAAAAACGTTTAACTTATGTTAAATATCAACTAAACTTTGTATTCCAAATTGTGTGCCACCAATCAAATATTTTTTCTTTTTATTCAAAGCCTTAAATTTTCTATTTTTGTAAACTATAATAATTACTTAAAATATAGTATATGACAATTCCAGCGCAATTTGATGCTAAACAGGTAGAAGAGAAATGGTATGACTACTGGATGAAGAATAATTATTTTCATTCCACTCCGGATCATAGAACACCGTACACAATCGTTATTCCTCCACCGAATGTCACCGGCGTCTTGCACATGGGTCATATGCTCAACAATACCATACAGGATGTACTCATACGTCGTGCCCGTTTAAAAGGGTTTAATGCGTGTTGGGTTCCGGGTACAGATCATGCCTCAATTGCTACAGAAGCTAAAGTAGTTGCAAAACTTAAGGAAGAAGGTATCAGTAAAGATGATCTGACGCGTGACGAATTCTTAAAACATGCTTGGGACTGGACTGAAAAATATGGAGGTACTATACTTGGACAATTAAAAAAATTAGGAGCATCCTGTGATTGGGAACGTACCAAATTTACAATGGATGAAGAATTGTCTGCTGCCGTAATCAAATCCTTTGTCGATCTGTATAATAAAGGTATGATTTACCGTGGTTACCGTATGGTTAACTGGGATCCGGAAGCAAAAACGACTCTGTCTGATGAAGAGGTCATTTATGAAGAGCGTCAGGGAAAACTATACCATTTGAAATACCAGATAGAAGATACAGGTGATTATCTGACCATTGCTACGACAAGACCTGAAACGATTTTGGGGGATACCGCTATATGTATTCACCCGGAAGATGAGCGTTATCAGCATCTGAAAGGCAAAAAGGCAATTGTTCCTATTGCCAACAGAAGCATACCCATCATCTTTGATGAATATGTTGACAGAGAATTTGGAACCGGATGTTTAAAAGTAACACCTGCTCATGATGCAAATGACCGTGCATTAGGAGAACGTCACAATCTGGAAATTATTGATATCTTTAATGAAGATGCGACTTTGAATGAGTTAGGTCTGCATTATAAGGGAAAAGATCGTTTTGTGGTACGTGAAGAGATTGCAGACGAACTGAAAACATTAGGTGCTTTAGAGAAAGTAGAAAACCACATCAATAATGTAGGAACTTCTGAACGTACAAAAGCAGTTATTGAACCGCGATTATCAGATCAGTGGTTTCTGAAAATGGAAGATTTGGTAAAGCCTGCTATTAAAGCAGTGTTAGAAACAGAAGAAATAAAATTATATCCCAACCGTTTCAATAATACCTATCGTCATTGGATGGAAAACATCCACGATTGGAATATTTCCCGTCAGTTATGGTGGGGGCATCAGATACCGGCATACTATTACGGAGCTGGAAAAGAAGATTTTGTAGTTGCAGAAACCATCGAAAAAGCAGTTGAGCTGGCCAAACAACGAACCGGAAATAATGAATTGACAGCAACAGATCTTAAGCAGGATAAAGATGCTTTGGACACGTGGTTTTCTTCATGGTTATGGCCAATGTCTGTTTTTGATGGTATTGTACATCCTGAAAATGAAGAATTTAAATATTATTATCCTACCAACGATTTGGTAACAGGTCCGGATATTCTGTTTTTCTGGGTAGCCAGAATGATTATTGCAGGATATGAATATACGGGACAGAAACCGTTTTCAAATGTATATCTAACGGGAATTGTACGCGATTCCCAACGCAGAAAAATGTCTAAATCTCTGGGTAATTCTCCGGATCCGTTAGATCTTATTGATAAATTTGGTGCCGATGGGGTTCGTTGCGGATTATTATTGTCAGCCTCTGCCGGTAACGACATTCTTTTTGATGAAGAAATGTGTAATCAGGGGAAATCTTTTGCCAATAAAATATGGAATGCCTTCCGTCTTATCAAAGGATGGGAAGTATCAGAAACGATTCCTCAACCGGAATCTTCTAAAATTGCCTTAGAGTGGTATGAAGCAAAACTTCAGAAAACATTGGCAGAAATCGAAGACCATTTTGAAAAGTATCGTATTTCAGATGCGCTGATGGCTATCTATAAACTGGTTTGGGATGATTTCTGTTCCTGGTTCCTTGAAATGATCAAACCGGGATATCAGCAGCCAATAGATGCTGTTACATACGCTAAAACCATTGAATTACTTGAAGCAAATTTAAAAATATTACATCCGTATATGCCTTTCCTTACAGAGGAAATCTGGCAACATATAACAGAGCGTACATCGCAAGATGCCCTGATCATATCATCCTGGCCACAGCTAACTGCATATGATGAAAAAATCATTACAGATTTTGAGTTTGCAACAGAAGTAATTGCGGGAATACGTACCATTCGTAAAGACAAGAATATCTCTTTTAAAGAAACCATTGACTTAAAAGTCCTGAATCAGGAAAATGCTTCATTGGCATTTGATGCTGTAATTTCTAAATTAGGGAATGTTGTTACGATAGATTATGTAAAGGAACAAGTTTCCGGAGCTTTGTCATACAGAGTAAAATCTAATGAATATTTTATTCCTGTTTCAGGTTCGGTAGATATTGAAGCTGAGATTAAAAAAATGGAAGAAGAACTCAAATATTTACAAGGTTTCTTAAAATCGGTACAGGCAAAACTATCCAATGAAAAATTTGTAAGTGGTGCCCCGGAGCAGGTAATTGCAAATGAACGCAAAAAAGAAGCAGATGCCTTTTCAAAAATAGCTGCTTTGGAAAAAAGCCTTGCAGGTTTGAAATAATTATAAAAATTAAATGGGGTTTTAAACCCCATTTAATTTTTATAATAGTTAAACCACTAAAGAGATTCTGAAAATAATCTGAAGGAACAATCTAAAAAGTATTATATGGCCATTCCTGAAAATAAAGAAGCTTTGCAACAGGCTATTCTTACTCATTATAATAAACTAAAAGTAACCTTATCCGAGATAAAGGAGGAAGATGCATGGCGCTTTGAATTGCCGGGACATGCCAAAGGAACGTTGATGAGTATACATAATTTAATTGCTTATCTGACAGGTTGGGGACAACTGGTATTGAAATGGAACAGAAAGAAAGATAAGAATGAAGAATTTGAATGGCCGGAAACAGGCTATAAATGGAATGAATTGGGCAAACTCGCTCAAAAATTCTATAAAGATTATGCATACTGCGATTATAGGACATTAAAGGAAAAGCTGGACGAAACAGTACAGAATATACTACAGCTTATAGAAAGTAAATCTAATGAGGAACTGTATGAAGTACTTTGGTATGGCAAATGGACTCTGGGAAGAATGATTCAGTTTAATACTTCTTCTCCTTATCAAAATGCAAGAACAAGAATCCGTAAATGGCAAAAAGAAAAGAAGCTTATATAAGCTTCTTTTCTTTTGTATAATAAATTCTGATCAATATTTAACTATTGATAATTAGGTTTAATTCTTATTATTTACTGAAATTTAAAAAATAAATAAACGCAATTTAGTTGCGTTTATTTATTTTAATTACCTTTGTGTAATATTATAAAGAAAACATTAGTGGTATTGACAAGAAGAAAATTTATGAAGCTTTCATTAGTAACATCTTTAGCTGTCAGTTTGCCTGATACATTGTTTTCTTTATTAAAAAATAAATCTATGGAAGATAAACAGTATTTCGATGTAATTATTGTCGGAGGAAGTTACGCGGGACTTTCTGCAGCGATGGCGCTTGGCAGAGCCTTAAAAAAAGTTTTGATAATTGATGCCGGAAAGCCCTGTAACCGTCAGACACCCCATTCCCATAATTTTATTACTCAGGATGGAGTTGCACCCAATGAAATAGCGAATTTGGCAAAACAGCAGGTGTTGAAATACGAGACAGTTCATTTTAGAGAAGATTCGGTTGTTACTGCACGTAGAACAGCTGACAAATTTGAAATCACGACACAGCAGCAACAAGTTCTGTTTGCTGATAAAATTATTCTGGCTACGGGTATTAAAGATATAATGCCCGATATACCGGGGTTTTCAGAATGCTGGGGGATTTCTGTAATACATTGTCCGTATTGTCACGGATACGAAGTAAGACATCGAAAAACGGGTATTTTAGCCAATGGTGAAACTGCTTTTGAAATGAGTAAAATGATCCGAAACTGGACAGATGATCTCATACTGTTTACCAACGGAAGATCCATATTAACAGTAGAACAGCAAACAAAACTAATCGACCATGGAATACAGATTGTGGAAGATGAGATTGAAGAGATTGTTCATAAAGAGGGTAAACTACAGAGTCTGATACTCAAAGGTGGTAGTCACCTGCCGTTGGATGCTTTATATGCAAGGGTTCCTTTCGCACATCACAATGAAGTAGCACAACGGCTTGGCTGTGAATTGACAGAACAGGGCTATATCAAAACGGATCTTATGCAGAAAACCACTCAAAGCGGAGTTTTTGCCTGTGGAGACAACAGTACGATGATGAGGTCTGTAGCATCTGCTGTATATACCGGTTCTATGGCAGGAGCAGCATGTAACAGAGAAATAATTGAGGAGAATTTCTGATATTTTAAGCAACTTTATAAGCATAAAAAGCCTGTATTTCAATTAAAGCGAATTGAAGTGCGGCTTTTTTCTATCATCTAAGCCCGTTTAAGATGGCTTGGAACAATGCCAAATTTTCTTTTGAATGCTGTGGTAAAATGCTGTGGATTTTTATAACCCACTGCATCAGATACTTCGGAAACACTCATGTCATTATCCTGAAGCATTTTACGGGCTTCGTCCATCTTTAAATCATTCCAGAATCCAAAAACCGTAGTATTAAAGAGTTCTCTAAAGCCCTTTTTAAGAGTCTGTTCATTAGTACCAACCTGATGCGCCAGATCATTCAATGTGTGTGGAGCAGCCATATTCTGAATGATAAATTCTCTTACAGCATATAATTTATCAATATCTTTTTTTCTCAGTTTGCTGCTTGTTGCAGAGGTGGTTTTATCCTGTATCTGCTCCAGTTGCAACAGTAAGAGTTCAATTACCTTAGCCTCAAGGTACATTTTTTTATAAATACCTGTACGGTTACAGTGAATAATAGCATGAATGATCTCATACATTTCATTAGTAATCCAGTTGTTTTCATTTTGAATCAGACAGGAAGAACCTTTTTCAATAGCCTTTTTAAAAGATTGAAAGAAATGATCTTCAGGTAAATATTTTGCGAAAAAAGCAGGCTGTAAATTGATTTCAAATATTTGTAAACCATCGTCATTCCATTCCATTGTTCCTTTGAGATGATTTGCGTAAATGATATTATGCTGGCACGGACTAAAATCTATCTTCTGTGCCATGTTGTGATTATTCGATCTGCTGAATCCCTTCAGAGAAAAATGCATTTCAACTGTTTCATACTGACTGTCAAAATCCACTAAAGTCTGTTGAGACAATGAGGCATTACCATGTCCGATATGGATTCCGTCAAAATAGATTTCTTTATAATAACCTCTTCCCAAACGGTTATTTAAAGTGACACTGTGTTCCTTAAAAAGACCGTTTGTTGGATAAAACATTCTTGGATCGTCTCTTTCAATAACCAGCTCAGGAAAATCAGATGTATGGATGCGTAACCTCATTTCATTAATGTTATTCGTTAAACAATTTCTTTTTGCGGTGATTATATTCCGCTCTGCGTAGCTAAACAAAATCTGCTATAAAGTACATTTGCAAAAATAAACTTTATTTAGAATAAATCTTAATAATAAGGGTGGTAAAATAACGTTGATGGAAAAAAATGGATAAACAGAAACAGCTTATATTAAATGAAAACCTTACGAGAGTTATGTGGCAACTTTCATGGCCGGCTGTTGTTGCAATGGTTTTGTATGGAATGAATAATTTTCTGGATGGAATTTTTGTAGGGCATCTGATCAGTAACACTGCTTTGGCAGCAGTAGGTGTAGCGTATCCTTTGGCACAATTGGCGCAGGCAATGGGAAGTCTTATTGGTACAGGAATAAGTACTTCGTTAAGTATCTGGATAGGTGAGAATCAGACGCAAAAATTAAAGAAAATGTTTGGAACAGTTCATTTTCTATCACTGATATCGTCAGTATTGTTGAGTTTACCAGCATATATATATGCAGAAGAATTGATTTATATGATGGGGGGCAGGGGAGAAATAGCTGTTTTGGGAACCGAATACTTTAAAGTGACTTTGCTGAGTAATTTCTTTTGGATTCATGGATTAGCACTGAATATGATGATCCGTGCTGAAGGAAAAATGAAAACAGCTGCATGGATGATCGCAATAGGACTTGTCATCGATGTATTGCTTAAACCTGTATTCATTGATACTTTTGGCTGGGGGGTAAGCGGTGCTGCCTGGGCAACCAATGTTTCTATGATTATTTACACTTTATCAGGTATCTGGTACTATTCAAAAGGAAAAGCATCTTTTGTAACCAAATTCTGGTCTTTACTACCGAACAGGCAAATCATAAAAGAAACTTTTGCACTGGGAATGCCTGCCTTTATAATGATGGCAATGATTGTAGTTCAGAATATAGTAGTATTCAACGCACTTGCAAAATATGGTACTGCAGCGGATATCACTTTTTATACGGCGGTTAATCGTTTTTTTATACTCCTAAATACCCCTTTATGGGGATTGATGCGGGCTTTGCAACCAGTAACAGGAATGAATTTTGGAGCTGGAAACTATGAAAGAGCAAAAAAATCATATGTATTATTTTCTTTTACAGGACTCATTATTCTATTGCCTTTCTGGGCTATTGTCATGTTTTTTCCTTCTGATATGCTTTCAATCATGATTCCGGATGTAACATTTAGTATGAACCAATTAACCAATTTCAGAATATACATGAGTGTGTTGCTTACATTACCTTTTATTTTTATGGCTATGGTTTGGTTTCCTTCAGTAAAAAATGGAAAACCTGCAAGTATTGTTGGAATTCTGCGACAACTTGTTTTTTATGTTCCCGTTATGCTTATTGTACCTTCATTTTTTGGAGTCGATAGTGTGTATTGGGCAAGTGCTATAATTGACTGGAGTATTTTTCTGTTGGTTATTTTTCTCGTAAGAATCAATTTCAATAGATTAACCAAATCGGAAAAGAAATTAAATGTTTATCAATAACAAGTAAAAACGAATGATGAAAACTATAAAACAAGATAGATATCTGTTAGAAGACACTATTTATAACAATATTAAAGCAGCAAGACAGGATGCTGATATATATGAGATATTGGATGCGGCTGAAAAAGCTGAGGTATTGGACTTTGCATGGGAGTTTACTATGGGTATGGATACTCTAATCGGTAAAAAAGGGATGTTGCTTTCAGAGGCTCAAAAAGAAAAGATTCTTAAAGCACGAATTCTATTGGCCGCTACAATCTCTAATAAGTAATACTCAAAAAAAACATCACCTACTTTTTACTACAAACGCTGTAAAATAAAAAGCAGGTGATGTGTTGTATAAAAGCGGTATCAAAATCCTAAAAGATTACATATACTCTTCTCCGCCGTTTTCTTCATTCCCGTTTCTTCCCGGTTTTTCTGTTTTCTTTTGATTGAAACGATACGTAAATGATAAATTAATCGTACGTTCTCTCCATTGTCTTTCCGAGTAGCTGTTTGCCGTATCCAGATAAATTTCACTTCTCATTTTACGGCTGTTAAAAACATCCTGAACATTTAGAGCAATAGTTGCTTTATCTTTCCAGATATCCTTACTGAAAGCCAGATTGAGGTTTGGTTCTCCTAATATTTTCCCCTGAGCTGTATTTCTCGGACCTCTGTACATAAAAGTTGTCTGCCAATCTATACCACCCGGTAAATTAACAGTGGAAGCCACTCTTGAACTCCAGGTAAACGTATCATTGTCAAAATTCTGAGTGATACTGTTTCCTTCTGTATCTGTGTAAGTATAATCCCCTCTTGTTTGCTCCTGAAATAAGTTGATGTTTCCGTTTAATCTCCACCATTTAAATGGATTGTAATTTACATTGAATTCCAATCCGTAACGGTATTCTGTATTCAGGTTAATAGGAGAACTGATGGTAATCGGAATACCTTCCTCATTTACACCGTCTACAATTCTTATAAATTGAGTAGCATCAGTCGTACGGTTATAATATACCGAAGTATTCAACGTTAGTTTATACCAGCGTTTCATAAAGCCTAAATCAAAGGCATCTGTAAAAGATGGATCTAAATCAGGATTTCCTCTGTAAAAGTTGATAGAACTCGAATAATTTGAGATTGGATTTAAGGACCACCCACGAGGACGTCTTACTCTTTTACTGTAGCTGATCGATGCAGTAGATGAATCTGTCAGTTCATAATTTAAGAAAGCACTCGGGAAAAAATTGTTATACTTTTTCTTGTTGTAATCGCTGGTTACCAACTGATTTACATCAATTTCACTTGCTTCCCATCTCAACCCAACCATATAGCTGAATTTCTTGTATTTATTACCATACTGGGCATATAAGGCATTTACTTTCTCAAGATATTCCAAATTGTTCTTAAATTGCTCGTTTTCAATGTATTCACCATTTTCTAAGGTTGTTACATTATATTTTGTATTCAACTCATTAAAATTTCCTAAATATCCTGCTTCAAATTGTCCTTCTCCAATCGGTAATACATAGTCTAAACGTAAAATATTCCGCAATTCGTTTTCCCTTGAATTGGTTAAATCACTTGTAAGAACTGTACCTGCATTACTTGTAGAAATGTCAGAATCTTCTCTGTCAAAGTTTTTTGAAACGGTTCCGGATACGAACAACTGATGTCCTTTATCATTGAATTTATATGTAAAATCAGTTGAGTAGTCTACATTTTCTTTAAAATCATCTTCGGCAGTATAGCGTCTGTTGCTATATAATAAATTTCTGCCTGCATCATAATAGTCATAATTTACATCATTCGGATTATCACCGTCACTTCTTCTCCATGTAAAATTATTATTCCATGTCAGCTTATCTGTCAGATAATATTCGAAACCGAAGTTGGCATTATAGCCTTTTCTTTTACGCTCTCTTTTGCTGTATTCATTCACAAAACTCTTTGACAAACCGGTATTTTGATCAATATATTCTGTTTCGTTAAGAGAGTTTCCTTTTGTAAAATCATTTCTGTAACCTAAATTGGCAAAAAGATTGAATTTTTCTTCTTTATAGTTGATATTGGCACCAACGCTGTACCCGAAAGGGTTGCTTACATTGGCAGTAACACTACCGTTAACGCCCTGGTTGCTTCCCTTTTTCAGAATGATGTTAATAATTCCGGCACCCCCTTCTGCTTCATATCTTGCAGACGGATTCGTAATGATCTCTACCTGTTCGATTGATTCTGAAGAAAGCATTTTTAGTGCATCTGCAATATTGGAAGCCATTCCTGAAGGCTTTCCATCAATAAGAACGCGAACGCTTTCATTACCTCTCAAACTTACATTTCCATCGGCATCTACCGCTACAGAAGGGATGTTATCCAAAACATCACTGGCAGTTCCACCTTTATTAATATTGTCATTGGAAACATTATATACTTTTTTGTCGAGTTTGAACTCTACATCTGCCCGTTTTGTTTCTATTACAAGACCTTCAAGCACTTCAGAATCACTTTCAACCTTAATCATACCAAGACTTATAGAAGAGGTGATTTCTTTATTGGAAATCGTCAGGGTCTGGTAGCCCAAAAATTCTATTTTAATTTCATAGGTATCGGGAAGAATAGGAATATTAAATTGTCCACTGGCATCTGTCATATCGCCTGTAACATAGTTCGGATTCGTAGTACTTACAAGCGTAATACTCGCATATTCTAATGGTTGATTAGTCTTTGCTTCAACTACCGTACCTTTAACATAGATTTCAGCAGCTTGCTGACTGAAACCCAATGTGGTAATGAAAAGCATGGACAGTATAGGTAATATTCTAAAAATTTTCATAAATTATATGAATTTTGAGTATAGATTTTATGCAAAAATAGTGCAGTAAATCGGGTTTAATAATAATATATTGTTAAATAAAACGGCTGTATTCCTATAGTATCTCTTCAATTTTGGAAAAGGGACGTGCTATAACTGCTTTATTACCGTTTACCACAATAGGTCTTTCTATCAGTTTTGGATGTTTTACCATTGCTTCAATTATAGCATCATCACTGAGTTGTTGGTTTTTATAATCAGCCCATTCCGCTTCTTTTGTGCGAACCAATTCTATAGGTTTTATATTTAGTAATGCAATCAGATGCTTTAGCGTTTCTTTTGAAAGAGGTTCGTCAAGATATTTTATTACATCTACTTCAACTTTTTTATCTTCTAAGTATGCCAGACCTTCTCTGGATTTGCTGCATCGTGGATTGTGGTAAATAGTAATCATTTTATTTGTTATTTTTGATAATTATAAAAAGAATAAACCTCAAAAACCAAACCAATGTATATAGAACAGTTAAAAAACAATAAAGACAGTCTTTTAAAATACCTTCCGTTTAGTCTGGCTTTTTTCATATTCATGGCTTTTAATCTTATTGCCAGTTCATTAGCCGAGACCAATACTCAGGAAGCATTGGATTTGATGGTAGAACAAATGGGAAAAAATATGACATTGGTTATGGTGACGGCTCCTCTTGCGTTTTTATTGTTGTTATTGTTATTATGGGTAAGGTTTTTTCACGGACAAAGCATTCGAAGTCTCACAACCGCACGACCTAAAACCGACTGGAAAAGGATTTTGTTTTCATTTGCCTTATGGTCCTTATTTTTGATTATTTCAACAGGTATCAGTTACTATATAAATCCTTCTGATTATGAAATCAATTTTAAACCTGTACCTTTTATTTTTCTTATTATTATAAGCATCATTTTTGTACCCTTACAAACAAGTTTTGAGGAATATTTCTTTCGCGGATATCTTATGCAGGGATTGGGATTGGCTACAAAAACGCGTTGGTTTCCCTTAGTTTTTACCTCTGTAATGTTTGGATTGATTCATGTTTCAAATCCGGAAGTATTGCAGCTGGGACCTTCTATCATGATTTTTTACATCGGTACCGGTTTTTTTCTTGGTATTATCACACTCATGGATGATGGAATGGAACTTGCATTAGGATTTCATGCTGCAAATAATGTAATGCTTTCACTCTTAGTTACTTCTAAAACTTCAGCATTGCAGTCAGAAGCTCTTCTGATAGATATCAGTGATTCTTCTAATAGTTTAACAGAAATTATACTTCAGGTTTTTTTGATTTTTCCTATCTTGTTATTCATTTTTGCTAAGAAATATGGCTGGAATGATTGGAAAAGAAAATTAACACAATTCAATTGAAATGATTATGAAGTGTAACGAAGTGCATCCTTTTTTTAAGCTTAACGGGCAATCATTTCAAGGTGATGCCTTATGCGAAATGGCTATTTCGCTTATTAAAGACGGTGAACCACATGAAAAAGAACTGGGACAGCTGATTTTGCAATGGTTTGATGATAATGACCATGTGATTTTACTTACTTCGGGAACTACCGGAAATCCCAAAGAAATAAAATTGTCTAAACAGGCGATGATCAATTCTGCTAAGGCAACAGCAGATTTTTTTAAATTAGAAAGAGGCGATAAAGCATTACTGTGTTTACCAACGCGATATATCGCCGGAAAAATGATGTTTGTCAGAGCGGTTGTATTAGGTCTTGATTTAGATTTTGTAGTACCAAGTTCTTTTCCGATGGAAAATAATGATACTTGCTATGACTTTGTTGCTATGGTTCCCTTACAGGTTCAGGGATCTCTTAGTAAACTCAATAATATCAAAAAACTCATTGTTGGTGGAGCGAAGCTCAGTAGTTCACTAAAGGAACTTTTGCTGGAGAAGAAGTGTGAAACCTATGAAACATATGGAATGACAGAGACGGTTACCCATATAGCGGCAAAACGTATTGAAGATGACTATTTTACTGCACTGCCGAATGTAACCTTAAGTGTTGACGATCGTAACTGTCTGGTTATTGATGCTCCTTTGGTTGCTGATAAACAGGTAGTGACCAATGACTTGGTAGAATTGAAAGACCATCATACGTTTAAGTGGATCGGACGCATAGATAATGTCATCAACAGCGGTGGAATTAAACTATTTCCTGAGCAGATAGAAGAGAAGCTGGCACATTATATATCAGATCGTTTTTTTGTTATCGGTAAAACAGATGAGGCTTTGGGAAACAAGTTGGTATTGGTTATAGAAAGTGAGCCTTATGATTTAACAGAAGAAACTTTTTCGGAACTCACAGTTTATGAAAAACCTAAGGAAATACAATTTGTAGCTCAGTTTAAAGAAACACCCACAGGGAAAATAATAAGACGAGAAAACTTAAAATAAGTTTATAAAACGCAGGAGTAATTCCTGCGTTTTACATTATATATTCAATCAGAAGATACCATAAACCGATCGTTACAAAAGATATCGGAATACCGAAACCGACCATCATATTGCTGAGTTGTGGTTTTAATCCGTGTGTATTTGCGAGTATAGCTGCCGTAATCATTGGAGCCATAGCGGCTTCAATAATACAGACTTTAGTTGCTGTGTCATTCAAATGGAATACACCATAATACACCATAAATATAACCAAAGGAACAAAAATGAGTTGGAACATCAAGCCGAGTATTAAATACGGATAATGTTTACTGTCTTTTTGAAATTTTAGCTGATATCCTACAGAAAGTAAAGCAATGGGAGATATAGTCGCTGCAAGCATTTTGAATGTTTCACTCAAAGGTTCCGGAAAGTCTACTTTAAAAAGTGCCAGAAGCAATCCAAATAAAAAGGCAATAAGAGGAGGGAAGCTGAACATTTTTTTTAATAAGGAGGCGGAGTTTTTCGTATGTGCGTAAGAATTTGCCACTAAAATTCCTACGGTTGACAAAACGACAAAAGTACCCGGAAGATCAACTACGATTAAAGTTTCCAGTCCCTCAGAACCGTAGAGTGCCTGTATCACCGGAATACCGACAAAAGATGTATTTCCGAGTCCGGCAGTTAAGATCAGACAGCCTGTAAGCTTATTTGACCAGCCAAGCCTTTTTCCTAAAAAATGAAAAAATACAAAGGCCATTCCAAAGCTGATCCAGGCTACAGCTGCAGGAAATAATAATTCATAACGGAGCTGTATCTTTGGAATATAAAAGAGTGCCATGGCTGGTAAAGCAATATACAGTACATATTGATTCAGGACTACAGCCGTATTTTTAGGAAAAGCTTTTAGTCTTTGAAGAGCTGTTCCTGCCAGCAGACATATAAAAATTAGAAGAATATTACTCATAATTTGTAATAAAAAAACCGAAAGGATTACTTTCGGTTAAGAATTATAAGGCTGGTGTTCCGTATAGATCAAATTCTGTAGCTTCATCTATTGTTACTTCTACGAATTCACCTGTTTTTAAATAATGTTTAGAAGCATCAATCAGCACTTCGTTGTCCACATCAGGGCTATCAAATTCTGTTCTTCCTACAAAATATTTCCCTTCTTTACGATCAATGATACAACGATAGGTTTTCCCTATTTTTTCTTGATTGAGTTCCCATGAAATCTGAGCCTGAATTTCCATAATTTCATTTGCTCTTGCCTGTTTTACATCATCAGGAACGTCATCTTCCAGAGTATAAGCGTGTGTGTTTTCTTCATGAGAATAAGCAAAACAACCTAAACGTTCAAAGCGCATTTCCTGAACCCAGTTTTTCAGAATTTCAAAATCTTCTTCAGTTTCACCCGGATAACCTACAATTAAAGTAGTACGGATGGCCATTCCCGGTACAGCTGCTCTGAAGTCTTTTAAAAGTTGCGTTGTTTTGGCATAAGTAGTACCTCTGCGCATTGATTTAAGGATATTGTCAGAAATATGCTGTAGAGGAATGTCTATATAATTACAGATTTTAGGTTCTTTTTTCATCAGTTCCAAAACATCCATCGGAAAACCTGTAGGAAAAGCATAGTGCAGACGAATCCATTCTATTCCTTCTACTTTTACCAGGTTTTCAAGCAATTCTGCCAGATTGCGTTTTTTGTATAAATCCAAACCATAATAAGTAAGATCCTGTGCAATGAGTATAAGTTCTTTTACACCATCTTTTGCAAGACCTTCTGCTTCTTTAACCAGTTTCTCAATAGATTGTGAAACATGCTTACCACGCATAATCGGAATGGCACAGAAACTACAAGGTCGGTCACAACCTTCAGCGATTTTTAAATAGGCATAATTTTTTGGAGTTGTTGTTAACCGTTCTCCTAATAATTCATGCTTATAATCTGCTCCAAGCGCTTTTAATAAAAGAGGAAGTTCAGTAGTTCCGAAGTATTGATCCACATTGGGTATTTCTGCTTCCAGATCAGGTCTGTAACGCTCAGACAGACATCCGGTTACAAAAACCTTGTCTACGATACCCTGTTCTTTCTTGTCTACATATTCCAAAATGGTATTTACCGATTCTGCCTTTGCATTATTGATAAAACCACAGGTGTTTATTACAATAATGTTGCCTTCGTTTTCAGTCGCTTCATGAGTTACCTCTTTCCCGCTCGCACGAAGTTGTCCCATTAAAACTTCACTGTCGTAAACGTTTTTTGAACAACCTAATGTAATAACATTGATTTTATTTTTCTTTAAAGATTTCGTTCTCATACCTAAAAAATTGGTTTGCAAAAGTACGCTTTTTTATCCATATTAGATAAATGCTGATTTTATAATCTGAAAATACCGCCTACTACGATGATACTTTCAAAAAAAGTGAAATTATGAGACGCTTTATCAGTCTTATCGTGTGTAGTACGCACATCATTCATATTGATATAACCTACCTTAGCTTCATATTGTACAAAGAAATGTTTGAAAAAGGTAAGATTAAGTCCTCCTTTTGCAGAAACTCCGAAACCGGATACGTGGAAATTGTCATACCGCTCTTTACCTAACAATGTGGTATTGGTTTTTGGGTATAAAACACCGGCACCTACACCATAAGTAGTATTGAACTGGACTCTGTCTGTATCGTAAAGGCCTAATACATCCGAGAAATCATCCATACGGTTGATTTCTGCATTTACATAATTTAAACCGTCAGTATGCTCAAACTGAAGAAATTCCTCAGTCATTTTTAAATTTCCGTTCGGGAGGGTTTCACCGTAAGACCCCTGATTTGGATAACTTCCGTTATAAGATACTTCCTGATTCTGAGTCATCACATATTTCATGTGATCTACACCGAGAGAAACATTATACTTATCTGTAATAAAATATCCGATTCTTAAATTTGTCTGTGGGATAGTCATTTTTGTAGGATTGATATAATCAACATGCCATCCTTTTGGTTTATCGTGTGCTTTAACGTTGTTTAAAGTAAAATCATAATCAGCTCCCTGAAAGCGAATGTCTGATCCGGAATAATATCCGCGGTTTCCACCCCAATAAATATAAAATTTGCCTTTGTTTGAAGAAGTATAAGGAGTAGTGATTTCCTGTGCGTTACCTGAAAGAGTGAAAAGAACGCTGATGACTAAAAAGTATTTTATTAGTTTCATTATGAAATAATTTTCTGCAAAATTACGACAAAAAAAGTACAGACTTTATGGGTCTGTACTAAATCTTTTCTAAAATAGAATTATACTGTTTTAAAAATCATTGACTTCGATTTTTCCTGCCAATTCTTTTGCCCGCACTACTATATCCTCAATTGAGCTGTTTACAGCATCATAAGTCAATACAACACCCATTCTTCTATATGGACGTGAAGTGGGCTTGCTGAAAATTCTAAGATCTGTTTTTGATTTACCCGCAACTTCTTCTATACCGTTATAGGAAACCTTGTTACTTTCTTTTTGAGCAAGTATAACGGCACTAGCACCGTTTCTTTCCAGAGTGATTTCATCTATCGGCAAGCTTAAAATTGCTCTTAAATGAAGTTCAAATTCATTGAAGTTTTGAGTATTGGCCAAAGTTACCATTCCTGTATCATGAGGGCGTGGTGAAAGTTCAGAAAAATAAACACCATCATCTGCAAGGAAAAATTCGACCCCAAAAATACCGGCACCACCAAGTGCTTCTGTTACTTTTTTTGCCATTTCACAAGCTGTGGCTAACTGTTGTGAAGACACATGTGCAGGTTGCCAGCTTTCCTGATAATCGCCGCGTTCCTGACGGTGACCAATAGGCGGGCAAAACAAAGTTGGTAATTGGTTGTTTTGTGTAACGGTAAGCAGGGTGATCTCAGAATTAAAGCTCACAAAAGCTTCAGCAATTACTTCTATAATATCGCCTCTTGATCCTTCAACCGCATAATTCCATGCTTTTTGTATATCTGCTGTTTCTTTTATAACAGATTGACCTTTTCCTGAAGAAGACATCAGTGGTTTTACCACACAAGGCATACCTATTTCTTGTACAGCTCTTTGCAATTCTTCTGCTGAGGTAGCATATCGGTAATCAGCTGTTTTTAGTCCCAGTTCTTTTGCTGCCAAATCTCTTATGGCTTTACGGTTCATGGTGTAGTTGGCCGCTTTTGCTGAAGGTACTACAGTAATACCTTGTTTTTCATAGGTATAAAATCGTTCAGTTCGTATGGCCTCAATTTCGGGTACAATAAAATCGGGTTGATGTTTTTCTACGATGGCATCCAGCGCTTCACCATCGAGCATATTAATGACTTCAAATGATTGAGCTACCTGCATGGCAGGTGCATTTTCATAACTGTCTACAGCAACGACATACTGACCGAGACGCTGAGCAGCAATAACAAATTCTTTTCCGAGTTCGCCGGAACCCAAAAGTAAGATTTTTTTCATGGTTGTGGTGGTGTTTAGTAAGCGATAAAATTAAAGAGAAATTCAGTGGTAAACAATGAATGTCAAATAAAAACCTTCCTTAATTGCGTAAGGAAGGTTTTTTATCTTTCAGATTTATGGGCTGGCTCTCTTTAAAAATGAACTGTATAGGTCAAAGAGATATTGTTTAATTTTGTTTTTATCTGTGCATTATCAGATAATCCCGATGTGATAAGTTGTGATTGCATAGGCTGGTGGGTAAATGTATATCCCAGGTCTAAACGGGCAGTTCCGAAACTATATCCGAGACCTCCGGAAATACTGTTGATGTCTCCAACGATAGAAGTATCTTTATAAGGACTTTCAACAAAACGATACCCAGCTCTGAGGCTCACACGTTGTATGCGATATTCTCCTCCGACTCTGATTTCGTTTGATGCTTTCAGCTGATCGTTGTAGAAAGTATTGAGATTATCAAAACCACCGCCTTTATACTCGGTTTTACTATAATCTTTACGGGTATAATCTATATTGAGTAAAGCTGATTTTCCAAAAACATAGGATAAACTTCCTGTAAATGAAGCAGGTGTTTTGATGGTATATTTCTCATAGATCGTAACCACGTCAGGATAAACGTTTGCGGTACTTTGTACGCTGTTTACACGATAATTGGTGCTCACATTTTGCTGAAATTCGTCATTTACTCGATACCATGTAGGAGATTCATACGATAATCCGGCACGCAGTTCATTGGTAATATTTACCAGACCTCCTATATTAAAAGAAAACCCGGAACCATACGTATAAGTATTGTTGTTGAAAAGAATTTCAGTAACTCCGTTTTCAATAGCATTACTGGTATTTCTTTCATAAACACTCGCATTTTTGAGAAAATCCAGATAGTGATAATTAATATTAGCTCCCAGATAAAAGCGGTCGTTAAAGTCAAAACCGGCATTTGCGGTTAATTTTCCGTTATATCCGGAAGTGATGACTGAAGCTGACTGGTTATATGTGCCAGGAGCTACATTACTTACATATCCATTGGAACCGTTTTCATTAAGAATATAAGATTGATAACCTAACATCGCCTGTTGTGCAGAAAAGCCATTAGCAACACTGTTGAGATAGGCATATAAATCGGTAATAGTTTCGCCTTGTTGGGTTTTTACCAGGTCAGTAGGCACAGCCTGACCATTGAAGCCGGTATTGGCATGCCCTAAAAAGTAATTTCCGATACTTTGATTGTTTACTCCGCTTATATACTGACTGTTGTCATAAACTGCATCAGTTCCTATAACAACACCAAAAGTAACTTTTTTCAAAGCGTTTTTAGCACTTGTATTGTCAAATACAAATATACCTCCGGCATTGGTAGCCTGTAAATCACCATCTTTGTCTGAGCTTTTAGAGCCTAAAAATGTAGCATCATTTTTGAACCAGCGGTAACTTCCTGTAAAGGAAGCCGTATTATAATTGCTTAAAGCACTTCCTGCCGGATTGATCTGAATACCTGATACGTCACCTCCAAGAGCCCCAAATGAGCCGCCCATAGCATTAAATCTCGCTGTACCATTAAGCTGTTTGGTTCCGAAAAGAACTGCATCTGAAGGAGTGATTTCCTGTGCCGACATAAAATTTATGGCAAATAATAAACCGGCGGTTACAATTATTTTTTTCATGTTTTGTGTTTTATCTTCTACCTGTGCTTATTCTTCCGCCTCCGCCTCCGGTACTCATTCTCGGAGATCCGGTACTCATTCTCGGTGAAGAACTGCTGGAATTGAAACGGGTATTATTACTTCTGTTGTTGTTAAAAGAGTCGTTTCTGTAAGAACTTCTGCTTCTGGAAGTATTGTCAAATCTTGAGCTGCTGTTGTTTCTTGAGATTCGGTCACTGACTACAGCAGGAGTAGAGATGGTTCTTCTTGGTGTTACGCTTCTCGTATTTCTTACATCGGAAACATTTCTGCTGCTTCTGTAAGAGTTGTTGGTTACATAACGGTTGTCATTATATAATCTTCTGTTGCTTGAGTACGAAACATTTCTATACCTGTGTCCGTAATATGGATAGCCCCAGCCGCCATATCCCCATCCCCAGTAAGGACTTCCATACCAGCCCGGATATCCCCATCCGTACCATCCTCCGAATCCCATACCGAATCCGAATCCAAAACTGCCATATCCCCAATACGAATTGTCATACAGATATATGTTGGTTTCTGAGGTGTTGTCTCCCCATCCGGCATATCCCTGATTGTCATAAGAAGAATAGTTTTCAATATCTGTTACATACTCCTGAGCATCAGCTGCTCTTTCTTTAAAGTACTGTTGGTAATATTCGGTGTGGTTGTACGTTGGTGGTTCTTTATAACGCTCTTTGTTATAAATACCGTCTGTGTCAATATAGGTTTGCTGTAAACTACAAGATGAAGTACTGAATAGTACGGCTCCTAAGAGACCTGCAATGCTGCTTATGCGGAATATTTTGGAAGATGTGTTCATATTAGATGTAGTTTTATAGTTGAACTTTTTACAAAAATAGTTAGTTTTGTCTCAAATTGTGTTAATTTTTATTAAACAAAATTTATACCAAAATATTTATAATGAGCAAGAATATTACCACACGCGCAGAAGATTATTCCAAATGGTATAATGAACTGGTAGTGAAAGCCGATCTGGCTGAAAATTCAGGAGTTAGAGGATGTATGGTTATTAAGCCTTACGGTTATGCCATCTGGGAAAAATTACAGGCTGAATTAGATAAGAAATTTAAAGAAACAGGTCATCAGAACGCTTATTTTCCCCTTTTTATCCCCAAAAGCTTATTTGAAGCAGAAGAAAAAAATGCGGAAGGTTTTGCGAAAGAATGTGCTATTGTAACTCATTATAGATTGAAGAATGATCCGGATAATCCGGGTAAATTAATGGTAGATCCGGATGCTAAACTGGAGGAAGAACTTATTGTTCGGCCAACTTCTGAAGCTATTATCTGGAATACCTATAAAAACTGGATTCAGTCCTATCGAGATTTACCTATATTAATCAACCAATGGGCAAACGTGGTACGTTGGGAGATGAGAACCCGTTTGTTTTTACGTACAGCAGAGTTTCTATGGCAAGAAGGGCATACAGCTCATGAAACCAAGCAGGAAGCAGTTGCGGAAGCAAAACAAATGCAGGATGTGTATGCTGATGTTGTGGAAAACTTTATGGCTATTCCGGTAGTAAAAGGTTTTAAGACAGAGACGGAGCGTTTTGCAGGTGCGGATGATACCTATACAATTGAAGCGCTGATGCAGGATGGTAAAGCATTACAGGCTGGAACTTCTCATTTTCTGGGTCAGAATTTTGCAAAAGCATTTGATGTGAAATTTGTGAATAAGGAAGGGAAGCAGGAATATGTATGGGCAACTTCATGGGGCGTTTCAACACGTCTTATGGGGGCTTTGATTATGACGCATTCTGATGATAACGGATTGGTACTGCCTCCTAAGCTGGCTCCGATACAAGTAGTTATTGTGCCTATTCATAAAACAGATGAACAGTTGCAGCAAATTACAGATCAGGTAGATGTTTTGGTTGCAGAACTTAAAAAAATAGGAATATCGGTTAAGTTTGATGACCGTACCAACTTAAAGCCGGGCTGGAAGTTTAATGAGTATGAATTGAAAGGAGTGCCGGTTCGGATTGCTGTAGGGCCTAAAGACATGGAGAACGGTACTTATGAGATTGCACGTCGCGATACCCTAACGAAAGAGGTTGTTTCTAAAGAAGCTGCTTTGGACTATATCTCAGGACTTCTGGAGGATATTCAGGCAAATTTATTCAACCGTGCTTTAACGTATCGAGATGAGCATATCACAGAGGTAAATTCTTTTGATGAGTTTAAGGAAGTTTTAGACACAAAAGGAGGTTTTATATCTGCGCATTGGGATGGGACGCCGGAAACGGAAGAAAAAATCAAAGAACTTACAAAAGCAACGATCCGATGTATTCCATTAAATCGTGTTGCTGAAGAAGGAAAATGTGTGTACACTGGAGCTGTGTCTGCGGGTAGGGTATTATTTGCGAAAGCCTACTAGTTTGATACCGAGTGTACTAAAAACTTTTTTTATTTTTTTTTGAGTCAAAGTGAAATTTTGATTTGTAAATTTGAGAAATATTAAGATATTTGCACACTCCAAAATAAAACGACATAGTTTTTTATTAGGAAAAAGATTAAAAAAATCTTGCACGTTCAAATAAGTTTCGTAATTTTGCAACCGCAAATGAGATAAATGAAGTTGGTCCGTTCGTCTAGGGGTTAGGACGCCAGGTTTTCATCCTGGTAACAGGGGTTCGATTCCCCTACGGACTACGAAAAAAGTTATCAATCTTTTTAAAAATTGAAGGTCCGTTCGTCTAGGGG
>PJUD01000290.1_pt1 | contig 34033 bp, 25 predicted proteins | sample 1512341 | NCBI WGS metagenome assembly PJUD01 (sample SAMN08177675, study PRJNA422409) | Feces metagenome, whole genome shotgun sequencing project. | isolation source: Chicken feces (3) enriched on wood chips: beechwood xylan treatment | host: Gallus gallus | place: USA: Madison | collected 2015-01-15 | reverse complement strand
TCCGTCGGGGACAAAATATATGAAGATCGTATGGCCCAGTATAACGGGTCAGCTCTATGCGCCGCAGGTTGGCAGAGTCGTACTGAGCGACCGCCCGTTTATCGACGAAGCGGCGGATGGCGCGAAGCTGTATGGGCACAGCAGCAACGTAGGAATTGACACGAACAATGCCGCATCGATGGGCGGCGACGGATCCAGATTCAACAAGCTGGGCACGGCAGAGGAATGGATTTCGTACGAGACGCTAACCCGATTGGGGGCTCGAATCACGACCTATCATTGGAACGGTGCGGCCATCAATCATTTAAAAGTGTACACATCGGATAACGGTACCGCGTGGACGGAGTATACGCCGCAGATCAATACGGTCATGTCGCAAAATCAGTACGACTGGCATAAGGTGACCTACAGCGTGCCTGAATTTCCGTCGGGGACAAAATATATGAAGATCGTATGGCCCAGCATAACGGGTCAGCTCTATGCGCCGCAGGTTGGCAAGGTTGCGCTCGGGGCGCATGCAACCTGAAGTCGTGTGATAGGGTTTCAAACGTCACTTTTAGCCTATCTTGGCTAAGAGTGACGTTCGTTTTTTCGTACTGCTCCAAAAAAAGTTTCGTAATGGTATTTTGCAAAACATAAAAAAAATGCTAACATATTTGGTGATCGCCTAAAAATTCGAACGATATTTCGTGTAGGGAGTTCAGGGAATGAAAAAAGTAACACTGCAGCATATTGCAGAACGGACCGGTTATTCCAAGTTTGCCGTATCGCGCGCTTTATCCGGGAAGGAAGGGATAAGCGCCGCTTCCCGCAAAAAGATAATCGATGAAGCAACCATGCTCGGTTACTTTAATCAAAAGAAGACGTCGAAAGTTCAAACGAACCCTTTGTCGTTCGGAAAGAGCGAAGAGACCGTTCAGAATAATTTTGTCGTTATTTTATTGACCAATGCGAGGGAACAGTCTCAATTATCTCCCTATTGGGGCAAAATTGTCGAAGGCGCATCCATGATGCTGGAGAAGAATAATCTGGAATTGATTGTCATAACGGAAAGTTCCGCTAACAGCTTTAGGCGGATAATTCATATGCCGGGGATGATGGGGCTGATCGGTATTGGCGAAGGAATTCCAACCTCGCTTCTATTGGAAACCAGAGGAAAGGGCTTCCCGATCGTGCTTGTCGACTATGAAGATCCACTTGTTCCGACGGATTGCATCTTTATGGCCAACTACGACGGAACCCGAAATTTAACGAATTACTTAATCGGAATTGGCCACCGTGAGATTCAATTTGTCGGCAATTTAAAATACTCAAGGAGCTTTTTTGATAGATGGTCGGGGTTTAAGGCGGCAATGGAAGAAAACGGGTTGTCTTTCCCGCAGGATAAGCAGCTACTAGAGCTGCAAAATATTTATTCTGTGTCGAGAAGAGAGTACTTGGTCAATTGGATTGAAAGCAAGCTTGCCGACAACGACGGAAAAGATATTGTTTGGCCGACGGCTTATATTTGCGCCAATGATTACATTGCACAAAGCTTGATAAGCGTCTTAGCGGAAAAGAAAATCTCTGTCCCGTCCGATTGTTCAGTTACAGGGTTTGACAACTTGAACGATTTTGCCAACGAGACCTCTACGTTGACCACAATCAACGTATTTAAAGAGTTTCTCGGGGAAAGGGCAGTCGAAGCGCTGCTGCGCAGAATCAACCATGGCGACAATCCGTTTGAAAAAATCCAAGTCTTCGGCGAGATGATTATTCGAGATTCAGTTGTATCCCGATATTGAATGGGCGAATATTTGAGAATAGCCGCTTTCGACGACGTTGGCAGACGTTGTCGGAAGCGGCTTTATTCAATTGTCTGATGTGAAAGGGGACGAAAGAGGACAAAAAAACGCCCCTCCAGCTGTTAGCCAATGTCTAACAATTTGAATGCAGTTTAGTGCGGATAGTTTTGAATACGGAAATTTTTCATATATAATAACTTGAACCGAAGTTTTGTTAGGCTGCCAATGGCTACTAAAAATATAATTAATTGAGGTAAGCGTATGAATTTTTTGCGGGAGTTTTTTGCCAACAGTATAGTACGAAGAATCCTGTTTCTTTTACTTGTCGTTTTGTTGCTGTACAGCTTAAGAGACATGCTCAATTTACTGTTGCTGCTGTTTCTTGTTACCTTCGTCATGGGACGCCTGGAGGGCTTCATTACGAAGAAAATATCCAAGTTGTTTCCTATATCGCCTAATGTCGTTAATACGATATTGTATGCCGCATTAATATTTGGACTCGTATATGGAATTGTAAATTACATTCCAAAGCTTATTAGTCAAATTTCCGATTTATATTTTTCCATTATTAAATTCATAAATACACCTCAATCGGATGAAATGGCTGAGCTGGTCTCCACCACGCTTGGCAAGCTGGAATTAGAGCAATACGGCGGCCATGCATTAAATTATATTTTGAAGATTGGCAAATGGGCAGAGGTTATTGTATTTGTTATCGTATTGAGCTACTTCTATTTAATCCAGAAGCATACCGTCAATAATTTTACGGAAAAGTTGAGCAAAAGCAAAATCAGTTGGGCCTACAACGAGTTTAAATACTTTGGCCAAAAATTCACCTCTTCCTTCGGCAAAGTGATTGAGGTTCAGCTGATGATTGCCGTATTCAACACGGTTCTAACGATTGTCGGGCTGTGGATTATGGGCTACCCGTATTTGTTCGCTCTAATGATTATGGTATTTTTACTGAGCCTTGTGCCGGTAGTCGGCGTGATTATTTCCTTCATTCCGATCAGTATTATCGGTTACCAAATAGGCGGTACCTCAACGGTTATTTGGGCGATTGTCATGATTTTGCTTATTCACGCAGTGGAGACCTACTTCTTAAATCCTAAGTTGTACGCTCATAAAACAAAGCTGCCGATGTTCTACACCTTTATTATTCTCATTTTCTCCCAGCATTTCATGGGGATCTGGGGGCTTATTATCGGGATTCCGATCTTTATGTTCCTGCTTGATATTTTTGAAGTTGATCAAAGCAACGGTGAAGTATCAGAAAAGGAAGCGGCACAGCTTCCGGGAGAGGGCTCGAGCTCCAAGTAGAATATGTCCGGATATCTTAGTGCTGTGCTGGATGAGGGAACCTCTGCATTGGATGAAAGCAGTGACAACGCATCAGGAAACGACGGTTTGAACTGCGTAATGAAGCGAGTGGAATAGACCTTTTGTACGATAAATCGTACAGGAAGCAGCGTGCGAGGTAAGAAGTCGTCGGTTTTGTACGATATTTCGAGCAATAATCGGAATTCGAGGCCAAAAGTCTTTACCGTTGTACGAAAAACCGTACAAATCCTGCAATTGGAAAAGTTAGGGTTGCCAAATTGTCCAGGTCTGGCATACAATAACGTCACAGGTAATGCGTAGTGGCGAAGCACGCCCCGTTATTCCTTCCGTTATGGAGGGAAAACGGGGCTTTTCTATTTTGATAATCAATCGATCGATAAGGGGGGAGTAATGTTGAGTTTTAAAGTTGAGCATGAAAAGTGGTTACAGAAGCATTTGTCCAAGCGCCATGGCGAGCGGAAAGATGCGCTGAGAAGAGGACACGGATTTGGAAACCAATTGTTTGTGGAAAAAATCTGATGGTTGCTTATGGGACATTTTAATGGTTTGCATCCGGAATACGAGGTTGGAGATTGGCGAGGGAGATCTTACTTTGTAGATTTAATGTGGGTCGTAGGCGGACAATATTTTGTTTTCGAGATTATGGATTATGGCACGCATGGCACAGATCGGACCAAGTATCGTATGGACTTGAATCGCGCTCTGTTTTTGCAATCGCAAGGATTTCATTATATCGAGATTTCTTTGGATGAATTGAAGGAGAATCCGAAATTTGTATTGGCCATGCTACGAAGTATATTGGCGCCTTATTTAGCAGCAGCTACTGTGCAGGGAAGAGATACGAATAATTACGGCAAAATAGAGCGACAACTGATGCGTCTAGCTATTCGTCACCAGCGAGCGGTTCTTCCTTCGAAAGCTGCGCGAGAGCTCGAATTAACTAAGGAAACCGTCATCAAGTATTGCCGCAGTCTTGTAGATAAAGGGAAGTTTCGGGCGATACCGTCAGGAACCTCAGGTAAAATCTATCGGTACGAGTATTTGGGTTCATTACAGAGTCCGGACTTGGTTTAGGGTAGCGTGATTGATTTTGTACTGAATGTCGTACAAAAGATCGGATAAAGCGAGTGTCTTGAGCTTCTTTGTACGATACATCGTACAGGAAGCAGCGTGCGGGGGGAGAAGTCGCCGGTTTTGTACGATATTTCGAGCAATATTCGGAATCACAGAGTCCAACACTACTACTGAATTACGACTTTCGGATAGTATCGTCACCCTTCCCGACAATGATATCGTAATATTGATCATGACCGGGAAGGGTGAGAGACTTGCGGAGAGTGAGATTCAATAAAGTTATCCTCTGGGCGTCTATTTTCCTGATGCTGTTCAGCATGTTCCCACCATATGTTGCCGAAGCTGCGGTAAACGACAGCCAGGGTAAAGTTCAAACCGTTACGTTCAAGGACATTCAGTCTCATTGGGCGTACAAGGATATTATGGAGCTTGCGGCCCAAAACATGGTATCGGGCTTCGAGGATGGAACCTTTCGGCCGAATGGCGATGTAACGCGGGAACAGTTTTTGAAAATACTTATTGATTTGAGAAAGCTTCCGACGGGTTCCAGAGAGGTTCCGTTTCGCGATGTGGAGCAGAAACGTTGGTCCGCCCCCTACATCGCTGCGGGAGTAAAGCAGGGCATTCTGATCGTCGAGGAATTCTCGGACGGCTTTAAGCCGAGCCTGCCGATTACGCGTAGCGAGATGGCGATCTGGATTGTGAGAGCGCTTCAGCTTGCGCCGCAGACGGAAGAGAAGATGCTCGGCGAGTTGAAGGACCAGGGAGAGCTCAAGAGCCATCGCGCTCTGATCGAAGCGGCGCTGCGGACGGGAATTATTAGAGGTTATCCGGATGGTACGTTCAAAGGCGGCAACAAATCCACCCGAGCTGAAGCAGCCACGATGGCCGTGCGCGCGCTTCATTATTCGCCGGAGCAACCGTCATCGTCATCGTCGAATTCGGGAGATACGCGTAAAATCGTCGAATACTTGCCGGAAGTGAAGATGAGCAAAAGCAAACAGTATGCGAAAAAAGATGACAATACATGGGTCATTCACGATCCGGATTTGATATTAAACGTTGGCGATGTGTTCGTCCTGCCTCCGAATGATGAATTTTTCGGCGGTATTGCGAAGAAGGTTGTGTCCGTTCGCAAGGAGAATGGCGAGCTAGTCGTGACGACGTCCGTTCCGAAAGTTCGAGAGGTTTTCTCCAAGCTGGATGTGCATACGACCGAAGCGATTGATCCGAGGTTACTGATCCCGGCCGATCCTTCGATTCAAATTATTACGAACGTACCGGATTCAACCGCGAAGCTTGCTTCCGCACAGGATGTGGCGCTGAAGCTGCCCTGCTTCATGATCAAGATGGATAATGTGAAATACGATGGATTTGCCATGGATGCGCGGATGAACTTTTGCAACTTGGGCGTCGATGCGGATATCGGGCTTGATGTGGATGTAGATTGGTTTGATGTGGATCTGGATTTCTATGCAAAATTGGTATTAACCGGGGACGTCACAACGAACGTGAATGTAAGAGCGAACAAAGCGATAACCAAGCCCGTGTACATTCCTTTGACGACTCCGTACTATGTACCTGTCTTTACGGGCGTGTTTATTAAAGGGCAGCTCTTTTTGAAGATCGAGCCTGACTTCAAAGCTTCGCTCGAAATCAAATTCGAAGATCGCTTTCATCTGGAGCAAGGCTTCTCCTTATCGTCGAGCAAAGGCTTCCAACCGATCAACAAGACGACGAACACGGCAACGCTTGATGTGAATTCCAAGTTGAATGCCAGTCTTGCCGCAGGTCCGGATGTGCAATTGACGCTGACCCTATTAGATATTGCTTATGCCGGTCTCGAGCTGTATCCGGGAATCAAGGCAGGCTTCTATCGCTATTATGAACAAGGGCGATGCGATGAAATTCGGGTGGACGCCTTTCTCAAGCTGGATGTGATCGCAGGTTATGATGTGTGGGTAGCCAAAGGGAAACTCAGTAAAACATTGATCAACTTAAACTATCCGTTATTTGAACATGAGCTGCTCTGTCCTCCGCCGCCGGCGCCAGGGAATTTGAAGGCTCAGCTCATACGTGAAATCTTTTATCCGCCACAGTTAGCTATTACGATCACCGATCGCATCAACGTTCAGTTAAATTGGAGTGCCGCCAAGGATGCAACGAGCTACATGGTGAAGCGTGCGGACGCTCCGGGAGGTCCGTTCAAGACTGTGCGTTCCAACGTTAAGGCTGTCACTTATACGGACACCTCAACTGCAAGGGGCAAAACGTACTATTATCAAGTTGTTGCTGTGAATCAACATGGCGAGGGAGCAACCCAGGTGTTGCCGGTTAAGATCGTCGATCTACCGCCGCCGCGGCCTACCGGTCTGAAGGCAAAAAGAGACGGGTCGGGGGTTGCTCTCCAATGGGATCGCCTGGATGGAATGCGTTTTGCGGACAATAGCGGCGGCCCGCTGGGACTTCAGATGGAACACAACGGGATTACGTATAACGTGAGGCGAAGCGATAAGGTGAACGGCGGTCTGATGATACTTGCTAAGAACCTGACGGATGCCAAGTTCACGGATACGACCGCCCAATGGAACGAGAGCTATCTCTATGTTATCACGGCTGTAGATTCTAATGGGGAGAGCGGTCTGAGCAACTGGGCCTGGGTGGATAAAGGTAAGCTGACGGATCTTGACTTGCGAATCAACCCGGATATCCTCATTAGGGAAATACCGGAGTCCATCCAACTGATTAAACCTCCTGCTCCCGACAACTTCATCGCGGAACCGTATAGCGGTAAAGTTGTCCTAAGTTGGAGTCAGGTGCAGGGCGCGACAGGTTATTATGTAAAGCGTGCAAATGCATCAGACGGGGCTTATGAGACGATAGCTTCTGTAGTTAGCGGCACGACGTTCACAGACATAGCGGTTGAAAATGGCAGAACGTACTATTACAAGGTGACAGCTGTGAATAACCTGGATTTTGAAAGTAAGGATTCCCGGGTTCAGACGGCTAAACCGGAGAAGACCGGAATTCGCGATATCATTACGCCGATCAACCCGAATGTCGTCATTCCGATCAACCCGAATCTGGTACTTCTTGCCGCACCGGGAAATTTCCAGGCGGACACCGAGCCGAGCAGCGGGAGGGTGGTACTGAGCTGGAGCGCGGTCAGCAGCGCGGCAGGCTACAATGTGTGGCGCTCGGACGCTGCGAACGGCACATTCGTGACGATTGGCGCCAAGGCCGGCGGCACGGCGTTCACGGATACGACTGCCGCTATCGGCCAGACGCACTACTATAAGGTTACGGCAGTGGATAACAAAGGCAACGAGAGTCTCGCTACGCCTGTCAGGTCGGCGATTCCTACGCGCGGGATCAGGTAGAAGTTTTAGAACAATGCCGCTCTTCCCATGGATGGGGGAGCGGCATTGTTTTGGGTGCACGTAAACGGAGGAAGGGACGCTTAGGGAGGATCGAAATCCCCCTTCGGCAAGAATAAGTCACTTTATATTGATATTGATTATCAATATCAATATAAAGTAAAATTAAATCAGACGATGTACGATTTAGGAGTAATTGGGGCGGAGTAAAATGAAAATAGATATTAATAAACTTGCCGAGCATTTTGCGTATACCTCTTTTCGGGTAGAACAAGTTAGCCAATATGGACATGACCCTGGAAAGCACTGCGACGGCTATACGGAATCATTTCCCGGCTTTGTATTTCCACTAAAAGGGAAAGCGGAATTTGTGTTTAACGAAACGCCTTATCTACTAGCTCCAGGAAATGTGGTTCATGGCGGAGCGAATATGAAATTGAATAGAAAGGTCATCGGCGATAGCAGGTGGGAGTATCTTCTTGTGCATTATCGGATCTGCGCTCCCGAACGAACAAGCTTTTCTCTCACCAAAACGCATTTTCAGCTTTCGCCGGGCCCAAGTCTCCGTCTGACGGAACTGCTTAAGCTTCTGCGGCGATTATCCCGTCAGCCAGGAGGCGTTACGGCTTTTCAGACAGAGACCCTATTCCGCTGCGTGCTTGAGGAGCTATTCGTTTCCGTCCGGAACCAGAGCAACGACGGCGATCAAGCGTTATTCAGGCAAATCTCGAATTACATTCACGAGCATTATATGGATGCGCTGACCGTACGCGCATTAGCGGAGCAAAATGATATCAATGAAAACAGATTGTTTTATGTGTTTAAGAAGTATACGGGCATGGGACCGGGCAGTTACTTGATTACTTATCGTCTTAATCAGGCCAGGGACTGCTTGTCGACTACCGAGGCGCCAATAGGCGAGGTGGCCGCCAGTGTTGGTTATGCCGACGCCTTGTATTTCAGTCGCCTGTTTAAAAAACAGTTCGGCGTCTCCCCAATCCAATTCAGAAGTCATTTCAGGAATAATCCATACGGCTTTCAGGATGGCTCCATTCACATCTAAAAACTGCAATGCTAAACTTGCCGTAGCCTAGGACATACAAGGCAAAACATAGCGTAATCGGAGGAGTTTAGCATGAAAAAAATGATGGGACTGATCGTCTCCATTGCACTTTTAGCTGGGATGTTAGTTGGATGCACCGAAACGCCCAAGGTTGGTAGCTCGGGATCAACGAATCCTGCATCATCCGAAACGGGGAGCCCCAAATCCGCAAATAGCGAGCCGGAGGCTAAAGAGTGGCCCAGAACTTATGTGGATGCGTTAGGCCGCCAAGTCGTTTTAGAGAAGAAGCCTGAAAGGATTGCCCTTCTATTTTTCCGTAATTTTGAGCATCTGTTTTTGCTTGGCGAATCTCCCATAGCCGCTACGGATATCAACGTGTTGGAAGAGTGGGAGTCTTTGGCGCCATATAAGAACAATGAAATTGCCGATCTCGGTTCAATAGCCAATCCCAATATAGAAAAATTGCTTGCGCTTGATCCGGATTTGATTATTGCGGTCTCAAGCCGATATGAGAGCTACGGAGGGAAGTTGGATCAAATAGCCCCTGTCGTTACTGTCGACAGCAATGAAAACAACTGGCAAGGGGCCTTGCGGGAATACGGGAAAATTCTAGGGAAAGAACGGAAGGCAGAGGATGAGATTGCGCGGCTTGAAAATTACATCGTAGAATCAAGTGCTCAGCTTGAGGCATACCGCGACAAAACATTTAGCGTTACGATGCTGGCGGATAACCAGTATTGGGCCTTTACTACACAATTTATTTTCGACAAGGACAATGGTCTTGGTTTGAATCCTCCAAGCCAGTATGTCGATATGTCAAGCAAAGGCGAACAGATTTCACTGGAAAGGCTGACGGTCATAGATCCCGATTATATGTTTGTCGCTGATCTTGGCGGATCTTCCGAGAAACTAAAGGGGTATTTGCATGAATTGGAGAAGGATGCGGTATGGAATTCCTTACAGTCTGTCAAGAACAACCATATGTTCCCTCTAGACAGTTCGATTGCGGCCGGAGGTCCGTTAGCAATCGAACTGGGGGTCAAAACCATCGTTGAAAATGTTCTATCTCAATAAAACTGCTATACGACGGCTCGCTGCAAACGAGGGATTCATATAGTAAAGCGCGAGCCAACGTGACGATCATAGAAACCGGTCCCTGGAGTACAGGGCCGGTTTTAATTTATTCAGTTTGAAGGTCAAGGGTCATTTGGCAGCGACGAAGATCGGGAAGTAGCGGTTAGTAAATATAGAAGACGAGCCCTTTGCCCTCGGCTGCGGTTTGGCTGTAGAAGCGCCGGATTTCATTAAAATGCTGGAGCATAAAAGCAAAGAACGGCTCCTCGTCCTCATCCGAAACCATGCCATCTTCAAGCGGATAAACCTCTTCCTTGACCATGGTTTTGAAATCATACCGCAAACGGAGCTGCGCTTCATCCAGCTCAGCTATGGCCTGATGCGCTGCAGCAACTTGCTCGGCGCGCAAGGGAAACGCTCCGAATGAGCCGAAATCGACGCTTTTGTCCGACGACAGCGGAACGACATAGCCAAGAGGAGGCTCTCCATCGGCAATATCTCCACAGAGCAAGTAGTGGATCGCTTCCCAAGTTCTATCAATGCTCAGTCCCGGATAGTTGTCTATTTTCAAGCTCTTCAAGGCGATGTCGCCTGCAGCGATCTGCTGCACAAGCTTGTCCTCCAATGCAAAGTAATACCCTCTTATTGCCATCTTATCTGCCTTCCTTCCCTAATTAGATCATGCACTATCTAACTTTAGCATCCTGAAATTGGGTGTTTCAAGGAACGTTAGACGTAGGTACATTAACTCTTGTTTTTATACTCCAATCAATGGTAAAATAATACAGGAACATACGTTTGTTTTTTGTGTATCTCGTTAAGGAGCCGATGCGTACATGATTCAATTGACGAACCGCCAGGCGCGGCAATTTCTACTATTGAAGCACGGGCTGTTGGGTGAATATCGATTTACCGGAAAGCAGGGAGTATTGGATTATATACGGCAAGTCGGCTGCATTCAATTCGATCCTATCGATGTTTGCGGAAAAAACGCCGAGCTGGTGCTGCAGTCGCGAATCAAAGGATTTACCAAGAGCATGCTCGACGAGTTGCTATATACAGATCGATTGCTTGTCGATTATCCCGACAAGAATCTGGCTATTATCCCTGTCGAGGAATGGCCGTATTTTGAACGGTACAGGCAGGCCGCAAGGCGACATGCCGAGCGCTATCCCGAAATGGAAGATTTGACGGAGCAAGTGCGAGCTCACATTCAAAATCATGGCGCGCTAAGCTCGGACGATCTCAAATTAGAGGGGAATTTCGCTTGGCAATCGGCGATTCATTGGAGCAGCGGAAACAATTCAACGAGGTCGGTGCTGGAGCAGATGTACTCGACGGGCGAGTTAATCATCCAGCGCAAAAAAGGAACGCGCAAATATTACGATATCGCCGGGAAATACATACAGCCTAATCTGCTGAATGCTCCGGAGCCGCTGACGGATGAGCTTGAGCATCATAAGTGGCGGGTACTGCGTCGTATCGGCGCTGTTGGCTTGTTGTGGAATCGCGCATCCGACGCGTGGTTGAACATATGGGGATTGAAATCGGGGCAGCGCAACGAGGTTTTCCGCCAGCTGCTGCACGAGGGCCGCATTGTTGCTGTTGCCGTAGAGCAAATGAAGGATAGGCTTTATTGCCGAGCAGAAGATCTGCCCCTTGTTGAAGCCGTCCTGCAAAATCCGGCGCCGAAATTGCGCTGTGAGCTGATTGCCCCGCTAGATAACCTGATATGGGACAGAAAGCTGATCAACGAACTGTTTGGCTTCGATTACACCTGGGAGATTTACACGCCCGCATTGAAACGGAAATTCGGCTATTACGTGCTGCCTCTATTGTACGGAGAAAGCTTTATCGGACGAGCCGAAGTCATCGCAGAGCGAAAAACCGGGACTCTCGCTGTGAAAAACATTTGGTACGAGAACGGCATAAAGCCAACAAAGTCATTTCGAGCAGCCCTGAACGATTGTTTTCAACGTTTTGCATTATTCAACGGATGCGGGACGATATGGACAGAGTCCATGAATGAATAAGGATGATGCCCTGCCGGGAACCATGTAACTTCGCTCCATTGATTCCAAACCTGCGTAAATCGCGGGTTTTTTAATTTTTCTGTGTATATATTTTCCAGATTTTATGCCGATATGTCCGTATAGACCAATTAGATGTCTTGATTGTCCTGTTGATGGGGAGGAGATGCGCTTATAATGAAAAACAAGTTGTAAGATCGTTCGTCCGGTTCCTGTCCGCGAGCGACGTGACTTGCAGTCAACATTATGATCATGCGGGAGGTTTACTAATTATGATAAATGAATGAGATCTTTTTGTAAGCGCTACCAGTTTGAGGATGCTGTTTAATCGCTATAAAGATGAAAGAGAATTATAGCGGCATGGAGGACCTAATCTTGTTTGAGAAGAGCTCAGTCTTCACGGCCTCGGAACATAATGTACGGGAGGCATTTCCTTTCGCTATTACGCATTGGATTCATGGTGCCCATAAAGAAATTCTTTGGCATAGCCATGAATTCATCGAGATCGCCTTCATCGTAGACGGTTCCGCCTCGCACGTGTTCCAGGCGCCGAATTCGAAGAAATTCGAAAGCAGGGTGAGCAAAGGGGACATTTTCATTATAAATCCCGGAGAAATGCACACCTACAAGATGTTAAAAGACGAACAAATCGAAGTCATTAATGTGTTGTTCTATTCCAATATCGTGGATTGGACTCTCATCAGAGACGCCGAAGAAATGGAATTAATGGATTTCTTCTATGTTCAGCCCTTCCTGCCTCCCGAAGCTAGATTCGGAAACATACTTAGGCTGAACAAGGAAGAGGCGGTACTTGCCCGTCAAATGGTAGAAAACCTGGTTTATGAGTATAAAAACAAAAAAGCCAATTACAAATTGCTCATCAAACTGATTATGACCCAATTAATCGTCGTTCTAAGCCGGATGTTTGCTGAACAAATGAATGTATATAGTTCACTAGGGTTAGTGAAAGCGCTTAAAGTGGAGAATATTCACCGGGTATTGGGTTATCTGGAACGTCATTATTCCGAAAATATCACGTTGGAGCAATTGGCGAAAATCTCTATAAGCAGCGAAAGGCAAATGACCAGAATATTTAAGAACATAACGGGCGAGACGATATTCGGTTATTTGCACAAGCTTCGAATAGAAAAGGCTAAGAGCCTGCTGCTCGTTACGGACAATAAAATATCGGATATTTGTACCGCGGTGGGATTTAACGACATCAGCTTCTTTAACAAGGTTTTCAAGAAAATCGTCGGCGTCAGCCCCAAAGATTATCGCACTTCGGAAGCGCAAGCAGGGGGCATTAAAAATGAATTTATCGGCACATTGGATATCGAGAGACAGGGAGGTGATGGAGTGGTCTGAACCTTCAAGCATTTTAACGGTGCTTTAGTACGAATTGCATTCGGTCTTATCCATTAGAGGGGGAAAATCTATGAAACGGTATCGAATGGGAATGATTTCGCTTTTGTTGTTGGCAATGGTAGGGGTGGCGGCTTGCTCGAACAATTCGGCGCCTTCTTCACAGTCGGCTTCGTCTTCGGGGAATCCGAGTACGGGCAACTCGAAAGACCCTTACGTCATTAAAGTGCTCCATTCCACGGCGACGAACATTAAAAAGAGCGATGAAACCGATATCGGAAAAGCGATCAAGGAAAAGTTTAATATCGTTTTCGAATATGTCAGCTTTACCGGGAACGAGCTGGATCAGATGAATCTGATGCTGTCCGCGGGCAATTATCCCGAAATCGTGCGTCTGTCCGACAATAGCGTATTGGATAAATATATTAGAGCCGGCGCGCTTCTACCGCTGGATGACTATCTGAAAGACACTCCGGAGTTCAAGAAGCGTTATGAAGCCCAAATCCCGCTTTGGCGTTTGCCTGCCCACGATAGCAAGCTCTATAAGTGGGAAAACAACGTTCCGACGGATTACAGAAACAATCTGGAAGCTTTGGATATCGCGGTGCGCATCGACGTTCTGGAAAAAGCGGGTTGGCCGAAGCTGCTCTCGACGGACGACTATATTCAATTTTTGAAGCAAGCCATGAAGGATAATCCTACAACGAACGGACAAAAGACGATCGGAATGACGATCCCTTTTGCGGAGCCATGGGGAATTCAAGGGATTTCCGGGATCATGTATGAGAAGGGCGGCAGATATAGCACCGCCGGCGGTAATTTAGGCGTCATATGGAATCAGGTCGACGAAAAATATGAAGATTACATGGAGAATGAATATGTAAAGGAAAATTTATTGTTCTTCAACCAGCTTTATCGGGAAGGAATTCTGGATAAGGACAGCTTTACGGATTTATTGCCGCAGTCAACGGACAAGCAGCTTAGCGGCAAGGCGTTATCGACATGGTATCCCGTAATCGTCGACAACCCTACCGCGGTCAAATCCGGTCATCCCGAGTGGCAAATGATCAACTTGCCGATTCGCAGCAAAACGCAAATCGAGCGAAACGAAAAACGTCAAATTCGCGTAGAGGATACCCGATCCTTCGAGATGTACGCGATCACCAAAAACGCCAAACATCCCGAACGAATTGTCGAGCTTCTGGAATGGGCCGCAACCGAGGAAGGGAAAATTTTGCTCCAATCCGGCATTGAGGGTCAGCATTACAAGGTCGAGAACGGCAAACGCGTAGCGACGGAGGAATATAAAAACATCGTCAACGATCCTACGCAAAGCTCCCAAGTCGGATTCCGCATGTTCCCATTCCTGGGGTACGTGGGCACGAATGCACCGGACGGAGTGCCGTACGATATGAAAATGGATCCGGTTTTAACGGATGAGATGACGCTTTCGCCGGAGCTGAAAAACGCTTATACCCAGTTGGGATGGACGGATTCGAAGCAGTATTGGCGCGAGACGGGCGAGGCGGCTCCGACCGGAATCGCCGCCACCATCGGCATCGACTCTACTTCGGATTTGGGCGCTTTGCAACAGAAGATGGTCGACTTCCGCGTGAAAAACAGCACGAAGCTGATCATCGAGCCGAAGAGCGACGAAGATTTCGAAAAGCTGTATAGCCAAACCGTGAGCGATTATCGGAAGCTCGAGCCGGAGAAAGTCGTGAATATGTACAATCAACTCTATCAAGAAAAGCTGGAACAGCTTAAATCTTTGAAATAATCAATCGTAGATTGGGGATTAACGGACAAGCCGAATCGTTGCGGATGTCCGTTAATCGCCGACTGCGTTGCCGAATCAACGCGGGAATGCGCAACGATGGGGGAATACCATATGGAAGCCGGGCTTGAAGCGACTCATAAAGACCGTGCAGAGGCAAGACGAAAAACGCTTAAAAAAGCTTTGAATCAACGCTATTTATATTTCATGATCCTGCCTGCGATCGCCATTGTCATCACGTTTAATTACGTGCCTTTATTCGGTTGGGTGATTGCGTTCGTGAACTATCGTCCTGGATTTAGCCTATGGCAAGCCGAGTGGACAGGGTTGGAGCAATTCAGATCGTTTTTCATGCAAAGCGACGATTACATTCACGTTCTTCGCAACACGCTGGCCATGAATATCGGTTCCTTGTTTTTCAATTTGGTTAGCGCCTTCTTTTTCACCATTCTCCTGAACGAGATTCGAATAAAGCTGTTCGGGAAAATCATTCAGACGGCAACCTTTTTTCCGTTCTTCGTATCCTGGGTCATCATTTATACACTGGTCAACGCGTTGTTTGCTCCATCTTCGGGCGCCATTAACGAAACGTTGGTCAGTTGGGGGGTTCTCGAAGAAGGGCTTAATATTTTGGGAGATAAGAAATACTCTTGGCCGTTGATGATTCTGCTGGGGAACTGGAAGTACTTGGGGTACAATACGGTCATTTTCCTAGCGGCCATTGCCGCGATTTCGAACGAAGAGTATGAAGCCGCGGATATCGAAGGGGCTAATCGTTTTCAGAAAGCAAGATATATAACGATACCCAATCTGATGCCGACGGCGATCGTTCTGCTTATTCTGAATAGCGGATGGGTTCTCAACTCAAGCTTGGAGTCGTTCTTCCTATTTACGAATACGGCTAACTGGGAGACGATGGAAGTCTTTGATATGTACATTTACAAGTTCGGGTTGCAATTGCTGAACTATCCTTACGCAACCGCTGTCGGGATTATGAAAACCTTCGCCAGCATATTGCTGCTTCTTACGGTTAACACCATAGCCAAAAAATCGACAGGGAAGTCCATCTTATAACGATTGAAGGTGCAACAATGAAAAGAAAGACGGCGAGCGGGCTTGCATTCGATCTCGCTAACCACGTTCTCATGGTCATCGTCTTAGGGATCATGGTGCTTCCGTTTCTATATATTATCAGCTATTCCTTAAGCGATCCCAGTCGGTTAGAAGGAGGGTTTGTTTTTGTACCGGCCGGATTATCCTTCGATGCATACAAGCTTGCATTTCAAGATCCGGCAATCGTCAAGGGCATCTTTATCTCCGTGGCGAGAACGCTCACCGGACCCGCACTAATGTTGCTCGTCACCTCAATGGCTGGCTACGTGCTAACACGGAACGAATTGGTAGGCGTCCGGTTTCTGCGCAAGTTTTTCGTGTTCACCCTTTATTTTTCCAGTGGACTTATCCCTCTGTATCTAGTGATGAATTATTTGAATTTGCTAGGCACCTTTATGGTTTATATTTTGCCGGCCGCCGTGTCCGTATTTAATATGATCCTGATCAAAACCTATATCGAAGGTATGCCTAAAGGTCTTGAAGAAGCCGCGGTTATGGATGGAGCGAACGAATTCGTTCTGTTCTTCAGGGTTATCTTTCCCGTATGTTTGCCGGTACTGGCCGCGGTGACCTTATTCGAGAGCGTCAACCAGTGGAATGCGTTCATCGATACGCAAATCTACAATACGATGTCTCCGAATCTATTCTCGCTGCAATACGTGCTTTACAATACGCTTAACTCTACGACGTCCAATTTGGAGTTGTTGAAATCTCAAGTGTCCAACCACCAAAACATCGCGACGCCGCAAAGCCTGAAAATGGCGATTACGGTTATTACGGTGCTGCCTATCGCCTGCGTATATCCGTTCTTGCAAAGGTTCTTTATGAAAGGCTTGTTAATCGGTTCGATTAAAGGCTAGAAGATACGGGCAGGGAGTAGGTCAATAAAACAGGTAGGGGAGAGCGGTTTATGAGAAGAAAGACGGGATTGGCGAGAAAGTTCAACCTTTTTATCGCAGCGTTTCTGGTCGTTGTCATGATGATAACGGGGAACGCTTCGCCGCAGCAGACAGCATATGCCGAACCAAGCTCCGACGTAACGGATAGTGTCGATAACGGGGCCTCTATGGATGATGCAACGATATCGGAAGAGAGTGTCCCTGCTCATAGCTCAACCTTTATCCCCTGGCCTGTAACGGCAACGATCGGCAAGGAAGACGGGGGAGCGGTACTCAAGGTAAACGGGGAGATCGTCAACCCCGTTTTCATGTACGGAAACACGATGAAGCAATTTCCGAACTACTCCGCATTTTTGGATACGATTGACAAGGTCAAGACGCGCGATGTTCATGGCTATATGTGGGTGAACGTGCTGAAAGACAATGTTTGGAACGCGCAGGTGAACGACGACATTTTTACGCGCGATCCTAATGCATACGGCATCATCAGAGTCGGACTTCAAGATGAAATGTCGTTTGACGCCGGAGAATATTCGGTCACCGAGAAGGGCAATCGGCCCGGATGGCCCTCGGTTGCTTCTAAGGCGTGGAGAAGCGAGTTGGATTCTACGATTTCGAATTATTTGGAATGGTTAAGCCGGCAGCCTTATGCGAATCGCATTATCGGCTTTCAGATTATGGGCATGGAGACGGGAGAATGGTTTTATAACTCCAACGATCTTAGCGTCGGCAACGGCGAGGATTATTCGGCTCCGATGGTTGCGGCTTTCCGGCAGTGGCTGACGGATAAATACGGATCGGATGCGACGCTTAGGGCGGCATGGAACAATTCGGGAGTCACGCTGGCAACCGCGTCGATCCCAACGGCTGCCGAAAGAGACTATACGGCGGAAAATTACTTCAGGTCGATGGCGACCGAGGGGAAAACAATTGATTACCAAACCTTTTATAGCGAAGAAGTAGCGGGGATGATCAATTACGCAGCCGGCCTTTTCAAACAAAAAACGGATTCAAGAGTGCTGGTAGGGGCGATGTACGGTTATCCGTATATGTTCGCGACCTATGTTCGTCCTTCCAATCACGGTCACCAGGCGCTTAGAAAAATATTGGAATCGGATAGCGTCGATTTCATCGGGTCGCCGGTCCAATACAACGATAGACGCATGGGCTTAAGCGCCGAACCGATGGGAGCATTTGATTCTCTTGCGCTTAACGGGAAAATGCTAATCGTGGAGAACGACACGAGAACGCACGTCATCGATAGCACGCCTTATACGGACGACCAAACCTATCGGCCTAGAGTGTTCAGCCTGCAGGAAACGCTCGATGCCACCAGACGGGAAACCGCCAACGAGATCATTACCGGGGGCGGACAGTACTGGATGGATCTATTTTCGCATGGATGGTGGAACGATGAAGACATCTGGGACGAGAATCAGAAGCTTATCGCGCTGCAGGCGAGCAAGTATCTGATTTCCGCGGACAGAACCTTCAGGCCAGATGTCGCGGTTATTTTGGACGAAGAGTCTTACAGCTACCATACCTTGATTACGAACTACAATACGCCGACCAATAACCCTTATGCTCCCACGGGTCAACCCGATAGCGGGTTCGGGCATTTGCTTGCGAGACAGCAAAGAGAATTGGCCAAAAGCGGTGTGAAATACGGTTACTACCTCATGTCGGACATCGACAAAATCCCAGGCTCCGTGAAAACCTATATTTTCCTGAACGCTTACCGGGTGACGAACGCTCAAAAGGCCAGCATCGATAGCTTGAAGAAAGACGATAACGTCTTGGTCTTCATCCGTGCGCCGGGCTATTTCAACGACACCGGTTCGGATGTGACGAATATTTCCAATCTGATCGGGATGACGATGAGCAAGGCGACGCACACCAGTCCGGCAACCCAAATCTTCGATTCGTCCGATCCGGCGACGTTGGGCAGCGGGGTGTCGGTATATGGCGGCTGGAAAATAGGCGGAGATACGGGCGAGGTCGAACCCGTCTACTCTTACACGCCGTCCTTTTACGTAACGGATAGTCAAGCCGAGGCGATCGGACATTACGACACCGACCCCGGCAAAATTTCCTTCGCCAGAAAGGATTTCGGCAACTGGACTTCGATTTTCAGCGCGTCTGGCTCTTTGCCGGCCGGTCTGATCAGATCGATCGCCGTGAATGTGGGCGGGGCGCATTCCTACTACAACGAGGGGAACGATAACGTTCGTACCGACGGAAAAATTATAATGATGCACGCCAGCGTCGGGAATTCGGGTATCAAAACAATTTACTTGCCTCGTCCTTCCAGAGTCGTTGACCTTATCGCTAATCGTACCGTTGCCACGGGAGCAACGTCGTTCAGCTTCTACTTGGGAGAAACTCGAACGGCTCTCTACAATATTCTGCCGAACGATAGCCTGATAGAAGAAGTCGAAGGCGGAACGGTAACTAAATCGGGCTCTTGGTCGGACGATGTGAAATATGGATACAGCGACGGCAAAGCCGTCATTTCCAATCAAGCAGGCGACAGCGTCACTTACGCGTTCAGCGGAACGGATCTTTCGCTTAAAGCTTCGACCGGTCCGAACAGAGGCAGGGCAAACGTCGCCATCGACGGCATCGAGTACCCGTATATCGAAATGTATTCCCCGAACCTCGAATATAACAAGGAATTCGTGATTGCGCAGGGTTTGCCTTCCGGACCTCATACGATCGAGATTACGGTGGACGATAACAAGCATCGAAACTCTTCCGACACCGCAATCGCGCTGGATGCCTTCGTAGTAGGGGAAACGATTACCGGGTCCGGATCGACGCCGGCTCCGATTCCGGTTCAACAATCGATCTTTACGACGCAAACTCCGCTTGCCTATGGCTCTGATACGCAATACGAACTGGGAACGAAATTCAAATCGACGGTCGACGGCTCCATTATGAAAGCCAGACTGTATTCCGGCGCTAACGAAGGCGGTATCCACACGGTCAGCATATGGAGAGCGAACGATGGAGTTCGCCTATCCGGACCTCATAACTGGATCATCACTCCGGGAAATTCGGAATGGAAGGAATTCGAACTTCCAACGCCGTTAAAGATTAAGGCGAATACCGATTATATCGTTTCCGTTACGAACAGCTCCACCGATAAAATTTACGCCGTATCGAACGACGGCTTTAGCGTTCCGATCTCGAACAGAAATTTGGTCACTTATTCCGGTAGCGGCGTGTATTCCGGCACGCTAGGTTCGATGCCGAGCGCGACCAGCCTAAATCGAAACTACTTTAGGGATATCGTTTTTGTGCCGAACAATTCGGAACAAATTTTTACATCGCAGGTCCCCGAAACGTTCTCGCACGACGCGCAGTATGAGCTGGGCACGAAATTCAAGACGAAAATAAAAGGCTATATTACGAAGGCAAAAGTGTTTACAAGCGAGGGCGAGGGCGGAAACCATTCGGTTAGCCTATGGAGGGCAAGCGATGGAACTCGCGTAGCGGGCCCCTATACCTGGAATATCGCTTCGGGCACCTCCGGGTGGAAGGAGTACGAGCTGCCATCGCCTGTGAGCGTCGATCCCGGCGTCGATTACATCGTATCTGTTACGAATAGTTCAACCGACAAGCAATATGCCGTCTCGGATAACGGCTTGAGCAGTCCGATTCAGAACGGACATCTGGTTACTTACGTTAGCAGCGGAGTATACTCCGCCGCGTTGGGATCCATGCCGACGAATACGAATCTGAATCGGAATTACTTTAGGGATGTCGTATTCGTGCCTGCACACGGGGAGAGTGTGCTCTCCACGCAAGTTCCGAGCGGTTACGGAGCGGATCAGCAGTACGAATTAGGAACGAAATTCAAAACGACGGTTAACGGTCATGTTTCCCGAGTACGGTTATACACCTATGAATACGAAGGCGGCAATCATACCGTAAGAATATGGAAAGCGAGCGACGGCACACTGCTTACCGGCCCCTATTTATGGAATGTAACCGCCGGAGTCCGCGGCTGGAGAGAGTTTATTTTGCCGACTGCTTTAAGCGTAGCGGCTAATGAGGATTACATTGTGTCGATTACCAATAGTTCGACGGATAAGGTTTATGCATTCGCGGAAAATGGGTACGGCAGTCCGATCGTTAACGGCCATTTAGTCACCTACGCGGGCAGCGGCGTATATTCCGGCACGTTGGGGACGATGCCTACCGCGACTTACGGCCAGAGGAACTATTTCAGGGATGTTGTCTTTATACCGGATTGAGGTGTTAATGAAAAAGCTGCCGGCTCGCTCCGGCAGCTTTTTCATTATTCTACAAGCCTTGAATCAGGCGAATTTTCGCTAAAGCCAGCGCCCCGATGAGACCTTGCCGGGAACCGAAAGACGTTCGTTCCAGCTTGAGCGTCAAGGTCGAGAAGCGGTTGGCTCGAAGCGTAATGGTCCGCTTCGTCTCGTCCAGCAGCAGCGGCATGACATCGAACATCGGTCCGCCGATATAGATCGTCTCCGGATTAAACAGATTAACGACATTGCTTAAGGCAATGCCCAAGGCTTGGCCGGCTTCAAGGCACACATCGAGGGCGACTTTGTCGTTGAGCCGATAAGCGTCTGCAAGGGTGCCGGAGCCGCCTCTTAGGATAAATTCGTTTCTCAGCATGGGGAACGTCAAGATATTTTCCAGACAGCCATAGTTGCCGCATGAGCAGCGCGGCCCGTTCGGGTCGGCTGTAATGTGACCGAGCAGTCCGGCCGCATTGTTGACGCCCCGAAGCGGCCGGCCATCGATCATGATGCCTGCAGCGATGCCGTAGCCCACCTGAACAACGATGAAATCGCCGATGTCGCGGGCCTCGCCCGACATTTGTTCGGCTAGCGCCATCGTACGTCCGCTCTCATCGAGAAATACGGGGCAACGGTACCGTTCGTTCAGCAGGGAAACGAGGTTGAGATTGTCCCAATGTTCGGCGTTCGGCATATTCAACACAGTCTGCTGCACGGCGTCAACGATGCCCGTAATGCCGATGCCGATGGCATCGATGGCGGCTGCGTCCGTTCCGCATAAGGCTAGAAACTCATCTATTTTGCGCAGCAGCGCCTCTCCGCGCTCTTCCTCGGGAGTCAAATCCACGATCAGACATTCGTGCGCATGCAGCAGCTCCAATCCGTTATTGCCCAAGGAGAAACGAACGGAATGTCCGCCGATATCGATCCCCATATAAGTAAATTTGTGCGGATGGGCATATAAAAGCACTTCTTTTCTCCCCATTCCGCTGCTAACCCGTTCGCCTTCCACGATTAAGCCCTGTTCCAAAAAGTTTTTAGTTACGTTTGTAATCGTTCCTTGCGTTAGATTCAACGTTTCGGCGATTTTTTTACGAGATCGTCCTTGTCCGAAGCTGATCAACTCTAGTATTTGTTTTTCTGAAGAATTCAGTGTCATAGTTTAAAATCCTTTCCGAAACCCTAGCGATACCTTCTATTATACACTTTTTTGAACGTATTAATTTATTAATTTAATTATTTGAGAGGGGATTGCGTCTGAAAAGCAGTTCTCTCTCGCTTTTTTATGATAAATTATTTAAAAAATGAATTTTCAAATACCAAATCACATGATATAATTCAAAATATAAATTAACTTATTCCGAAAATCTGGAGAGTGGATGCGTTGGACGATACGCTGAGGGCATCATTCGGCAAGGTTAAGATTACCCCGGAAGAGACGGTTCCTTTGCAAGGATATGACCCGGAGCTCTATGTCGCCGACCCGGCAACGGATATTTTGGACGATCTGTATGCCAGAATCGCGGTATTGGACGACGGACGACGAAGGAGCGTCATCGTTAGCTTGGACGCCGGTTTAACGAACGAACAGTTCGTCGCGGTGCCCGACGGATTCGGCAGGCGGTTGATTTACAGAGGGTTTGCCAATACGCTGCCGGCAGGTACGAGACGATCATGGGCGGAAGCGGCTCAAACGGCGGAATCGTGCGTCACGGTACATGCCACGCATACGCATAGCGCGCCGGTCCATTTCGGAGAGAAATATACGTCGCGCATCTATGACAAAATCTACGAACTCTCGCAAGCTCTCGTCCCGGTGAAGATGAGCGTCGGCGTCGGTCAATGCAGCTTGGCGGTTTGCCGAAGGCCCAATCTGACTGCCAACGAAGAGATCCCGATCGATAAAACGCTGCAGGTCGTTGTTTTCGAATCGCTGGAAGGGGAACCGCTCGCGAGCATCGTAAATTGCGCTGTGCACCCCACCGTGCTATGGAACAAAGCGAATCGGGTCAGCTCGGAGTTCGTCGGACTGGCGATGGCGGAGCTCGAAGCGGCCCATGGGGGCAATTTTGTCTCGTTGTTTCTGCAAGGCTTCATGGGAGATGTCGGACCGCTGGGATGCGGGCCTATCGCGGGGACGGAGGATACCTATCCGCTCGTGAAGGAATACGCGCACCGGCTTTATCGCGATGCGGCCGCGGCTATGCAACAGCGGGCCGAGATGAACTCCGTTCCCTTACAGACGCTGCAGACGAATGTTTCGCTGCCGGCCGCGCATGAGTACCATCGTACCGAGATGGATGTCGCGCTGCTCGGCGTACGGATCGGAGACCTGGCGCTGCTGGCGGTATCCGGCGAAATTTTTAACGGTTACGTCGGCCCGATTCGGCAAAGCTCTCCGTTTCAGACTACGCTGCTTTCCTGCGTGGCTAACGGCTACACCGGCTATTTGCCGACTTATGAAGCGTTTCATGACGGACTTGGCGGTTACGAAATATCCACTACGCCTTACAGCGATCAGGCTTGCGGGCCATTCGCGGCGGCATGCAACGATCTGCTGAAAGCGCTAGCGAAATAGAGGAGGAAATGAAAATGAATCAGATTAACTTTCAAGGAAAAATTGCGGTTCATGCGATTACGTGGGGCGACCGTCATCTGCAGGCTATGGAAGAGGCGGCGCAATTAGGCTATCGGGCGATCGAACCGTGGCCGTCGTTCGCGCTGGAGTATGAAGATCGTACCGACGAACTGCGGGAGATTTTGCAGCGTTACGGACTTGTCATGAGCGCCTTGTACGGCGGAGCTTCCGGTATTAACGGCCGCAGGTTCACCGATGCCGCCCAGCGACAAAGCATTATCGATTACAACGTTCGATTGGCCCGGGTAATCGCAGGTTGCGGGGCAGGGCATCTCGTATTCGGTCCTGGAGCCCCCCGGTTGGGCAAGGCAACGCGGGAGGAGTTGAAGATCGCGGCCGATACGATTAACGAAGCGGCCAAACGTACGCTGGAGTTGGGGGTTAAATCCTGCCTTCATCCGCATCTGTGGACGGAGCTGCAGGACGGGGATGAGCTGGATGCGCTTATGGAGCTGTGCGATCCTGAAGCGGTGTTCCTGGCTCCCGATACGGCGCACTTGACCGGGGCGGGAATCGATCCGGCAGCGGTCATCCGGCGCTACAGGGAGCGGGTCGCCTATGTCCATCTGAAGGATTTGACGCCGGAGGGGGCGACGCGCGAGGATTTCCCGATGCTGATGGGCAACGAGGCGCTGCCGGTATTTTGCGAGTTGGGGCTGGGTCAGATCGACTTCCATCCGGTGATCGAGGCGTTAACCGAGATCGGCTACACCGGGTGGGTGACGGTGGAAATCGACCAATCGACCAGCACGCCGTACCGCAGTCTGGAAATTTGCCGCGATTTTGTGGAAAGCAAGCTGGGCATCCCGATTCGGGATTGACGAACAAATGGAACGAGGAGGATTACAACCATGACAACGAATCATCAATCGTCACCTGTGCGAACGAAGCCTTGGGTGCCGGTCTTCGTAAGCTCGGAGGAATTCGACGACCGGGAAAGGGAATACGTGCTGCGGGTGATCGACAAGAAGCGGAGCTTCCGGTTTCACGGCAGTCAGGAGGAGTCGGATGCGGCCAGGCTGGAGAAGCTGTATCGCGACCGGCTGAACGTCAGTCATTGCTTGGCGGTGAATGCGGGTACTTCCGCTTTAATTGCCGCCATGATCGGCGCGGGAATCGGCCCGGGCGATGAAGTGATCGTACCCGCCTATACGTACATTGCCACTGCGTCCGCAGTTTTGATTGCACGGGCCGTACCGGTCATCGTCGAGGTGGACGACACGTTAACGATGGACCCGCAAGCGCTGGAGGCGGCGATTACGCCTCATACGAAGGCGATCATACCGGTCCACATGAAGGGCATCCCCTGCCAAATGGATGAAATCATGGAGGTGGCGCGCCGACATCGCTTGCTCGTCATCGAAGACGTTGCCCAGGCGAACGGAGGCACATATAAGGGAAGAGCGCTTGGCTCGATCGGCGATGCGGGATGCTTCAGCTTTCAGCAGTATAAGCTGGTTACGGCCGGCGAAGGCGGAATGATCGCCACGAATCACGATATCATTTACGCCAGAGCCAGCATTTATCACGACTCCGCTTACGGATTCTGGGGGTTGAATCAATATCCCGATGTGAAGCTGTTCCCCGGAGAAAATTATCGGATGAGCGAAATCAATGCGGCGCTTGGCCTGGCGCAATCGGAGCGGATCGATTCTCTCGTCTCCAGGCTGCAGCGCGTGAAGAAGAGGATCGCTGCCGGCATCGCCGATATTCCGGAGCTTCAATTGCAGCGCATTCCCGATCCGGACGGAGACGTATCGTATAGCCTGAATTTCTTTTTGCCGGATGCGGCGACGGCGGAGCGCTTCTCGAAACGGCTTGCCGAGGAAGGAATACCGAACGGGACCATCCACAATAATGGTTTTGCCGATCGGCATATTTACAAGAACTGGACTTATATTATGGAAAAGCAAGGAGCATCGGAACGCGATACGCCATGGAATTGCGCCAGTTATACTGGCAATGTCGAGTATTCGCCGGATATGTGTCCTAATACGCTCGATTGGCTGAGCCGGGCGGTATCGATCAGCTTGCACCAAAGCTTGACAGAAGAAGATTGCGACGACGCCATTAAGGCGATCCACAAAGCCATGGGAAGGAATTGATGGAACATGACAGCAACTTTTCGTTATTCGGTAGGCCCTTGGAATATTCATACCGGCGCAGATACGTTCGGCCCGCCCGTTCGCGCCGAGGTTCCGTTTGCCCGCAAGCTGGAATTGATGAAAGAGATCGGGTTCGACGCGATCCAGCTGCATGACGATGACGCCGTGCCCGACTTGAACGAGTGCGACAGCCGCAGCCTGCGGACGAAAGCGAAGGAGCTTAAGCGTCAGTTGGACGACGCGGGGCTGGTGCCGGAGTTTGTCGCGCCGAGGTTATGGGAGGATGCGCGAACAAGGGACGGCGCGTATACGGCTAATCTTAAGCAGCTGCGCGATTATGCGGATGAGAGAAGCAAAAAGGCGATTGAAGTGGCCAACGAATTGGGCACGAACAACATCGTATTGTGGCTTGCGCGGGAAGGCAACTTTGTCCCCGAAAACAAATCGACCACCCGATCTCTTCACTATTTGACCGAAGCGATCAACCGGATGTTGGAGGCGGACAAACAAATCCGCATCATGATCGAGCCGAAGCCGAATGAACCCGTCGACAAGTCGTTCGTGCCGACCGTAGGCCACGCGCTTGCTTTAGGATACGCGACAGCCGATCCGAGCCGCGTCGGGGTGCTGATCGAATCGGCGCATTCCTTGCTGGCCGGACTCGATCCCGCGGACGACATGGCGTTTGCTCTCGCGCATCGGAAGCTGTGGGGCGTTCATCTGAACGATCAGAACGGCCTGAAGTTCGACCAGGATCGTCCTTTCGGTTCGGTGAACCTGCGGCAGGCGTTTAATCAAGTGCGCGTGTTGATGGAAAGCGGGTACGGCAGCGGCGGCGAATATGTCGGCCTCGACGTCAAGGCTTTGCGGACGCAATCCGACGAGAAGGCGTGCAAGCATCTGGCGAACTCCCTGTTCGTCGCCGAACGGCTGGCGGACAAAGTGCGCTCGTTGAATGCAGCGGAAGTTGCGGCAAGGCAGGAAGACGGCGATTACGAGGAACTGGACCGCTATATTATCGATCATTTGCTGGGATAGCTCAACACGGAGGCTGTTCCATAAGCAGAGTTGCTTGAGATCATCGATAGACAAAGAAAGGGAGGTACATACCCCTTGAACCTTTATCATCGATTATCTTTCAGAGCAACTTGGTTGGCTTATGGTACAGCCTCTTTTGTTGCGTAAAATTAGTTTAAGTTGTTTATTACCTATATCCGTCCCTTCGCGATCGTTACAATAACATATAGAAGGAAGTAGTTGGATTTAATTCATAAACGACGCGGGGACGATAACCGATGTTAGATTTTTTTAGATTCGATACCGATGAAGAACGACGGGCGCTATTAGTCAGAGCAAGGAAGGTCGCGTTATCCGCCATCCAACAGTATGACTTGGAGTGGGAGCGAATTCAATTTGTTCAGCTGTCCGATACGATTACATATAAAATCGAAACCAACACAGCCGGCCACTATTTGCTGCGCATTCATTCGGGCAGATTGAGCAGAGAGGAAATTCGTTCGGAGCTCCTATGGCTGCAAGCGCTGAACGAATCGCATGATTTAATCGTACCGGAAGGGATTGCAAATGCTAAGGGCGCTTATGTAATGGAAATCGAAACGGAATCAGGACCGACTTGGGGAATTGAAAGTTTTAGACGTGATATGGCCAAGCTGGAGCGCTATTATGAACGTTTCCTATCCGAAGAAGGATGGACGTTGTATCAAGCTGCGGCTGAGAAAGTGGTCTCCCGACTTACGACGATGCATCCCAACGAACACAACTATGGGCTCATACATGCCGATTTACATTCCGGGAATATGGTTTTTAAGGAGGATCAACCTTATCCAATTGATTTCGGCAGGTGCGGTTACGGGTACTATCTCTACGATATGGCAGGGACCCTGTTGGAATTATGGCCTAAGCATCGGTGGATGCTTATTCAAGGTTACGAAAGCGTTAGAAAGTTAGAGCCGGAATATGTTCGGGATTTGGAATGTTTTTTCGTAATGTTCATGATCGAGAATTATGGCCATCATGCCTCGGACCCGAGAGAAACTGCAAGTTTAATGGAGGAACAACAGTACGCACAAGCGTATATAAGAGAATTTCTGGCGGACAGGTCTTTTCTATTTGAAGTGATCGAGCCTGTGTGAGATATTGACAATACAGCAGCTTCGCTTTATTATTAAAACACGATGTTAGTGAGTACTAACTATAATGAGTGGAATCGAGCTGGGAAGATAATTATGGAGAACACGACGATCTTGGACAACAAAGCCAAGCTGATGCGCGCGGCAATAGACCTCATGGCTGAGAAGGGCTACAAGGGCGTATCCACGAAGGAAATTGCAGCGGCGGCAGGCGTCAGCGAGATGACGCTGTTCCGTAATTTCGGCAGCAAGATCAACCTGCTGGACAAAGCGGTGGACCATTATCATTATTCGATTGAAATGACCCAAATTTTCGACGAGCAAGTGATAGGGGACTTGAGAGCCGACTTGCTCATGATTAGCCGGATGTATCATGAAATGATGGAGCGTAATCGCAAGTTGTTCCTCATTGTCTTGAGCGATCAAGAATTGGCTGAAATTCGCGAAAAGGCACAAAAGCATCCTCGGAAGCTATTGGAGCTATTGACGAATTATTTTATAGACATGCAGAGAAAGAACAAAATGGTTGCAACCGATGCGGAGATGCAGGCGATCACTTTCATGTGGATGAATTACGGGGCTTTTATTTCGCAATTGTTCGTCAAGTCTGAGCTTACGGCAAAATCTAAACAAGATTTTATGAGCTCAAGTGTCGAGTTGTTTGTTAGGGCTTTAAGCCCTTAATTTTTTGAATAAAAGATAGTGAGTGCTAACAAACATTAAAGGAGGATTAGGAATGAAACATTCAAATAGAGAATCGCACAAGCTTGTGGGTCAAACGGCAGCTGCAGGGTTCCAAATCGGGGTTAGGAGGACGTTTCCCCTCTCGCCTGAAAAGGTGTGGTCGTTTCTAACTTCGCCCGAAGGGACACAATTATGGCTTGGAACCGTACCTTCTCTTGCATTTAACGAGGGAGAGATTTTTGCATCCGAAGAAGGGATTTCGGGTGAGCTTAGGGTCGTAAAGCCTCTAAAGCAGCTCCGCTTAAAGTGGGGCAAGGAAAATTGGATGAAGCCGTCCACGCTGCAAATCCGGCTGCTATCCAGCCATCCTGATCGAACAACGATCAGCTTCCATCAAGAGAATCTGGATCATCCGAATACGCGGGAACAAATGAAGCTGCATTGGGAAAGCGTTCTGAGTGCCATCTGGCAGAATACAAGCACGGTAAATGATGAAGAGGAGATGGGGAAGGATGAATAAGTTTAGTCATATCGATCTTAGAGTGAACGATTTAGAGAGTGTCATGCCTTTTTATGAGAAGCTGCTTCCTGAGTTGGGGTTTACGAGAACGTATCACAGCTTGAATTGGAAGGTGTTTGCGGCCGAAGGGGAATTGCCTAGCGCAGCTTATTTTGCGATTACAGAGGACCGGGAACATAAGCCTAATTCCAATCTGATTGGTTTCTGGGCGAACGACCGGGATGAAGTCGATCATATTGCGAAGCTGGTCCAGGAAAATGGCGGTACGATTAACGACGGCCCCCGGTTGTTCCCGATTAGCCCCACGTATTACGCCGTCTATTTTGAAGATCCTTGCGGAAATAAATATGAACTGGTGCATCGGTTGAATTAAATCTCAATACGTACGGAAGCGGCGAAGAGGGGCGGTGGTCCCCTCTTTTGTGCTATTATAGGGAAACGCAGAACGGTTGGAGGGACTGCATTTGCTTGAACTAATCAATCTAAATAAAACGATTGGAAACCAAAACCTCCTATCGAAGGTGAATCTGAATGTTGCTCCGGGACAGTCCGTTGCAATCTATTCCGCTTATGAAACGGCCGAAATGCTTATGGGCCTTCTGCAAGGCCTGAACAATGCTTCCGGCGGAGAAATTCGATTCGATGGTCAAGCCGCCGATAAGGGGATCATGGAGCGATTTGTTTTCGCGCTAAATGAAGAGAAAGTAAATCAACGCTTGAAGGTAAGCGAATATTTAAAGTTTTGGAGCCGTTTGTCCGGTTCGAAAATAGGGATTGAACAAGTCGCTTCGTTGGTCGGATTGACGGGCAGAGCCGATTCGCTAATTGCCAAACTAAGCGCTTCCGAGCAAATTCGCTTACAGTGGGCGAGATGTATTCTTCAAGATCGGGCGCTTGCCGTTTTTATTGATCAATCGAAGCAGATCATGGATCACGAATCGTTAGCCGTCTTGCAGGCGGCGATCGCTTTTTTGAAGCAGGAAAATAAAGCCGTTCTCGTAATGGTTGCCTCCGCCGAGCAGGCGGCCGATCTTGGCGACCAGACATATCGGTTGTTTAAGGGGGAGCTTCTAGCGCTGCAGCAGGATGCGGACAAGGCAGGCTTCGACTCTCCCCGGCGAATGATCGAAATCAGTAAAGTCCCCGTCAAGCTTGACGACAAGATTATGCTGCTTAATCCGTTTGAGATCAATTACATTGAAGGTCGCGACGGCAGCACCATTGTTTACGTAGACGGTCTATCCTACAATTGCGCCATGACATTAAATCAACTGGAAGCCCGACTAACCCCATTTGGCTTTTTCCGCAGTCATCGCTCCTACCTCGTCAACTTGCAGCAGGTTCGCGAGATCGAAGCTTGGACAAAGGATAGCTATATTCTTAAGCTGGATGGCGTACAAGGGATAACTGTCCCTCTATCCAAGTCCAAATATCTGGAATTGAAGGAGCAACTGGATATTTGATCCCCGCCTCTCACCGCCTGCTGCCGCTTTTCGCCCTCGATTTAACGCTTTTCACGGCATTTTTACGGTTATTGGACATTGAGCGCTGTAAACTGATAGCAAGTCGGCAGGGAGGAGGTTGTAATTGAAGCAAAAGAGCGCCGTATGGCGTGCGCTGCTGTATCGGGAAACGAGAATCGTGATGCGCAGCCCGCAAGTGTTAATGTTTATCATGCTGCCGATTTTATACGCTGTCATCTACAACATGATCGGCCAGCAAATGTTTACCGCAGTACAAGTGTGTATAAGCATGGCTCTTTCGATTTGCGGCGTCTTTGTTGAGGCGTTGCTGATTGTTGCGGAGAAAGAAACGAATGAATGGCGAACACTTAATCGCGCAGGAGTCTCTTTGTTGACACTGCTCGGATGCAAAACCGTTGTAACAGTGACAATCTCCTTACTTACCGTATTGACTTGCAGTATGATTACCGGGTATGACTTCTTGCAGGTTGTGCAGCTGCTGATTGTTCTATTGCCTGTTTTAGGAGCCTTTATATCGGTGGGCGTCATTGTCGGATTGACTTACAATTCGATGGAGGAAATTGTATTAACGAAATTGCTGCCCACATTATTAATTATGGTCCTTGTTATTTTGCCGGTACTCATTCCGTTACAGAACAACATCCGGCTCCTTGCCTGGTATAAACACTATCCAACGGGCCTTCTGTCGGCAGCAATGAACGTTGTTGCAGAGGAAGGGAGCTTTGGAGTACTGGCGGCGCTGGCCTTGAAAGCTTGCTTGTGGATGGCTGTCGTCGGGGGTGCCGGTTACGGATTAGTCTGGAGAAAACAAGGGCGGTAAGTCACATCATGCAGGCAGCGTCCGGAGGTTAAAGATGGATATCGGGAGTATATTGGAGAATGTAAAAGAAGCCAATATTTTTATTCAATTGGGAACCGTGTTTTTAGTCTCGCTTGTTCCTTTTCTGGAAGGATATGTTGCGGCTTCAGTCGGAATTGTGATAGGATTTCCCGCTATTCCGACGATTATCGCCGCATGCTTCGGAAATTGGGTTTCCGTCATGGCGATTATTGTATTGTATGAGAAGCTGAGCCGCCGTCGAAAAGCCAAACAGAACGACGGCCATTCCGGCAAGCGAATGGAACGCGCCCGCAATTTATTCAATAAATACGGCGTGCCCGGCGTCGCGTTGATCGGGCCTTTAATTTTCGGTCATCATATTGGGGCGTTCATCTCGCTCGTGTCGGGGTCATCCAAGCGTTATGTCATTTTGTGGATGACGATTGGGATTCTGGTATGGACGATCGCTGCGGGAGCGTTGGCTGCTGTAGGCATTGATTTTGTAAGCAGCTTGCGGTAAACGGGGTCTGCTGATGGCGGAACTTCAGTAGAAGATGACAAGTAATAGCTCCTTTGCCTTGTGCAGGGAGTTCTTTTTTATGAACAGATGAACAACATTCTTTCTTATTTAGGGATCCCGGGAAACAAGGATAGGAAGCCGGATTAGGCAATCGCTGCAGCAGTTCTTTCATAGTTCTTTCATAGCTGTCTGCTATGCTGGTTTGTATCCAAAACTAGGCAAATCCTTGGTTGATTAAGAAAGGGAGAACATGATGAGAAAATCGGCTTTACTTGTGAAAAAGGGCTGGCGGATAATGGTTGTTCTGGCGATGCTGAGCGGTTTATGGTTGTCAGCGCCGCAATTGGCTTCGGCAGATACGAAATTGGATGAATTGACAACAGGAAATGGTCCATTCCGCACGGCAGTGAATCCGATCACGAATCAAATTTATATCGCGAATGAACAAGACAGTTCCATAACCGTCGTAGATGGCGCGACAAATAAAACGAGGGTAGTCAACACCTTGAGCCATCCAACCGCAATCGCGGTGAATGCGGTGACGAACAGAATCTATGTCACCCATCCGGATGATGACAAAGTGAGCGTAATAGACGGTGCCGGCAACGTGATCGCGGTGATCGATGCGGGGGATGGCCCGATTGACATCGCGGTGAATGCGGCGACGAACAAAATCTATGTCGCCAATATGGCCGGTGATGATGTCGCAGTCATAGATGGCACGAACCATACGACGGAGACGGTTGTTGCGGGGGACGAGCCTTATCGAATCTCTGTCAATGCTGTGACAGACAAGATTTATGTTGTGAATAAAGCGAGCGATAATGTCACCGTCATAGACGGCGCGGACAATTCGACGCAGACCATAACGGTGGAAAGCTTGCCCAATGCGGTCGCGGTGAATCCGATCACGAATAAGATTTACGTCACGAATCAAGGCGACGATTCGGTGACCGTCATAGACGGCGCAGACAACTCGACGGAGCCGCCAGTAGCGGTGGGAGACTCGCCTGTACACATCGCGGTAAACCCGGTGACGGATAAAATCTACGTGGCGAATCAAGGCGACAATTCAGTGACCGTCATAGACGGCACAGATAGCTCGACGGAGTCGGTAGCGGCGGGAGCCAACCCTCAATTCATCACGGTGAACTCCGTTACAAATAAAATCTATGTCGTCAATCTTCTTGGTGCAGAAAATATTACGATCATAGATGGGGCAAGCAACACGACCAAGGAGATCGCAACGGGAGACGGCCCATATGGGATCGTGGTGAACCCGGTGACGAATAAAATCTATGTAACGAATCAGAACGACGATACGGTGACCGTCATAGAGGGGGCGGATAATAAGACGGAGACGGTAGCGGTGGGAGACGCTCCATACGCGGTCGCTGTGAATACGATGACGAACAAAATCTACGTCCCCAATTACTACAGCAGCACGGTGACTGTCATAGACGGCGCGGACAATACGATTGAGACGGTGGCCACAGGCGGCTCTTATGATCTTGCGGTGAACGAAGTGACGAACAAAATCTATGTCGCCAATATGGGTGAAAATACGGTTACCGTTATAGACGGTGTGGACCTTTCTACGGAAATTGTAGATGTGGGTAATAGTCCATATCACATTGCGGTGAATCCGATCACGAATAAAATTTATGTTGCGAATAGTAACAGCGATTCGGTGAGTGTCATAGATGGCTTGACTAACGAGGTGGAGACGGTCGTAGCGGGTGATAGTCCCTATGGGATCGCGATAGATTCGATCAGGAACAAAATTTATGTCAGCAATACCGACAGCAACGATGTCACCATTATCAACGGTGCGGACAACACGACAGAGACGGTAGCTGTAGGCGCGACTCCTTTCGAGATTGAGGTCAATTCCGTTACGAACAAAATCTATGTCGCCAATCAAATGAGCAGCACGGT
>PJUD01000289.1_pt1 | contig 34170 bp, 24 predicted proteins | sample 1512341 | NCBI WGS metagenome assembly PJUD01 (sample SAMN08177675, study PRJNA422409) | Feces metagenome, whole genome shotgun sequencing project. | isolation source: Chicken feces (3) enriched on wood chips: beechwood xylan treatment | host: Gallus gallus | place: USA: Madison | collected 2015-01-15 | reverse complement strand
TACGAGCAGCTGAATCGCGACGTGACTTTGACCCTGTACGCCTGGAATACGAATTATGCGACTTCGATAGCCGGCCAACCGATTGCGTCCAAAGCGTTCGAGGATCTGCCGTCGGACGACGATTGGATCGAGCTGAACTTTGTTCGGCAGCAGCCCGGCGACTACCTGTGGGTGCTGGACGATCCATCCGGGCATGTCGGCGTATGGACGTATACGGAGAGCGGGCACGGAGCGCAAGCTTTCGTGAACGGATCGACGCAGGGCTTCGGCTTGGGCGCAGGCTTCGATTATATTTCCGAGACGTACGCCTATGCCGCCGTCGCGCCGGGAACGGCCGAGGCTCCAATCGGACCCGCGACCCTGAAGGCAGGGGAGACGGTCGAGTATTATAGCGGAGCCCCCAATGCGGCGGACAACAATCAGGCTTATCTGTTCGACTGGGGAGACGGTACGACATCGCTATCCTCGACCGTCAAGCCGATGAACGGCGGGGACACGTATCGCAAAGGGCGGTCCTCGCACTCCTGGAGGGAGCCAGGCTCGTATTCCGTGAAGGTGCGGGCTTACGATCAGGACGGCAACCCCTCCTCCGGCTGGTCGGCGCCCCTTCAGGTGACAGTGACGGGAGCGAGCGTAAACAACGTTATCAACGGCGTTCAGGTCTACGCTTCCTCCTCCGCTTCGGATTCCGCCCATGCTGCGGCTAAAGCGCTAGACGATAATCCGTCCACCTATTGGTCGAGCAAGCTGTCTTCATACAACGGCTTTAGGGAGGAGCATCTTGCAGTCGATCTGGGCGCAATCTATACCGTCGATCGACTGGCGCTGACCCCGCGGACCGGAGGACAAGGATTCCCGAGGTCGCTGACGCTGTCTTACAGCACGGACGGGCAAATCTGGCACGATGTACCGATACACCGCGAGGCGATCGTGCCGAATCCCGGCAATTCCGACTTCGCTTTGGAAACCGGGGGACTCGCCGCTCGTTACTTCAAAATTGCGGCGAATCGTCTGGGTACGGACGGCCAAGGCCGTTATGCCTTTCAATTGGCGGAGCTGCAAGCGTTCGGGAAGGCGGGTACGAGGTTCCACACATCCAGGGGAGGCGCCTTCGACGCCGATTGGAGCAACCTCTATACCGTCTACGGCCTGGCGCAGAACGAGCTGACGCCGGAAGGCAATCGCTGGCTGAACGGTCCGGGAGGCATTCTCGGCATCGGGCCGACGGAATGGCAGCTATGGTCGGCTCAGAAGCTGAGCTGGACCAAGGAAACGAAGCTGAAGAACGAGCTTTACCAGCAAATGCTGGACGTACCGATGGACGCCGACGGTTTTGTGTGGGCGCACACGTTCGGGCAGAAGCATCTCGACCTATCCAAGCATTATTCCAACAATCCTCTGTACATTATGGGCGTGCATAGGCTCTATATGTGGACCCGGGACGACGCCATGCTGAACGATCCGCTGCCGCCGCTTCCCTACGGGAATGCTCCGGCCTATCCGCAGGGCGTGACCACGCTGCTGGAGAAGACTCGCAAAGCGATGGATTTCATACTGACCGAGCAGCAGGGGGACCAGGGGCTTCTTGTAATAGGCGACCCGGACAATAATGGAACGGCCAACGCACACGCCTCCAACTATTGGGACAACTATCCGATGGGATACAAGAGCGCGTATGAGAACGTCCTGTTTTACGGGGCGGTCCAAGCGATGGCGGAGCTGGAGGATGCCGTCGGTAGCCCGGTTAAGGCGGGGCAGCTGCGCGACCTGCTTCCGGACATCAAGGAAGCGTTCAACGAGACGTTCTGGGACGATCAAACCGGACGTTATATCGGATCGATCGACATCAACGGAGTCGAGCGCGACTACGGGTTCACGTTCCTGAACGCGATGGCCGTCAGGTACGGACTGGCCGATGGGGCGCAGGCGGACTCGATTTACGAATGGCTGGACGGCGAGCGGATCATTCCCGGCGAGACGTCGACGGGGGCGGATATTTACGACTGGGTTTGGGCTCCGCGGGCGAACACTGTCGCGATCGAATCCAAGCAGCCGTACTGGTGGTACAGCTACAACGGCGCGATCAGCGTAGCTCCGGGAGGAAGCGCGACTTACGGCAACCATCTGGAAAACGGCGGGGCGATCTTCTATACGTCCTACGACGACATGATGGGCAGATTGCAGTCCGGAGGGGGCGCGGATGGCGCGTTTGCCCGAATGGAGCAAATTCTCGCGGAGTTCAGCCTTGATGAGCTGCGCAGAGATCCTGCCAACGACGTCGGAGCGCCATGGACGATCGGAATTGTCGGGGAATACCCGGAATCGGGCATCGTGCCGCTGGTTATGGCGGACGGCTTCCTCGGTATGACCGCGAAGCCGGACGGCCTGCACATCCGGCCGAATCTGCCGACTGAGCTGGACAATGCAGGGCTGCGCGATGTCGTCTATGCGGGTCAGACGTATCATATCCAGGGAAGCAGGAGCGCTGTCGTCGCTTCCTCGACCACGCTTCCGGACGGAACCGTCGAGATTGTTGTGCCGAACGGTTCGGAATATGTGGTTCCGGGACCGGTGAATACGCTATAACGAATTAAAAACCGAAGCAGAGGACGTAAGAGCATGACGAAAGCAAAATGGATTTGGTATCCGGGAGACTTCGAGCTGTGGCTGCACGCGAGAACGATGATGCGGCGGGACGAGCGCGGCATGTACATCCCGCCGATATGGAAGATCGATTCCTGCCATCCGAACGTCAAGTTCCGCAAGATCGTGGAGCTTGAACGGGGAGAGACGGTTGCAATCGCGGCGAACGGGCGGTTTAACGTCATGGTGAACGGGCGGTACCGGTACGACGCCGCAACGAGCTTCGAGCTGGAAGCCGGTCGGAGCGAGATTGTCGTATCGATCATGAACGATCAAAGCTTGCCGACGATCTACGTCGAGGGAACGACCGTTCATTCGGACGAGATCTGGAGCGCGTCTTACCAGAACAATAAGTGGACGGACGCCGCCGCGTGGATCTTCGACCGCCCGGAGGAGCCGCCCGTGCTCTACCGTTTGGCGACCGAGCGGATCGAGCCGATCCGCTCGGAGGCCGCAGGTCCGAACGCCCGACTGCTCGATTTCGGCCGGCAGACGTTCGGCTACGTCGAACTTCGCGGCCTCGAAGGCCGGGGCCGGGTTCGCGTCTTCTATGGCGAATCGGAGGAAGAAGCGCAATCGGAGGAGTTTTGCGAAACCTTCGATACGGCCGACATCGGCGGGGAGACAAGCTATACGTTCCCGCTGGGCAGAGCCTTCCGCTATGTTCGGGTTCGAACCGATCCGGGGCTTATCGTCCGGGACGTCGGCGCTCTCTATGAATATCTTCCCCTGGAATACAGGGGAAGCTTTCGCAGCTCCGATCCCCTGTTGAACGAGATCTGGGACGTCTCGGTCCGCACCTTGCATTTGAATACAAGGGAATTTTTTCTCGACGGCATCAAGCGCGACCGCTGGGTCTGGTCGGGCGACGCCTACCAGAGCTTTCTGATGAATTATTACAGCTTCTTCGACGAGGCGGTCTGCCGCCGCACGCTGATCGCTCTAAGGGGCAACGATCCGGTTGAGATTCATTTGAACACGATTTTGGACTATTCCTTCTACTGGATTCTCTCTTTGGAGGATTACGTTCTCTATACCGACGATACCGATTTCATCGCGATGATGTACCCGAAGCTCGTTACGCTGATGGAATTTTGTCTGAACCGTACGAACGAGAACGGAATGATCGTCGGCGTTCCGGGAGAAGACTGGGTGTTCGTGGATTGGGCGGAGATGAGCAAGGACGGAGAACTTTGCGTGGAGCAAATCCTGCTGTGCCGCTCCTTGGAGATCGTCTGCGGGTTTGCCCGGCAATTCGGACACGAGAATGAGGCTGAACGATACGGTCGTCTCGCGGCGGAGTTGAAGGAGAAGGTACTCTCGGCCTTTTGGGACGAAGAGCAGGGCGGACTGGTTCACAGTCGGGTCGACGGCGTGCTGAACCGCCATATGACCAAATACGCCAACCTGTTCGCAGTCCTGTTCGGCTATCTGTCTTCGGAGAGGACGGAGACCGTCAAGCGCGAGGTGCTGAAGAACGAGCGCGTTCAACCGATAACGACTCCGTATATGAGATTCCACGAGCTGGCCTGCCTGTGCGAGCTCGGAGAGCAGGAATACGTACGTGAAGAAATGCGGGCTTATTGGGGCGGCATGCTGAAGCTGGGGGCGACCTCGTTCTGGGAGGAATACGATCCGACCGCCGAAGGGGCGAAGCATTTCGAGATGTACGACAGACCTTTCGGCAAAAGCCTGTGCCACGCTTGGGGGGCGAGCCCGATCTATCTGCTCGGCAAATATTACTTGGGCGTGCGCCCGACCGCACCCGGCTACGCAGCCTATGTCGTCGAGCCAAAACTCGGCGGGCTGGAATGGATGGAAGGAGCCGTCCCCACTCCGGGCGGAACGGTCAGCTTGTACGCAGACGCCTCGACGATCCGGGTTCGATCGGCGCAAGGGGGCATAGGGCACCTGAAATTCCGGTCGTCGGAGCCGCCTTCAGCAGTCGAGGGAACGGTTAAGCGGATTGGCGACGGCGAGTACGAGCTTGTTCTGGAACGTCCGGACGTTACCTATGAAGTGCGATATACTGCGAGTAACCCTAATTCGTAATATAATAGGTGAAAAGTCGGATCGCCGCTGCTAAGGGGCTGTGGGCAATTGAGGAAATGGCGCCGCTTCAAGATGAGAAATCTTCCGTTATTCGCGAAGATTTCTCTCGTTTTTTCGCTGGTTGTAACCTGTTTCATTCTCTTGATCGGTTTTAGCTCTTATTCGGTCTACCGCAATAGCATGGAAACCCAGGTCGGAGATTTCGTTCCGCAGGTTCTGGAGCAGGTCGGCGCTCGTATCGACGGCTATGTCGACGAGCTGCTGATGGTGCCTCAGTCGATCTTCTATATGCCTGGGGAGAGCGACGCATTGGGGGTTCTGCGCGCCGCCAACGATCCCGCGGTCACGCGTTCGCTGGAATACACCTTGGATCTTCATTCCGTTCTGAATCGGTTGAATTTCAGAACCGGAGAAAATCTGCAATCGATCACCTTCTACTCGTTGGCGGGGGACGCTTACCTCTTAACCAAGGGCGGAGGCATGTGGGTCGAGCGGAATTACAAGGATCAGCCCTGGTACGGGGAGCTGGATACGGAATATTATGCGCCGACGGTCTGGGGGACCTATCAGGACGAGACGGTCACGGGCCGTCCGTACGTCTTCTCGATCGTGCAGCCGGTACAAAGCGCGAAGAGACACCGCATCGACGGCGTCATTCAAGTGTCGGGTTCGATCGAGGCGATCAGCGCGATGATCAGGAAGGTGAATTTCGGAGCCGGCTCGATCGTGTACGTGCTGGATCACCGCAACCACATCGTATTTTCGACCAATCCGTCGGTGATTGGCCAAGCGTGGAATCGCTCTTACGGCTTCGATTGGGGCGAGAGACCGGTCGGTGCGGATTCGTTCGAGCTCGAGCTGGAGGACAAGCCGTATCTGTTCAGCTACAACTGGTCGTCCGACTCGGGCTGGAAGGTCGTCAGCCTGATTCCAAGCGAGAATCTGAGCAAAGGAATTTACCGGATCAAATTTTGGACGTACGCCGTCGTGGCATCGGGAATTCTGATCGTGTTCGGGTTGGCGCTTGCCATCGCGTACGGGTTTACGAAGCCGCTTCGGAAGCTGAGCGATCGGATCAAGCATTTGGATCTTCAGCACCTGGACAAGCCGCCCGACGTAGATCGGCTGGACGAGGTCGGGCATCTGTCCAATTCGTTCCAGAACATGATCAAGCGGATGAACGGCTTGTTCGGCGAAATCACGCATGAGAAAGTGCTAAAGCAGGAGGCCGAGATCAAGGCGCTGCAGAGCCAGATCAACCCTCATTTTATCCACAATGCGTTGGAAACGATCCGGATGACCTACAAGTCGGGCCGGCACGAGAACGGGGAACAGGGCTTGGTTTCGCTCGGGCACGTCCTGCGCTATCAAGCGGCCCAGGAGCAGGATGCCATTCCGTTCTCCGCCGAGCTCGAATTTCTGAACAAATACTTGAGTCTGCAGAAGCTTCGCTACGGGGATCGGCTTTCCGTTGACCTGGAGGTGGACCCGGAAGTGGAGAAGCACTCGATCCCTTATATGATTTTACAGCCGCTGGTGGAAAATGCTTTGAAATACGGCGTCTCCTCGTTCGATCATTCAATTGCGCTGACGGTTCGGATCGGCGTCGAGGATGGGTTCATTACGGGAGACGTAATCGACGAAGGCAAAGGAATGTCGCCGGAGCGGCTGGAGCAGGTGATTGCCGAGATGGGCGCCTTCTCGGGCAACCGGCAGGGCGGAATCGGGCTCGCCAACGTCTACCAGCGTCTTCAGCTTTTGTTCGGTCCGTCGGCCGAGCTCCATATCGAAAGCCATCAAGAAGTCGGGACGATCGTCAGCTTTCGCTTTCCGGTCCGCCCGCATAACAAGGGGAAGCTTAAACATGCGAATCCTAATCGTTGACGATGAACAGGAAATCCGCAACGGCATCCGCCATTTGCTGATCGGCTCGGCGTTAGCCGACCGGATCGAAATCGTCGGGACGGCGAACGACGGCCGCGAGGCGATGATCGTGGCCGGCAGTGGGCCGGTAGATCTGATTATTACCGATATTCGTATGCCGGGGATGGACGGGTTGGAGCTGATCCGGCATATTCGTACGGCCAATCCTTCGATCGCTTTCATCATTCTAAGCGGCTATGACGACTTCTCGTATGCTCGCGAAGCGATGCGTTACGGCGCGCTCGACTATCTGCTGAAGCCGGTGGAGGAGCGCGAGCTTCTCGGAATCGTCGAGCGGTTGATCGAGCGGACGAACAAGGAGAAGGAGCCTTCTCTCTATCTGACCCGCGACGAATTCCGCGCTCTTCGGGAGAATGGGGAATGGAAAGCTGTGGCCCTTTGCGGCGCCGACGAGCTGCCGGAGGAGCGGGTACGGGAGTTGGGCGGCGAACCGATGCTGCAGTGGATGCTGGCCAAGGTGCACTCGGAGGCGGCGAGGGAGCTTGGCGGCATTTACCTTCTGACCGGGGATTCGGCGTTTCCTTTCCGCTATTCCTTTGGGCTCGCGGCGGGGAGCGAACATGAGCTTCGGAATAAGCTTGCCGAATTCGCGCAGCGAGTCCATCATTTCTGCCGGGAAAGGGTGAAGGTGCCGGTCAGCTTCGGCTTATCGGAGCCCGTTCGACAGGAGGGGCAATCCTCCGAAGAGATGCCGATAGACCTGGCTTTCGTCCGAGCGCAGCAGGCGTTGTTTTCCAGAGTGCTGTTGGGCAGCGGCATATATCGGGGGGAGGACCTTCAGGAGGCGAAGCATCACCATGCGAGCGAGAAGCTGGAGGCGGCGTTGGAGATTAAAGACTCGGATTCCATCGTTGAGGAAATCGAGGTGCTAATCGAGAGGTGCGTACAGGAGGGCAGCGTGAGTGTGCTGCTCCTGTCTCTGGAGCGTCTCTTGTTCCTCGTTCATCATCGCTGGCAGGTCGACCTCTCTTCCGCCGATGGGACAAGCATGTCCCTCATGAATCGGACGCTTGAAAGCCTGCTGTGGTCGAGCCGCCCCAGCTCGTTAAGGAAGGGCTTGATGGAATGGATTCAAGGCGCGCTTGCTCGACTCGACCCCGCCAGACAGGAAGGGAAAGTGTTGGCCCGCGCCAAGAAATATATTCAAGCCCATCTGCAGCACCCCGTTAATCTGACGGAGGTCAGTCAGGAGACGCTGGTTACCCCGCAATATTTAAGCAAGCTATTTCGCGAGAAGTCCGGCGAGACGTTCATTGAATATATCACCAGGCTGCGGATTGAAGAGGCGAAGCGACTGCTGGCGGAGCCGGGCGTTAAGGTGTACGAGGTAGCCAGTCAAGTGGGATATAGCAACTGGAAGCATTTTAGCCGCGTGTTTAAGCAGCATACGGGCTACGGGCCGGCCGATTACAAAAATCGCATTTTCGTCGACCGAGTCGGGTATCAGCACGAGCTGTGAATGCGGTGAAAATAAGCGGGGCTTATCCGATTAAGAACGTGTCGGATAGGCCCCGCTTATCATTTTTGCAGGATCGCGTCGAGGGATTAGAATGGCAATTTCCAATATTCGCTCACATCGGGAGATTCCAGCTCAAGCTGAACTTCCACATTGCCAAGTGCGTACCAACCGTCCTCCTGCCGCCCGGTATTGGCCAATTGGATGGCCGGCTGGCCGGTATGCGGATTGAGGATCGCAATTTCGAACTGATAATGCCCCAGAGGCATATCCGCCGGAATCCAGATCGCGTTGTCGTAGATGCTGTCGCCCGGAAGCCACTGATTGATATTGGCGTCCGTGAAGAAAACCTTATGATACTGATCGTTTTTCAGACGCAGCGCGAGCGGGAACTTCTTGTAGCAAGGCGCGACGCCCAGGTTCTCCCACCAGGAAGCGAACGCAAGCTTGCCGCCCGGCTTCACCGCTTCAGGGAAGGAGAACTTGCGCAAAGCGAGGCGATAGCCCATCCGTTTCAGCCAGCGGTCGATATGCGGCTCCCATTCCTTCGGAACCGGCGACGATTTGGCGTTGAAGGAAGAAATATGCCATTTCAGCGATTGGTCGATAATATAATCGACATCCCATCCTTTGTCCTTCCAGTGTTGAATGACCCAGCAAACCTCTAATGAAACGGGGGCCTTCCGCCAAGCGTCCTGCATGCCCGAGCGGATAAGCTGCTGCGGATAATAATCGTGCATATGCGACCAGTCGTCTACATGGTCCCATGCTTTGCCGCACACGTCTCCGAGGCAATCGACGCGCCAACCGACATTGGCCTGGGACAGCCCGAAGCCGTTCGTCTTGTCGTCGGTCAGCAGCATAATGAGCGGCGTTTCTTTGAAGGAGTCCGTATACGCGCTGACTAGCGCCTCTCTCGCTGTCTGGCTCAACAGATTGGAGCCGATGCCTTCTCCCCACGAGCCGACGATGGACAGATCGATGCTTTCCAGGTCCGGATGACCGTCATACCGACTGCCCAGAGCGCGAATAAAGCGTCCGAAATGCTCGGCGTAAGTCGGGTCCTCGGGATCGACCATCCAACCCGGACCGTCATCGAACCTTGGAGGCGGCGTCCCCAACGCTTCGCGATACCACGCAGGAACGTCTTCTTTATCATTAGCGCCGTACGGAGCTATGCGAAGCAATAGGGTTTGCTTGCGCTGGCGGGCCGTCGCAATCGCATGATCGATCAAATCCCAGCGATAGTTGCCCTTCTCCGGCTCCATGTATTTCCAATAGACTCTGAAATAAGCGATCGTCGTTGCCGGATGGTTCTCGTTTTCCAAATTGCCGTCGAAGTCCTGATACACAATCGGAGACCCTTCGGTCCACCCTTTTCCTTCGTTCAGCTTATCTCCGTTAAACCGCTGAAAGGTCATAAATCCGATACCCGGATTAATTAGAACGTCGTCGATCAGCTTCGGTCTGGCGTTAATGATTTTACAGGTACCCATATCGATCTACCCCTTCCGGTGACTTACTTTTAATCGTAAACCAGATCCACGGTATCGCAATTTTAATTTGTTGATATTTTTTGCGATTTGTTTACTCCTTTCCCTTCACATGGACACAGAGCTGCTTTCGCTAAGGAGACATATGTCGCTATTCTTAGAAATATAGTCAATAGGTCCGATAAGCTGGGATATTGGACCCTACTGCCCGATTTTTGAATGTGATACGATATGCGGAAAGAATAGAAGCTGGAAAATGAATCCGATCGAGGAGAAGAGAGGATGGAGCCGATGTACGAGCGTTTGGCGGAGAAACTGAAGACGACTTCCACAATCAGATGGTTTCCCGGTCATGGAGCGGAGGAGAGCTGGATAGAGGAAGCGGAGCAGGAGCTGGGCTTTCGGCTGCCGCCGTCTTATCGCTGGTGGGCGACTCATTACGGCGATGGCTGGTTGAATGGCGGACATATTCTATCGATTGGCGACCCGGAGCATAGAGAATACACCGATAGCGACCTCCTTTACATACATAGGTTGAATAAAGCCGAGGATTGGTGGGTCAGCCGCTTCCCCGACAGGCTGGACGTGTTCATTCCGGATAGCGACGAGCAGTTTTTTTTCGACACGTCGGTTAGGGATGAACAGGGCGAATTTACGGTCATGTGTTACGATCTTATCAATAATGAAATATTCCCGTGTGCTTCGTCCTTTGCGGAGTTTCTAGAACGATTGATCGACGAGTACGTATAAATATGAACAAGGGAATTCGAAGAGGTGGCCGGTGGAATTAATTAAATTAAATTGTCCGAATTGCGGCGGGAAGATCCAATATAAAGAAGGGCAAACGCTCAAATGCCCTTACTGCAAAACGGAGCTGCTGTTGAAGGAAAACAAGGTTTATTTTGTTGAACAGACGATTAACAACTATTACGGAACCCCTCCCGCTCGCACGGCAACTCAACCAAAGGCGAGCGCTAAGCAGGTTCTCTTGGTGTTTCTAGTGCTGATCTGCTTTGTGGTCGGATATTTCTTCTTGACGAACAACTCTAAACAATCGACAGGCGGCGAGGCGAATCAGCCTATTCGGACCATGCCGGAAAGCGAAGTTCTCCTGTTCTTTTTGAGGGATATTTTCGACAAGGGGACTGCGCTGCCATCGGAAGAGGAAATCGCAAGCCTACGTTACTTGTCCGCCCGTCAAGATGAGGATCAGTGGCATTTTGCTTATAGCTTCGACGATCCGTTTACGAAAGAAAAAGCGGAGATTTTCGACTATGTCGTTACCGACAAAATCTTAAACACGCAAAGAATCGATCAAAAGGATTTTGAAGCTTTTAGCGGGCTTACGGTGTTGAACCTAATGGAAGAATATGAAATTTCGCAAAATCAGGAAATCAGCTTTCGCCAAATGCAAGGCTTAAAGAGCTATAAAGGCGGTTTTAACGAATCGTTCGGACGGTTTGCCCAATTTTTTGGCGATAAAGCGAAAATCGTAGATCTCTCGACTCAAATCCGCAGCAATGCGGAATTGGCTTTGCTATTGGATTTTCCGAACCTGCAGTCGCTTAAAATCACCTATGTCGACGAGTCGGTGACGGATTTTCATCTGCTGAACCAATTGCCCCTGAAGTCGTTGTCCTTGAACGGGATCGACGATCTGAAGTGGTTGTCCGCATTAACGGGTCTGGAATCGCTGGTTATCAGCTATAGCGAGGCGACCGATTTCAGTGCGCTTTACTCGTTAAGCCAATTGCGGGAATTGAAGCTCTCCTTTACGCAGAACTTAAAAACGCTCGATTTTCTGCAAAATATGCCGAACCTGCAATCGCTCGATCTCGAGAACGCCGGCATTTCGAATCTGGAGAGTCTTAGAAATAAGCTGTCATTGACGAAGCTGCGTCTGTCCAGCATGAGCAAGCTGGGCTCTGTGGAGCCCGTGAGCAGCTTGACTTCGCTAACGGAATTAGCGATAACCGGCTATTACGGATCCGAGGCGGCCTTAAAGCTGCCCAATCTGAAGATAGCCGAAATGCCGGATTCCCTCCTCCCCATGCTGGAGGCGCCCGCATTGCAATCGCTGACGAGTTACCAGCGCAGAAATGATCTGGATGGGGAGCAGCTATTGAAGTATCCGAAGTTGGAATGGCTTTCCTTGGAGGATTTCGGCGACTTCACTCATATTCGCGCTTTAGACAGCCTGCCTAAGCTGCAAACCTTAAATCTGATCGATATGTCTTTTTACGAGGAAACGAGTGAATTGTTCGATTTGAAGCATGTGACCACAATCAATTGCAACGAATGTAGTTTCCAGATCAACACAAAGCAGCCGTTTACAAACGCCTCGCTGGAGCATCTGATCTTAAATGATATATCATTCCGAATCGGCAACGAAGATTGGCTGAATGAGGTGGATAAGGCAATGCCTTACTTCGCGGGTTTGACGGCATTGCGTTCTTTCACGATGCAGGACAGCTCGCTTCAATCGTTGGATTTTATGAAGGGTTGGCAGAAAATCGAGGTACTTCATCTGGAGAACAATGCGATTTCCAACGTAGAGCCTTTGGCCTCGCTGTCTAATTTGCGGAAGCTGTATCTTGTCGGAAATCCGGCGCAAAACAAAACTGTGCTCGATAAGGGGATTTTGGTTTATTAAGGGACGGCAGGGCGGAGGAGCTGGCTGTGGGGTGAGGGCCAAGAAAGTGCCTCCGCGCTGCCCAAGCTGTGGGATGAAGGCCAAGAAAGTGCCTCCGCGCTGCCCGAGCTGCGGGGTGGAGGCCAAGAAAGTGCCTCCGCTCTGCCCGAGCTGCGGGGTGGAGGCCAAGAAAGTGCCTCCGCGCTGCCCAAGCTGCGGGGTGAAGGCCAAGAAAGTGCCTATGTGCCTTAATATTCAACGGCTGGGGTCGCGCATTCCGCTTGACCTGACAACATTGGCGCAACAAACGCCCGGCGGGCCGCCTCAGACGCAAAGGCTTGAGGCGGCCCGCCGGGCTTTCGCGCGAGGCTAAGTTATTTTCTTTAATCCGTCTAGGATCCCGATGATCTGTTGCATTCGTTCTATTTTATTTTGATCGTTCTTGATTTGTTTTTTGGGGAAATCGCTGTTGCTTCCGAGTCTTGTCGCTCTTTTAATCACTTCTTTATTTTCCGCGATTTTGTCGTTCAGCTCGTTCATTTCCTGATAGAACCTTTCGTAGCTGGAATCGTCAACTAGCGATAGCACGCGATCCTTGGTCCATTCCCCTCCGTCCACATCAACGTAGCAGGAGAATTTTCCCACAACGAAGGATTCTGCCCGTTCGTTGTAGATGGGGATGCTTAATGAATATACCCCTTCGACATTATAAGATTTGTCCCCCAGATACTTCGTTTCAAGCCCAGTTGCGCTGTAGCTTGCGTTCGAGCCGAGCGGCTGCCGGAGATACGCTTTTTCGACCATGAAGCTCTCGCAAGCCGCATCGGCTTGATCCAAATATTCTTGAGTGTCATATTTCCCTTGAAAAAACATGTAACCCTTGTAGGCCAGGACCAGTGCCCCGATAACTAGAATCGAGACTATAATTTCCTTCCCGGTAAGCTCTTTTTTCCGTTTCTCGGCTTCCCGAAGTTCTCTTCGCACCTCTCTTCGGTACTCTTCTTCTTCGCGTATTTTCTGTTTTCTCTCCCAATCCAGCATAGATCCAGCGTCCCCGTTTCCGTTAGCGACTAAGATGCATTATAGCTATTTTACAGAATACTAAATATTTCTTCTGCAAGGAATATAGCGGATTGGTGACACCCTCATTCCGGTTGGAGGAATTTGGAATACTGTGTCGAATGATATGATTATCCGACTCGACTCCAGGGGGTTCATACATGAAGCGTTCGACGCAGTTCAAACGTATTGCGTGTATTTTTATGACTTTATTATTGGCATTTTCCGTATTCGGGACAATAACTTCGGCGGCAGGTCCTTTCACGGTAGATTCCCCCCCATCAACTCTTGAGGTAGGGCAAACGCATCAGGTCAAGGCCTATGTCGGCAATAACGAAATAACGGACGAAGTGGAATGGAGTTCCGACGACGACAATGTCGCAACTGTTTCAGAGGGGCTCATTACAGGGGTATCGAAAGGGACGGCAAAAATCTCTGCTGCTTACGGCGGTGCAAATATACTGTTTGATGTGACTGTAAGAGATCCTGCCCCCGCGCTTGTTAAGCTTGAGTCTACAATGCCATCCCCTGTTCTCCTTCCTCAGAGTTCGTTGGGCAAGACGATCGGGATTATAGCAACCTTCGCTGATTCCTCATCCAGAGATGTCGCTGTGGAGGGGACATGGATATCCAGCAATGAGAATATCGTAACGGTTCAATATGGAGCTTTGATTCCTGTTAATGCAGGAACAGCTACTGTAACCTTCTCTTACCAGAACCAGACCATTGATTTCGCCGTAACCATAACTCCGCCTCTGCCTATCTTTGAAGGTCTATGGACGAATAACGCCGCGCCGACGATTTCGGTTGGGGGCACGCATCAGATCGCCATGAAAGGCATTCAGTCGGATGAAACCAAGGAAGATATCGACTCTGCACATATGATCTATGGGCCAGAAGATCCGGAAATAGCCACAGTAAGCGATAGCGGTGTCATCACCGGGGTATCGACAGGTACGACGACGATTCGCGCTTTCTACATTCAAGAGCCTAACCCGCCGCTTATGCTTGATATTACAGTAACGGTGCAACCTGCTCCAACGGTCGTCAGTCTCACTACCAATGCAAATCTGAACAGAGTTGTTGTCAGAGAGGGCAGAACGGTCAACCCTCCAATTGTAACTGCGCATTACAGCGATTCCACAGAGAAAGTGGTTACGGATCTAGTGACGTGGGCAACGGCCCACCCGGAACGCGCCACCGTATCCGATACGGGTCTCATTACAGGCGTTAAAGCCATATCTACCAAATTGATCATTGCCTTCGAGGGAGTGACTGCCCAGGTAGACATTTTCGTAATGGATTCCAGTTATTACGATCGAATCGCCATAGAACCGGCATCGCTAGCCCTGCACATTGGAGGTACAAGGCAATTGGCCATCAAAGGGGTGCAGGATGACACGTCCGCGACTTCTCCGATTACGAGTCGTTTAGTTTCGTATTCGTCCAGTATTCCAACCGTCGCTACGGTCAGTAGCAATGGAGTCGTAACCGCAATTTCGGCAGGTACGGCGACAATTACGGCTAATTACTTGGTTCTATCGTCTTCGATAACGGTAACGGTTACTCCTGCACCGGACAGCGGCTCTAATCCGGGAAGCGGCACCAGTGGACCGTCTACGCCGTCAGTGCCTTCGACGCCGCCTGCAGAATCGTCAACTACAAAGCCAACCGTACCCGTAGAGCAGCCTAAGCCGACTCAACAGACAGCACCTTTATTTCCGACTACTCCCACGCCGTTACAGCCTGTTTTTAATGCAGGTATCGTGGATGTAAGCTTAGTGGAGAAGGTGATGGCAGGCGCGAGCACCCGGCAGCCGGCGGCCTTCGCGGACTCGCTTCCTTCTTGGGGGGCGGAACCCATTGATCGGGCGGCTCGCATGGGCATCGTTTCGGGTTATCAGGATAATACCTTCAGAGCCGACCAATCGGTTACAAGGGCCGAATTCGCCAAGATGGTATCCATTGCCTTCGGTCTAAAGTCCAAAGAGGCGTCAGGCTTTGCGGACACGCAAAATCATTGGGCGGCGCAAGCGATTGAAGCTCTTCAAGGCGCGGGGGTCATTATGGGATATAGCGATGGAACTTTCCATCCGAACCAACCCATCTCCAGAGCGGAGATGATCGCGATTCTGTCTCGTCTCACTCAATTTATCGCACCAAGCAGCGACAAGTTCGCGGATACTCAAGGACATTGGGCCAGCAACGCCATTAATGCCTTCGGCAATGCGGGAATTATCAGCGGCAAAGGCAGCGGTCAATTCGACCCTAATGGCGACACTACCCGAGCGGAGTCGATTAAGATCCTAATTGGACTGCTAGATGTATTGATGGGGAAGGCGTCGAACACGCCCTAGGTGAGCTCGTAATCGTTGTACAGAAAGCATGGTCGGGGAATCGATCATGCTTTTTTGCATGCAGAGGAGTTGCTTCGCAGCGCTTAAGGAAGTCATCATACCCTTCAATTTTGACCGCTTAGGGCAAATCCGTTTCTAAATCTCACGCCACCGCTTAGATTAAGGGATGAGAAATACTTGAAGCGTGAGGTGGCTCCTATGAAAAAAGTAAGCCGAATATTGGTGTGCGTAATCGTCTTGATTGGAATCGGGTTTGGGGTGTTGGCTTATATGAACAGGCCGATATCCGAAGAGGCTGTTAACGAGAAAATCGAGAACCACCTAACGAAAATCGTAGCAAAAAACGAGTCGTTATCGAGCGCGTTATTAACCATTTACTCCAACAAGACCGGCTATTTTAAACAGTTTGCCGTAGGCACCCAAAAGCTCTCTTCGGATCAACCCGTACAGATCGATAGTCCGTACCATTCAGCCAGCGTAGGCAAAACGATGTGTGCGGTCATTTTTGGCTTATTGGCAGACGAAGGGAAAATCAACTTGGACGATAAAATCAACGCATGGTTGGATAAGGACATCCTTGAGGGGTTATTTGCGATAGACGGCAACGATTATAGCGACCAGGTGACTCTAAAACATTTGCTTACCCATACTTCGGGGATCGGGGATTATTTCGAAGGTCCGGTCAGAAGCGGCGAGCCGATGCTGGAGAGGATCACAGCTAATCCGGATCTTTTGTTTACTCCGAAGGAGCTGGTGGCGTTCACTAGAGAGAATCAGGTTCCCGTCGGGCAGCCCGGACAGCAGTTTTACTATTCGGATACGGGGTATATTCTGCTGGGCCTTATTTTGGAGGCGATTGAAGGGAAATCGTATGCGGATATTTTGGAAAAACGCATATTCGAGCCCTTGGACATGAAGGACAGCTATTTGAAGCTCTTTAACGATAAGGAGCATTCGGCCGACATTTTAGGAGTCTATTTGAACGGCATCGACTTTAGCGACAAAAATGCTTTATCGGTGGATTGGTCGGGCGGCGGCGTCGTGACCACGATGATTGATCTGCTAAAGTTCATGAAGGCGTTGGAAAGCGGAGAGCTTCTGTCCGACCAGGGCTATAGCCAAATGACGACTTTTAACCAACGCTACGACAAAGGGATTTATTACGGCATGGGGATGATGTACTTCGACTTTAGCGAACTGTCCTTTCTGTTGAAGCTAACTCCAATGACGGATGTTTACGGCGCTGTAGGAGCTACGGGCTCGTACGCACTCTATGATAAAGAAGAGGATACGTATTTTATCGCTAATTTCGGTTCGCTTGATTTTGCGGCAAAAGGAATAGAAGAGCTGGTAAAAATAAGAATGATTTATGATAGGATAAAAGTGGAATAAATACTTCCGTCGCGAGGGGACACGATGGTTCAATTACTGTGTTCGGCTAAGGTTTGCGAGAAATTGAAGCAGGAACTGTCCAAGCACCGCATCGAAATTCAGCCGGACAGCGATTGGGTCCTCGTTGAGAGAGGCTATGACCTCCCCGACGGGAAGCTATGCATCGTATTCGAGGCCATTGATTACATGGATGTAGTTAAACTTCTCGTATCCGGCGCGTACGAAGACATCCATTTAAGGGATACGTTGACGGGCCTGAGCGGAAATAAATTTGCAGTTATTGAACCAAGGGACGTTTTGTTTCTGGAAGCGGGGTCCGACGGTCTTATGGCCTATGCGAAGTCCAACCGCTATAGTATCAAAGAAACGTTGCAGTACTACGAGAATATATGGGCAGCCAAAGGATTTGTGCGAATCAATAAATCCCAGCTTGTTAACTTGCTGCACGTCAAAGAAATAATCCCCTGGTTCAACTCCAGATATGTGCTAAGAATGGACAACAACACAGAATTGGAAGTCTCGAAAATGTTCTCAAAAAAGCTTAGAAACACACTTAAAATGTAGGAGAGCAGCCATGGAGAAAATTAATTTGGAGAACGTGATCAAGTCGTTTTTTCTCGGGCTCTTTCTGGGCGTCCTCCTCCAGTTCTACAGTCGTGCGAATGTGCTGTTCGAGTATAAGGTATTAGCCGTATTAGCCAGCGGAAGCATCGGATTCATCATTGGTTTAATTACAGAATGGCTGACCTCGTTGCTGCCGATTCGTATGGCAAATTCGCGAATGTACTTTTTTATTAACAATCTGATTGCTTTGCTTGTTGCGACAATTCTTATGGTGTCTTTGATCCTGATCACAGGCAACAAAGCGGAACACAAAGCAGAGTTCGTCCCGCTATTATCGATCGTGCTTGGCGTCATTTGCATAGCCAATCTGACGGATTATATGATGTATCGTCGCGCACAAAATAAACTGCAAAGCTTTAAGGCGTTGATTAAAGAGGAGTGAATGCCCGCTCGAGCGAATTCGCTTGACATCTCGGCGCGGGTAATATAACATTTTTCTTAATATTTCAATACGTTGAAGAGGACTAGTAGGGTTTTCCGAACGACCAGAGAGCTGTTGGTTGGTGCGAAACAGCCGTAAGGGAATCTGAACTCGCCTTGGAGTAGCTCGCTGAAATTCCCAAGTAGGTGGAGCCGGCAGCCTGACCGTTATCATCAGGAGGGTAAGAGGTTGATGCTACAGCCTCATGCCTGCAGAGTGCATGCCGTTGTCGGCATGAATTCAGAGTGGTACCGCGTAAGACATCACAGTCTTTCGTCTCTGTTAACGGAGATGAAGGGCTTTTTTTGTATTTCGTCCATCTCCAAGATTAAGGCCAAGAAACGGATGAGGGGAAGGTATTTATGGAAAATGTAAACAAGTACGCCAGAGGGTATTTCATGCCCCCGCAAACCAGCTTGAAATGGACCCAGAAGGAATATATTACTGAGGCGCCGACATGGTGCAGCGTCGATCTTCGGGACGGAAACCAGGCGTTGATCGTGCCGATGAATCTGGAGGAGAAGCTGGAGTACTTCCAAATGCTCGTGAAAATCGGCTTCAAGGAGATCGAGGTCGGATTTCCCGCAGCGTCGGAGACGGAATTCGCATTCCTGCGCACCTTGATCGAGCGCGACCTGATTCCCGACGATGTTACGATTCAGGTGCTCACCCAGTCGCGGGAGCACATTATCCGCAAAACGTTCGAATCGTTGCGAGGTACGAAAAAGGCTGTCGTCCATCTGTACAACTCGACCTCCGTGGCGCAGCGGGAGCAAGTATTCCGCAAGTCCAAAGAAGAAATTATCGATATTGCCGTAACCGGCGCCAAGCTGCTGAAGGAATGCGCGGAGGAGACGGAAGGGAACTTCCAATTCCAATATTCGCCGGAAAGCTTTACAGGCACGGAAATCGAGTTTTCTCTGGAGATATGTAACAGTGTGCTTGACATTTGGCAGCCGACCGCGGACGATCCGGTCATCATCAACCTGCCGGCAACGGTATCCATGTCGATGCCTCACGTTTACGCCAGCCAAATCGAATATATGAGCGAGCATTTGAAATACCGGGACAATGTCATTGTATCGATTCACCCGCACAACGACAGAGGAACGGGCGTAGCGGACGCGGAGCTGGGTATGCTGGCCGGAGCTCAACGGGTTGAAGGCACGCTGTTCGGCAACGGCGAGCGGACGGGCAACGTGGACATCGTTACGCTGGCCTTGAACATGTTCTCGCACGGCGTGGACCCTAAGCTGTCTTTTGAAAATATTCCTGAGATCATCGGCGTGTACGAGCGGCTGACCAAGATGAACGTGGACGAAAGGCATCCGTACGGCGGCGAGCTTGTGTTCACCGCATTCTCCGGTTCGCATCAGGATGCGATCGCCAAAGGAATGAAGTACCGCGAGGACAACAGCTCCGCGCACTGGTCGGTTCCTTATCTGTTGATCGATCCGAAGGATATCGGCAGACAGTACGAGGGCGATATTATCCGCATTAACAGCCAATCGGGCAAGGGCGGAATCGGTTATATTTTGCAGCAGAAATACGGTCTCGATCTTCCTCCGAAAATGCGCGAGCACTTCGGTTACTGCGTCAAAAACGTCTCCGACCATCAGCAGAAAGAGCTGATGCCGGACGAAATCTACGACATTTTCCGCAAGGAATACGTCAATATCAACGCTCCCGTAGGGCTGGTGAAGTACCGCGTCAAGGACGACGAGGACAACTTCCAAACAACGGTTGCTCTCCGTTCGGGAGAAGACGTTACGGAAATTACCGGCTCCGGAGACGGAAGACTCGATTCGATTAGCAACGCGCTGCAAGCTCATCTCGGAATCGCGTACAGCGATCTGATCTATACGGAACATGCGCTTGAGACGGGCTCTAAATCCCAAGCCGTCTCCTATATCGGGATCAAGGCTGTCGACGGCGTCGTTCATTGGGGCTGCGGCATCGACGTAGATATTATGAACTCGTCTGTAAAAGCTCTGTTCAGCGCTGTCAATCAAATGATCGGCTCCAAATAGCGCGTTCATAATTCCTGCGATTCAGTCGAGGAGATTTCTGGTATGATAGTGTGGAAAGTACCATTTATATGACTGGAGGCACTTACGAATGGGCCAGCAAATGGAGCAAGAAGGGTACTTCGGAGAGTTTGGGGGGAGCTTCGTCCCCCCGGAATTGCAGGAAGTGCTGAACTATTTGAGCGAACAGTTTTATAAGTTCAAAGACGACCCGGACTTCCAACAGGAGCTTAGCTATTATCTTCGCGAATACGTCGGCCGCGAGAGCCCGCTGACGTATGCCGAACGGCTGACCGACGCTTGGGGCGGCGCCAAGATTTATCTTAAGCGCGAAGATCTGAATCATACCGGAGCGCACAAAATCAATAACGCCATCGGCCAGATTCTGCTTGCCAAGCGGATGGGCGCCAAGCGGATCATCGCCGAGACGGGCGCCGGCCAGCACGGCGTCGCTACGGCGACGGCTTGCGCGATGTTTAATATGGAATGCGTTATCTACATGGGGGCGGAGGATACGCGCCGCCAAGCTCTGAACGTGTTCCGCATGGAGTTGTTGGGCGCGACCGTCGTGCCGGTAGACAAAGGCCAAGGACGTCTGAAGGATGCCGTGGACGAAGCGCTGGGCGATCTTGTTCGCAATTATCAGAATACGTTCTACTTGCTCGGCTCCGCCGTTGGCCCTCATCCTTTCCCGACGATGGTCAAGCACTTCCAATCGGTAATCAGCGAGGAATCCAAGCGCCAGATTGTTGAGAAGGAAGGTCGTCTCCCGGATGCAGTCATCGCTTGCGCAGGCGGGGGCAGCAACGCGATCGGCGCGTTCGCCCACTATCTCGACGAGCCGAGCGTTCGTCTGATCGGCGTCGAACCGGATCAGGCGCCAACCTTGACGGAGGGCGTACCTGGCGTTATTCACGGCTTTAAGTGTCTGGTGCTGTTGGACGAGCAGGGAGAGCCCAAGAAAACCTATTCGATCGCCGCAGGGCTCGACTATCCGGGCATCGGGCCGGAGCACAGCCATCTGAAGGTGACTGGCCGGGCCGAGTACGCTACGGTAACCAACGAGGAAGTACTTGCAGCATTTCAGGAGTTATCTCGCGTAGAGGGCATTATTCCTGCGTTGGAGAGCTCGCATGCGCTTGCCTATGCCAAGAAGCTGGCGCCGGAGATGAACCGGGATCAGGTGCTGATCATCAACCTGTCCGGGCGCGGGGACAAGGACGTGGAGCAAGTGTTCCATATGCTCAAGAAGTAACGAAACCACCTACTTTGGCAGGTTCATCCGATAGGGGATGAACCTGTTGGGCGTTAAGGCCGATTACGCTCTAGCTCATTTCCACGATGCGGTTAATCTCTGTGCCTTCCGTATTTTTCCCCAATAGTCTGCGCAGCATAAACTTCGCCATCTTGAACTTGTTGCCGGAATCCCAATACTCGGCCGTCTCGGGATGTACCTTGATGAGCACGAGATTAGGATCGTCATACGTCGTCTCCAGCAACTCCTCGTACATCGGATTCCAGAATTGCTTCAGCTTCTCCACATCTTCCACCAGCTCGGCTGTGCCGCGAATAGAAACGAAGGACTTATCCGCATAAGCCACGTTGACTTGTTGATTTCGAATCAGTTCGTGAAATTTGCCGCTGTCTTTCTGAGTCAGGAACCATAGGCTGCCGTCGGAATCCATCTCCTGGGTTTTCATTGGACGCGACACCAGCCCTTCGTCCGATACCGTCGTCAGCATCGCCGTAGGAATGTCTTTAATCAATTCGCGTACTTTGTCGATCGCTTCCCGGTTGTCGGAGGTTGGATTTGTCATTTGCGCTCACCTCATCGGATGTATTTTTCAGTTAGTATTACACTCATAGCGATCTGTCAAACCGTGGAGCCGTCAGATAGAATTTTAATGAAGTCAAAAAGCCGAGCAAAATCAGGCGTTTCCTCCTGATTCTGTTCGGCTTCGGCATTTCTATAGAAGATTATCCTTTAGGCAACTTGTTATTTCGCAAACACGTGATTGCCGATTCGGGCCGTCACTGTGCGGCTTCTCACCCAAGCGTTGTCCGTTTTCTTCGGATTGTAGAAGACGATAGCCCCTTTGCTCGGATCGGTGCCGTTCAGCGCGTCCTGCACGGCCTTAATCGTCTCTTGGCTTGGCGTTACCGAATATATCCGTTTGTCCAGCACCGGAGAATACTGATAATAGGCTTTTCCGTTGTAGTGCTCAACCTGGAAAATCGTATCGATAATCGTTGACGGCCAATCCGGTTGACCTACGCGGTTCAAGATCGAAGCCGCAACTGCGACTTTGCCGGCGTAGCTTTCCCCCGACGCCTCCGCTTCCGTAATCCGCTGCAGCCAGAGAAGCTCTTCATCCGCCGCTTGGCTTTGCTGGGCTTTCATGAGGGGGACGCCGTCTGCAGTCGAAATGACCGCGGCCTGTTTCTGCGAATCATAACGGACGCCTAGACCAAGCTTTGTCGCCGTATAGGCTAGCGGCACATATGCGGTTCCGTTGATCAGCGTCGTCCGCGTATCCAGATTGTCCCGATGCCATATCGATTCAGTCGCGCGCGAATAATCGGTATAACGCTCCCCTGCGGGAAATCCAACCTGGATATTCGGTGTTTGCAGTACGGCCGAACGATAACGATCGTCCCAGCCGACAGAGATATTTAAGCCGCGAAACCAGGAGGCCGGCACAAGTTGATAGCCGTTCTGTACAATCGCGGTCGTCGAGACCGGTTGATCGTTGACGTAGATCGTCGTGCTGTCGAGCGACTGCGCCGAGCCGAGAGCCGGCCATGCCATAACGAATAAGAGCGACAAAGAGATGGACCAACGTTTTTTTGACACAATACTCTCTCCCTTCACTCGCATCATCATACGATAAAATCGCAGGCTGTCCGTCTGGAAGATTGAGGATGATGAGAGAGGGAGAGGGGCCTCAAATCGTGCAAGTCTTGGTATAGCTGGATTTATCGTAAACCGGCTTTTGGGCATTCTGATAAGAATGAGTAATTTTTAACCGCAACTATGACAGAATCTGTCACTATCGCCGGCTATGATGGTCTAAGGCAACCAAGCCTAATAGAAGGAGGATGGCAAAATGTATGTTACAGTAGAGGATTTTATAGCGGAATGGAACAAGGAAGCCGGATTGACTCAAGGCGTTCTGGACGGGTTGACGGACGAGGCGCTCGGACAGCGGGTGTACCCGGAAGGCCGTACATTGGGACGGATCGCTTGGCATTTAACGGCGAATATTCCGGAGTATTTAACGGAATTCGGCGTCCCGGTCGAGGGGGCGGGCGATTCGAACGAGGTGCCGTCCGCGCGGGAAATTGCCGGGACCTTCCGGACGAATGTCGCGGCTGCGGCCGACGCTATCAGAAAGCGGTGGACGGACGATTCGCTGAAGCTGACTCAGAATGCGTTCGGAAGAACGGAGTCGAACGCCATGATTTTGATGGGATTGATCAAGCATATCGTTCATCACCGCGGACAGCTCACCGTTCTGATGCGTCAAGCGGGGCTGCCTGTCCCGGCGGTGTACGGCCCCTCGAAGGAAATTTGGGCACGAATGGGAGTGACGCCGCCGCTTTAACCAGCGCCGCGTGCTTTGGGGACTAGGCCGCGCAGGATCGTCCCGACCTGCACGGCCTGGTCGTCGTTTTTCTCCGTTAAGACAAAATACGTTTCTCCCCCTGAATAGCCTGGATAGGATCGATATTTTGCGTAAATTCGAGCGTGCCCATATAGACGTTGTTGTCATCGCGGACGGCAAAGTAGCGTACATATACATACTTATCGCGGAACTTGATCCAGAAATCCTCCGAGTCCTTCTTGCCGGATTTGAAATCGTCCAGCAGGGCTTCCACCACATGCGCGCTTTTGGGCGGGTGGCAGTTTTGTACCGTGCGGCCGATGACGGCTTTAGTGCGCGTAAAAATTCTTTCTTTGCCGTGAGAGAAATAGCGCACGATGTCGTTGTGGTCGATAAACGTAAGATCGACGGGCAGATGGTTCAACAGCAGCTCAAGCTGCTGTACGGACAGCACGCCTGTCCCCAGGTTGATAAAGCCGTCGGCAAAAGACTTTTCGTCCATCCGGTCTCTAGGGGGAGTCCACGCTTCAACATGGTCGATTAAGCAGAAGCCGATCACGTCGCTTTCCCGGGCGATTTTGAGCCATTCGTCCTCGGTTAAGTGCTCCATAGCCATCGGCAGAAGAATTTGTTCTTCGCGATAGATCATACTACGCAATTGCTCAACGATCTCGTTCAACTCTCGCAGCATTGCTTTTTTATCTCCGTCGTAGCGCGTCAAATTTCGTTTCGCCGCTTTAATGGCGTCGCGAATGAAATCGTCCAATCGCCACATATTGACGGAGGGCCCCGTAATTCCGCATTTCTCCAGATACGGGAATAACAGCTGCTCCTTGCGCGCGTAATGCTTGTCTACATCCAGCAGCAAATTATGGTCTTCGATCAGCTTATAGCGATTATCCGCGCCATCGTCTTCCTGAAACTGCTGCAGATGCGGCAGCAGCCTCGTTTGGATCAGCTTTTCGATTTCTCTGTTTTCCAGAATAAACGTATGAACGGGGTGCCCCGGTGCTTCTTGCGCATGCTGCGTTGGCTTGCTCTTCCCTTCGATCGGCGTAGACAATCGCTTTGTCTCGCTTTCCGATAAGCCCTGCGCCGCTTCACGGTTGTTAATGATTTCGCTCATAACATCACTCCTGATGTTTTATCGATAGTAGGGTCTCAATAAATACAGTACCATTCGTTTATCCGCAACTTCGTGACGGGCGTCACAGAGGCGGCGCTCTCTTTCGGAATGCAGAAAAAAAGCCTGCGCCGTTTTACGGACGGCACAGACCCTTTCCTAAGCAACTGATATTTAGGGATTACCAGTTGTTGCCCGATACGCGAACGACAGTGAAGCCCGGGCTCTTATTTTCGCCGTAGATCGCCGAAACGCCGGGATTGTTCACCTTAACGTTGGTGAAGCTCGCCGCGCCGACGGCCGGTCCTTGCCCGTTCTCCGCCTTGGCGACCAGCTTGATGCCGTAGCGCGACGGATTGTTGATCGTAATGTTTTCCAGACGAACGTTCTGCATGGGCAGGTTTTCCGGAGATTTGGACTGGAACATCAGGCCGAAGTAGACCGGATTGTTGATGTCGACGTTTTTGACGACGATGTTTTTGAAGTCCCGGTCGCCTCCGAAGAACCAGATCGCCCCGAAGTTCTGATAATCGTTGATCTTGTCGTCGGCGCCGACGCTCGTCCAGAAATCTCCGCCCGTGCGATCCAGCGTCACTCCGTCGATGACGGTATCCAGAGCGCCGAAGCCGAGCGTGTTATACCCGAAGCTCAGGCTGCTCACCGTCAAACCCGGATAGGTCAGCGTATCTGCGCCGTACAGGTTCTGGAACAGATTGTCCTGACCGCCGTAGACGGCGAAAGCGGCTGCGCGTCTGACGTTGGTGGCGGTAAGATTAGTATACTTGTTGCCTACATTGTAAGAGCCTCCCGCATCGATTGCGCTGAACAGAGCGAAGGAATCGTCGCCCGTGCCGCGAGCGTAATTGTTGTCGATAATGTTGTGGGAGGAGCCGTTGGTCATATTGATGCCGTCGGCGAACAAGTTTTTAATCCGGTTGTTCTTGAACGTGTTGTACGAGGAGTTAACTCCCCAATACAGGCAAATAAAGTGCTCGGCCCAGATGTTCTCGATCGTCACGTTCTGCATGCCGTTGCCGTCGATGAACTTGCCGGGACCATCCTGCCTGTAGATGTAGTTGCCCCAAGCGGACAGGTTCTTGATCGTCGAGCCGTTGGCGGCGGACGAAATATTGAAGCCGACGTCGGTGTTCGTCTGATTTTGCGGAGCCATCAGCTTTGTATGCCACGGGCCTGCCCCGATAATCTCGGTAGCCCGCCCGTACAAGAAGATTTTGGACGAGATCGTCCATTCGCCGGCAGGAATGAAAATTCCCTTCTTCGACGAGTCCTGGCGGAATTCGTTCAGAGCCTGCTCGATCGACTTGCTGGCCGACACTTCCACATATTTGGCCGGGTCGGGGTTCGAAGCGGGCGGAGCGACATTCTCCGTCTCGAGCATGTCTACATAGATCCAAGGGACATCTCCGGCATCCTTCTGAATCCGAATTTTCGTTCCGACCGGATAGACCTGGTCGAGCATCAGCTGCGCATCCTCGTAGAGCCAATAGGCTTTGGAGCCGGAGTTGTTATAGCCGAGCTCTCCGAGAGTCGTCGGAGTCGCATAGACGTACGAGTACTTGGAGGTAACGGTAAAGTTGCCCTTATCCGCTCCGTTGACGTACAAGCTGATTGTGCCTGTCGTATTCTCCGCTACGGCATTGCGGAGAACGAGCGCGTTCGCCGGAGCCGTCAGCGTAAATTCCACATATTCGCCATTGGCGTCCAGGTGGACGGCTGAACGACCGGAGGCTTCGCCCGCGAAATCGCCCGGCGTGAAGTTCGGAGCAAGCCTCGTGCCGTTGGTGCTATTGGATGGAGCCTCCGCTTCCAAAATGGTGAACGGCATATTGGCGCCTCGACCGGAATAAAGGCTGGCCGTACTCGTATTGTTCGTTTGCTTGACGGCGGCTTCGTTCGCATCCGCCGCGACCGTTGTTGTCACCGTATAGCTGCCGTTGACTGCCGTCCACGTGCCAAGAGTGACGCTGGCCGACGTTCCTGCAGCCAAAGCTCCGTTGTAAGAGCCGTTGAACGTCTGTACGGTAGCCCCTGCCGCGTTTTTCAGCACAAGAGAGATGGCGTGAGAGCCGCTTGCCGAAGCGATATTGCCTTGGTTTTTGAGATTCACCGTAAACGCTACGGTATTTCCCGCGCTCGGATTGCTAGGCGTCCATGATGCGGTCGCAATCAGATCGGAGCTTTGCACCTGGCCGACGACCAGCGGCGATGACGAGGTGAAGCTGTTGTTCGAATTGTCCGTCTCGACGACCGTATCGCTCTCGTCGACTTTGGCGGAGACGGAGTACGAGCCGGCCGTCTTCGGACCGATGTTGGCGGAGACGTTCGTCGACGCTCCCGCTGCAAGCGGGCCTACGGAAGCCGTTCCGACAAGACTGTTATCGAGGTAGAAGTTAACGCTCGAAGCCGGAGCTGCGACCGAGCCGGCGTTCCGAACGACGGCGTTAAGCGTAACGGCATTGGTCTCGATAGGGGTAGTCGGAGACCACGACAGTCCGGTGATCGTCAAATCCGGATTCGGAGCCATCGTGCCGATAATCTGGAATTCCGCCGCTTGTCCGCCGGGAGCGCCGGAGTTGGCGGTAAACCGGAGCTGCACGCGGCTCGCCGTGGCGTTCACGGGAATCGTAACCGTGTTCTGCGAAGCCGGATTAAACGTATACGTGGTGGCGGATACCAGATTCGCGAAGGTCGAAGAGTTCTGATCGTGCCCCAGTACTTGAATCGTCTGCGTTCTCGTCGCCCATGCGCCGGCAGGATTGAGCTTGATGACGACAGACGTAATATTCGCGTTGGCCCCAAGATCCACGGTAAGCGTGCCGGGATGGCCGCCGGCCTCCCAATAAGTGCTCGTATCGTTATCGTTGGCATTTTCCGCCGTAAAAATAGGAGTAGAAGAGGAAGCCGCAATTGGTTTTCCGACGGCCAGGTTCGTATCGTTGCCGCCGCCTGAGCCTTGGCGGGTAACGGTATTGCTCGGCGCAGATACATTGCTGGCTGCATCCTTGGCGACGACGTAATAGGCGACGGTTGCGCTCACAGGCTGATTGTCTGTATAGGAGAGCGTTGTGCCGTTCACGCTGCCGCGCAACTGCCCATTGGCATAGACGTCGTAGCCGGTTACTGCGACATTGTCCGTCGAAGCGTTCCAGGTCAGCTGGATTATGCCCGAGGATGGTTGCGTGTAAGCCAGATTGGTCGGCGCAGTCGGAGGTTGGGTATCTGTCGAGCTGCCCGGCGTAAAATTGATCCAATTAATATTGAAATCGTAGCCGCTTGCGAAGACGCGAAGCGTTTGCGGGCCGGCCGCCAGCGTTACGCTTGCGGTAACCGTCTGCCAATTTTGCCAGCCGCCGGTGTTCGGCACGGCCGTCGTAGCCAGCGTTGCGCTTCCCGATTGAAGCTGCAGCTGACCCGAAGAGCCGTTGCTGGCGACCCGATATTCTACCGTATACGCGCCAGCGGTTTGCACGTCTACATTGTAGTCGAGCCAGTCGCCGACGTGAATCCACCCGACGTTAAGTCCGCCGCCGGCATCCGACGTCGTCTCGGTCTGGATTCCGTTCATCGCGCTGTAATTTTCGGCTTCAATTTTGCCCGGAATGACCGAAGGTCCGGACGGGGTTGCTCCGTAGACCTCAAGCTCGGACAGCTGGCCGGCCGGCCAGCTCGTGTTAGCGGAGAAGAGAACGCGGACGTATCGCGCGCTGGCGGAAGCGAAGTCAATCGCGACCGAATTCCCCGTGCCGGGATTAAAAGTATAGCTGGCCGACGGCTTTAGATCCGAGAAGCCCGTTCCGTTCGTGCTGCCCTGGACGGCCAGCGTCTGCTCGCGGCTCTCCCAGCCGGATGGCAGCTTCAACACGACCTGATCGATCGATACGGCGCTGCCGAGATCGACTTGGACCCATTGCGGGAATGCGTTATTCACGCTCTCCCAGTAAGTGCCCGGATTGCCGTCCGTAACGTTGGATGCGACATAAACATCGGCATGTCCGGACTCCGAAGCCGGTTTTCCCGCCGCCAAATTCGGGCCGCCGGCAGCATGGACATAAGAGGGAGCTCCGACGGGGGACAGGAATGTCCCCAAAATGAGCGTCACCATGCACACCCAAGCAACGACTCGTCCTTGCTTTCTCGTCATCTTCATTCTCCTTTCAAAATGGGGTGTTTCAGATGCAGGTCATCTAAGCAGGCTTCTCTATCCGCTCCTTCTTCTCAAAATTTTCATAATTATCTATTGTAAGCGATGTCATTTCATGAGGTGATCCTCCTTCCCGGAAGCTTTGTTGGAGACTGCATCTTGATCATAAGACAAGATTGCGCTTCGGGTTAAGGAGTAATTCTATCGATATGATGTGCGGGATTATGCATCAGGCGCTCGCCCTCGATTCACTCGCTTCGATCCGTTGACGAATCGACGGCCTGGTGGGCGTCCCATTTCCTCCTAAGTCTCCGAAGAAGACCTCGTTCCTTCTTCTCCAGCTTGACGAGCCGAAGATAGTCCAGCAGCAGGCGGTATCTTTGATCGTCGTCATGGCCATGCTTGCGCATTTGTTCAAGAATATTTTTAGACATGGGATCCACTCCGTTAGCTCAGTACTCTGCGACATCCATTTTAGCGCTAAGGTCTCAACATTTTCTGAACAGTTTCGCTTTTTTTCGAGTAAATCTCCGAAAATTAGCAGATCTAACGTTTAACAATAGGGTCTTAAGACCTATCGTTGGTGGAGATTGATCCGCAGCCCGTTCATGGTAAAATTTAAATATAAATATAAAGAGGCAGTTTCTCATTATCGGACAAGAAGGAGAATGTCTTGTGCCATCGTACACGCTGCTGGAGCGTCTGCTGTTTCCGTCCGTTCGTCTGAACGCGCGGAAGCTGGAACGCCGATTGTCAGGGAAAACCGTACTGATCACGGGGGCAAGCTCCGGTATAGGAGAGAGGCTTGCCTACTTGCTGGCGGGGTTCGATGCGCGGCTGATCCTTACGGCCAGGCGCGGGGACAAGCTGGTTGCGATCAAAGCCGATATCGAGTCGCGGACCGGCTTCAGAGCGGCAATCGACATATTTGCGGCCGATCTTCGCGAGCCGGAGCAGACGGACGCTTTGCTTGCGTATGTGAGCGAGCTTCCGGGCGGACTGGACGCCGTCGTCAGCAATGCCGGTCATTCCATCCGGCGTTCGGTGCGAGAATCGTTGGATCGGTATCATGATTTTACCCGTACGATGGCGATCAATTATTTCGCTCCGGTTCGTTTACTGCTGGGCGTTATCCCCTTGCTCGAAAAAAACGGCGGACATATCGCGAACGTCTCGACAGTTAGCGCGCTGCTGCTTCCCGTTCCGAACTGGGCGGCCTACCAGGCATCGAAATCGGCCTTCGACGTATGGCTGCGATCCGCCGCTCCCGAGCTAAACGCGCTGGGCGTCTCCGTTTCTTCCGTCTATTTTCCGTTAGTGCGGACGCCTATGATTGCGCCCACGGCCGCATACAAGAACGCGCCTGCGATGTCCGTCGAGATTGCGGCGAAGATCGTCGCCCGGACCTTCTATTCCCGTTGCAGAGTCTATAAGCCATGGTGGCTTGCTGCCGGGGAGCTGGCTTCCGTGCTTTTCCGCGGGGTATGGGAGCGGTCCGCAGCTCGAAAAATAAGCAGAAAGGAGCGAGCGCGATGAAGCTGTATCGGCTGTTTTTTGTCCTCTACCGGATCGGCCTGCTCGCGCCTCGCCCGCTCTTTCGGCTGTACCGTTCTATTTTCCGCCATGGGATTAACCTGATGGCTTTGCTGGGCTTTGCCGCTTCGCGCTATGGCGACAAGACTGCGCTTGTAGATGCGGATGAGGAAGAAGCGTTGACCTACCGCGAGCTGTATGATCAAGCCGTCTTGCTGTCTGACATTTTTAGGGATAGGTATAGCTTGAAGGAAGGACGCAAAGTCGGGCTGCTGTGCCAAAATCACGCGGAACTGGTGAAGACGATCTATGCGGTCTCTTCTACGGGCGCCGATCTCTATTTGATGAATGCGGAAATGGGAGAAAGCCGCTGGAAGGCGCTCGCACTGAGTCATACCTTCGATCTTCTCGTCTATGACGAGAAGTACGACTTCCTTCTGCGAAGCGGATCCTGCTCGGGGGCCGCGATTCCCATCGCTCACGACACGGCAGTGTCGGTGAAGTCTTTGATGTCCAACGTTGCTCCCGCTGATAGTCGGTATGATCGGAGAGGGGGCCGAAGCTCGGCTGGGAAGCTAGTGCTTCTGACAGGCGGGACGACGGGAGCGCCGAAGGAGGCTGCGCACAAACCGTCTCTGTTGGATTATTTGAATCCGTTCTACGAATTTCTAAGCCGCTTACGGATCGCGGAGCGAGAGACCGCCTATATTGCCACGCCGATCTACCACGGCTATGGGATCGGTGTGCTGCTGCTGCTCTGCGCCCTAGGCAAGAAGGCGGTCGTTCGGCGCGGCTTCGACGCGGAGCGCGCATGCAAGCTCGTTCGAGAGTACGGCGCGGAAGTGGCGACGGTCGTACCTCTCATGCTGCGCAAAATGCTTGAGGCTGACGCGGACGGCGACCTGCGCTCGCTTGCCTGCGTGGCCTCTGGCGGAGCCGAGCTGAACCCCAAGCTTGTCGAAGAGACGAGAGAGCGACTGGGAGACGTGCTGTTTAATCTTTACGGCACATCGGAGGCGGGGCTTAATCTGATTGCGTCGCCGCAGGATCTCGCACAGTCTTCCCACACGGTCGGCAGACTTGTCCGCGGCTCCCGTTTGCGCATCGTGGACGAGCGGGGCATGGAGGCTCGGACCGGCCAGGTCGGTCGCTTCTGCATCCGCAACGATTGGTCGGCGAAAAACGGCGCTCCCCGCTGGATCGAGACGGGGGATTATGGCTTGAGGGATGAGCGGGGCTTGCACTATCTTCGGGGGAGAACGGACAGCATGATCGTCTCGGCGGGCGAGAATGTCTATCCTCTGGAGGTGGAGCAGGTTCTGCTTACGCATCCCGATGTAGCGGATGCAGTCGTCATCGGCGTGCCTGACGAACGGTTCGGGGAGAGGCTCGCGGCTTACATAGAGCTTGCCCCGGTCCGTCAGACGGAGTCTGCGGGCAGAAAGCAAGCCGCTCCGACCGAGGAAGAGCTACGGGTTTGGCTGCGCCGACGATTGGCGAGATTCCAGATGCCCGGCGAGATCGTCTTCGTCGAGCGGCTTCCGTATACTTCTCTGGGAAAGCCGGATCGACGGCGATTGGCGGGCGAATTCGGCAATCGAAACGAGCGGGATAACGAGAACGGAGCGTTTCGCGGCGTCGAGTGATATACAAGTTTTATCAAGCTAATAGAAAGATGGAATGGCAAGTTTGCGGACTTGCTTTTTTCAGCGTTGTCACGGTTTTACGGCTGTATTCAAGGTTTTCCGCCCTGGAACAGGAGGGTTACACTGAATTTTCCGGCTTTCAACTCGCATGTAACTATCATATAATAGAAAGCAAATACACTAATCTGTCACGAACAGTGATGAGAATAGAAGATGGATTCGGAAAAGGTGCGTAAACCCAACGCGCCTCGACTTGCTGTGTGCTTATGCGGACAGCGATATTTCAAATCATAGCATGCGAGGAAGGAAAATCATGAGCGACAGACAAACGCAAACAGACGTTATTTTGATCGGTGCCGGCGTAATGAGCGCGACATTGGGAACCATCCTGAAGGAGCTGGCTCCGGACTGGAAAATTACCGTGTTCGAGAAGCTGGCAAGCGCGGGCGAGGAAAGCTCCAACGAATGGAACAATGCGGGAACGGGACATGCCGCGTTGTGCGAGCTGAATTATACGGCAGAGAAATCGGACGGATCGATCGACATTAGCAAAGCGGTAAACATCAACGAGCAGTTCCAGGTATCAAGGCAGTTTTGGTCTTATCTCGTCAACCACAACCGGATCAGCCATCCGCAAGAGTTCATTATGCCGCTGCCTCATATGAGTATGGTGCAAGGGGAGAAGGACGTTGCGTTCCTGAAGAAGCGCTACGAAGCGTTGACGGGAAATCCTCTGTTCCAGGGCATGGAGTATTCCGATGACCCGGCCAAGCTCGCGGAGTGGATTCCGCTTATTATGAACGGCCGGACATCCAGCGAGCCGATTGCGGCTACGAAGATCGATTCGGGAACGGATGTTAACTTCGGGGCTTTGACCCGTATGCTGTTCGAGCACTTGAAGAAACAGAACGTTAGCATAAACTACAAGCACAGCGTGGATAATATGAAACGGACCGGCGACGGCTCCTGGGAACTAAAGGTGCGGAACCTCGACAGCGGATCCGTAGAGCGCCATAGCGCGAAATTCGTCTTTATCGGCGGGGGCGGCGGAAGCCTGCACCTGCTGCAAAAATCCGGAATACCGGAAGGCAAAGGCATCGGCGGCTTCCCGGTAAGCGGTCTGTTTATGGCGTGTACAAACCCGAGCGTCGTCGAGCAGCATCACGCCAAGGTATACGGCAAAGCGAAGGTCGGCGCGCCTCCGATGTCCGTTCCTCATCTGGACACGAGGTTTATCGACAACAAGAAATCGCTGCTGTTCGGACCTTTTGCCGGCTTCTCGCCGAAATTCCTGAAAACCGGTTCCATGTTCGATCTGATCGGCTCCGTGAAGCCGGGCAACGTGCTCACGATGCTGGCGGCGGGCGCCAAAAACATTCCGCTGACCAAGTATCTGATCGAGCAAGTGATGCTGTCCAAAGAGAAAAGAATGGAAGAGCTGCGCGAATTTATTCCGAACGCCAGAAGCGAGGACTGGGATTTGGTCGTCGCGGGTCAGCGCGTGCAGGTCATTAAAGATACCGAAGCGGGAGGCAAAGGAACGCTTCAATTCGGTACAGAGGTCGTCAGCGCAGCCGACGGCTCGATCGCCGCTCTGCTGGGCGCGTCTCCGGGTGCGTCCACGGCCGTATCCGTCATGCTGGAGGTTCTGAAAAAATGCTTCCCTCAACAAATGGGAGCATGGGAAGAGAAGATCAAGGAAATGATTCCTTCCTACGGCGTGTCTCTAGCGAAAAATCCGAAACTCAACGAAGAGATTCAATCGGCTACGGCGCAAGCTCTCCGATTGGAGAAAGTGCTTCAACCGGCATAATAAAATAGTTCAAGCTGCAGGGGCTGTCTCATAATTAACTTATGAGCAGCCTTTGTTTTATCTCGATTAATGTTTTCGTGGGGATGTATCTCCTTCCGGTTGCTGTTGGAATCGTGAAATCGGAATGGGTAAACTCGTAACAATGAGATTTCACGATTCCAAAGGCAAACGCTCCGCTCCTCCAGGAG
>PJUD01000283.1_pt1 | contig 35587 bp, 34 predicted proteins | sample 1512341 | NCBI WGS metagenome assembly PJUD01 (sample SAMN08177675, study PRJNA422409) | Feces metagenome, whole genome shotgun sequencing project. | isolation source: Chicken feces (3) enriched on wood chips: beechwood xylan treatment | host: Gallus gallus | place: USA: Madison | collected 2015-01-15 | reverse complement strand
TTAAAAAATAAAAGCCTAATCACAGATGATGACTAGGCTTTTCAGTTGTGCGCTCCAAGGGAGTCGAACCCCTAACCTTCTGATCCGTAGTCAGATGCTCTATCCAATTGAGCTAGGAGCGCATTAAACCATTACGTTTAGAACTCTGTCCCATTTGTTTTGGTGACGCAAATATAGTCAGAATTCGTTTTTTTACAAATTTTTTTTCAAAAAGAAGTTTCCTCCTTCCATCCACTGCTCTACTGCAGCACCGCTAAAAACAAAAGCCAATCGCTTTGATTGGCTTTTCGATGTGCACTCCAAGGGAGTCGAACCCCTAACCTTCTGATCCGTAGTCAGACGCTCTATCCAATTGAGCTAGGAATGCCTCTTTTAACAATACAAAAACTGTATTTGTGCGCACCAAGGGAGTCGAACCCCTAACCTTCTGATTCGTAGTCAGATGCTCTATCCAATTGAGCTAGGAGCGCTAGGCAACCAAAACAAATCCGTTATCCTTTTCCGTTTTGGTGATGCAAATATCGGTATATTTATCAATTTCACAAACATTTTTTCTCTTTTTTCAACTTTATACAACAACATTTCTTTTATCTCGTTGATAATATTATATTTAAAATATCAACTTTTTTTTTCAGACACGGACAAATATTAGCATTCATGAGCAAAAGAGAATTAAAACGCAGTAAAATCCGCATCGGAGACATCAGCATCTCCTACTACATCCGGCCAAGCACCGCTTACCCTTCTCCCAAAACCGTCCTATTTATCCATGGCTTTCCATTTAACAAAAATACATGGAAACAACAGCTCCTTCAACTCGACGAAGAATATACGGGCATCGCGATCGATGTTCGGGGACATGGACTGAGTACCAACGGACATGGTTTTTTCTCCGTTGATGTTTTTGCTAAAGATCTTGTGGAATTTATCCGTAAGCTCGACCTCAATCACGTCATCCTCTGTGGAATCTCCATGGGAGGCTACATAGCACTCCGGACTTATGAACTAATCGGACAACAGCTCAAAGGACTTGTCCTTTGTGACACCAATTCACTTGCCGACGACAATAAAGCTAAACAAAAGCGTTTTGATTCCATCCAGGCCTTGTTAAAGTACGGCAGAAGGCCATTTGCCATTGGGTTTATCGCCAATGTATTTCACGATAAAACAATCCGTGAAAACCCCGAGGCTGTTGAACTTATCAAAAGCTGTATCCGCAGAAATGAAGTCGCCAGCATTTGCGCAACACAACTTGCTCTTGCATCACGAACAGATACAACGCATTCGTTGAGAACAATCATTATTCCAACATTGGTCATAAAAGGTAAACACGACAAATTGATGAGCGCAGAACAAACCGATATCCTCATCGAGAATATACCGGATGTCCGCTATATGGAATTTGAAGAATCCGGACATTTGCCCAATTTGGAAGAACCCGAAAAATTTAATGCCGTGCTAAATGATTTTCTGCGCAGTATACCGCTTATATCCTCCTAGCACGACATTGCAGAACGAACCGTTTTTCAGAAAGCAAAAAAGCCACTTTAGTGGCTTTTATTTCTTTTTTTCATTAAGATTCCGTTCTACAAATATTAGAACGAAAAATCGTCTTTTGAACGGGCACCCGCTTCTTCAGCGTACGCATCGTCAAAGTTAGGCTCATAACGTTTCTCGATTACTTCCTGATTGGACTTGATGTAATTCACCACATCTGTCAAACCTTCAGCGAACTTTTCAAAATCTTCTTTATATAAGAAAATCTTATGCTTAATAAACTGGCCATCCTCAAAGCGCTTCTTGCTTTCTGTGATAGTAATGTAGTAATCGTTCGATCGAGTTGCTTTTACATCAAAAAAATAAGTACGCTTACCTGCTCTCACCTTTTTTGAAAAAACTTCTTCACGTTCTTTGTTTTCAAAATCTCCCATTGGTTGTTATTTAAGTTTAAAGTAATCTTAATCTTTGATAAATATATAATAATTCATTTTAATACACCAAATAATATTAAAAAAAAAGACAATTACGCGTAAAAATGGCAGTCCCCTACGATTTATAACCAAGACAAAAATTAAACAACAAGATTTTTTACCGACGAAATCATTACATTTACCGAAAATATAAGTTGTATTACCTAAAGCAAATATGTAGAATATATTTGTGCCTCTATCTTTGAGTCATAAATAGTAAAAACATTATGGAAAAAGAACCCATCATACCAAACAGCAATAATAGCCGCAATATTGTAGGAGCGATTGTGATCATCGTAGGTATATTCTTATTATTGAATAACCTCAATTTAGGAAGCTGGTTTCCGGATTGGTTATTTGGCTGGCAAACGATATTAATCATCATTGGATTGGTTATTGGTATAAATTCCCAATTTCAGAAAAAATCGGCAATTATCCTATTGATCATAGGTGGAGCGAGCCTGATCTCAAGAATGATGCGCACAGACTTTGGTTCGGTAACCGTTCCGATCATCATCATTTCGCTTGGTATTTACTTTATCATGAGCAAAAGGAAACCGCCGATGGTTCCCCCAACGTATCCTCATCCGCCACAAGGCTCTTATGACTGGGATAAACGAGTTCATGTACCGACAGCAGAACCTATAGACAGTAGCCCCGCTGATCAGGAATCAAAACCTTTCAACGAACAATATGGATCAAGCCAACAAGCCTCGCCTAATCAGCAGGCTTTTGGCGACAAAGATCCTTTTCAACAGTCATTTGAAGATAACCTCAACTTGAACAGTATTTTTGCAGGTCAAAAGAAAGTAATCTATTCCAAAAATTTTAGAGGCGGCAACTTGACCAATGTATTTGGGAGTGTAGAACTGGATTTAACAAAAGCGGATATTCAACAACCCATTGTGATCGATACATTCCAATTGTTTGGTAGCGCACGTATTATCATTCCACCACATTGGACGGTATTTAGCAACGTGGCATCGGTCTTAGGATCTGTTGATGACCGCCGCTTTCAAACAATTTATAATCCTGATACGGATAAGAAAATATACATTACAGGGACCTGTATTTTAGGCAATTTAACCATAAAAAATGCTTAATAGATGAAAAACAAACTGTTCCTCAGTGTTAAAAGTCGTTTAATTGGCATTATATGTATATCCGTATTTATCGGATATCTCGCGTTACAATATTTATTGATGCTTCGTTCTGGTTTCGACCAACAACTCGCATTCAAAGATTCATTTATAAACAGTGTGGTGATGATGTTTTGCTGTTATGGCATGTCATCAGCACTCAATTTCTATACCCCGCAACCCCGGGAGATTTGGAAGGTACTCATCATCGGATTAATCATGGGCGCAATAAGCATCGCATTAAGCCGATTTTTGATGAGTTACTTTATCGAATCGACCTTTACCCCATTGCTGGATTTAACCTTACCCTATCGGGGTATCGTTAACTTCCTCATTTTGACTTCTGTTGCCATTATCAATATCGTTTGGAATATTCAGGAAGACAACATCAACAATATCAAGCGGAAGCAGGAATCCGAAAATTTACTTCGGGAAGCCGAACTGTATAATTTAAGACAACAGTTACAGCCGCATTTCCTATTCAATAGCCTCAACTCCATTATAGCACTTATTGGCGCCAATCCGGATGAAGCCCGAAACATGACATTCCAGTTATCGGACTTTTTAAGAGGAACATTAAGAAAAGAAAACAATCAAATTATCACACTTGAAGAAGAGCTCGATCACCTTCAACTTTATCTTGACATTGAAAAAGTACGCTTCGGTCATCGACTAAATACATCCATCTCTTCCTCAGAAGAAATTTTCAACAATAGATTACCAGCCATGATTATTCAGCCACTGGTAGAAAATGCGATTAAACACGGATTATATAATGTAACGGATCAAGTAGAAATTAAAATAAAATGCCAGTCGAATGAAGGCCAATTAATGATCCAAATCACCAATCCATTCGATACTGAAGAGCAATCAAAACCGAAAAAAGGCACTGGATTTGGGCTTTCGAGCATTCAACGCCGATTGTACCTCCTCTATGGAAGAAATGATCTCCTTGAAACTCAGATTCAGGACAATATATTTATCAGCACCCTAAAAATACCTCAATATGATTAAAGTCGTTATTATCGATGATGAACCCTTGGCACGCTCCATTATTGCCGGTTACTTAAAAAATGAGGCCGATGTATCGGTCGTTGCCGAATGTGGCGATGGTTTTGAAGGCGTTAAGGCTATTCATACCCATGAACCTGATTTAATTTTTCTGGACGTACAAATGCCCAAATTAACGGGTTTTGAAATGCTGGAACTGATAGACAATCCACCAGCTGTCATCTTTACGACGGCTTTTGATGAGTACGCCTTAAAAGCTTTTGAGAAGAACGCATTGGATTACCTGTTAAAACCGGTATCACCTACGCGCTTCAAAAAAGCCCTGGAAAAATTTAGGGCTAACTTCTCAGCTCCGGAGAAAAAGGTACAGCCCAATTACGAAGTCCTTACAGCGCAAGACGAAACAAAAATTGACCGTATTGTTGTAAAAACAGGCACCCAGATCAAAATTATCCCAATTGATACCGTCAAATATCTTGAATCCTACGATGACTATGTTAAGATTCATACCAAAGATGGCATGTACCTCAAGAACAAAACCATGTCCTTTTTTGAAAAATCTTTGGATCCAAATCAATTTGTCCGCATCCACCGTTCTTTTATCATCAAAGTGGACCAGTTGGCTAAATTGGAACCTTATGAAAAAGACTCTTATATTGCTGCACTGACCTCGGGCGAAAAGCTCAATATCAGTAAATCAGGCTATGCACGATTAAAACAATTGATTGGAATTTAAACATTCCGTAGATTTGTGCCCATCAATAGTTATGAAACATTTAATTACAATAGTATTGCTGGGCATCTCTTCTTACTCCTTTGCCCAAACGAATCCTGCGGAACAGATCAACAGAGGAGTTTACAATAAGCTGGAATTTTTTATCAATTCCCAGATGACAGACTCCGCCTATAATTTGGCCAGTGATTCTTTCAAACAGCAAATTAGCCTATCCAAATTCACGCAAGTACTCCAAGAGCTATACCCCTTAGGAAGAGTAAAAAGTTCAACGATACAAGAATTTGAAAAAGGGCTTGCGACCTATCAAATGGACTTCGACAGCAAATCATATGCGGTCCTTTTTGCAACGGATACTACCCTAAAATTCAATACATTAAAATTCACACCTTTAGCAGGGAAGCCTCAAGTGGAAAAAACTATTGTGGTACCTGCTACACAGAAATCTGTCGATAACGACGACCTTTTTGTCGATTCAGTTGCAAATACGTACCTGAAACAACAAAACACACAATCACTTGCCATTGGCATTTTAAAGAACGGACAAACCAAAACCTATTTCTATGGCGAGACGGCCAAAGGCAACCAAACTCCACCAACAAAAACATCTATTTATGAAATCGGTTCGCTGAGTAAAGTTTTTACCGCTATACTTTTGTCAAATCTTGTCGAAGAAGGAACAGTCACGTTAGATCAACCTATTTCGCTATTTCTTCCTGACTCACTCAAAAAAAATGAAGCGCTTTCGAAAATAACATTTCAAATGTTGGCCAATCATACCTCTGGCTTCCCTCGACTTCCTGACAATCTTGACAAAGTCAAAGGATTTAACGAAAGTGACCCCTACAAAACATACGACAAAAAAGCACTTTATAATTACCTCTCAGGCTTTAAAAATAAAAAAAATCCAGGTGAAGAATATGAGTACAGCAACCTTGGTTACGCCGTATTAGGAGACATTATATGCAGTATCTATAAAAAAAGTTATGATCAGCTTGTAAAAGATATCATCTGTAAACCACTTGAAATGAGTAATACCTTTCAAGTATTAGACCCTAAGAGAAAAGATACTTTTAAAGTATATAACAAAGAAGGCCAAGAAGTAATTCCTTGGTCGTTTGACACTTTCGGTGCTGCTGGTGGATTAAAATCAACTCTGGAGGATCTGCTTAAATTTGCGAATGCGCAATTTAAAATGCCACAGACTCCATTGGAAAATGCAATGGCAAACACCCGGTTATTTACATTTTTTCTCCCCCCGGATACGGATCTAGGACTTGCATGGCATATGAATTTGGTTGACGACCTAACGGTTTATTGGCACAATGGTGGAACTGCCGGAAGCAGCTCCTATTTAGCCTTATCGCCCGACAAAAAAAGTGGCGTAGTCATCTTGTCCAATTCAGCCATCTCTGCCGATGACAAGGGTAAAGCTATTTTGGATTACCTACTCCGTAAAAAGTAAAGTTCAAAAAACAAGGAATAATGAGCCATATTGAAACAACAATATGGCTTTTTTTGTTGTAATAGCGATGAGTGATCATTAATTTTGAAGATAGGACAAAACAAATGGACTCAGAGGAATCAACCAACAACAAGCTAAACAGTATCTATTTACATGAAGATATTTATCACTAAAAAAATTCCACAAAAAGGCATAGATCTATTAAAATCTGCTGGGCACGACCTTACGATTCACGATTCAAGTACCCCCCTATCCGAAACGGAGCTTATCAAAGCTAGCCAACAGGCCGACTACGTCCTTAACGGTGGGATGCAAAAGTTTGACGCTAATTTTTTTCAAAACTGCCCCAACCTGAAAGCCCTATCCCTCATGAGTGTAGGCTATGACAATGTGGATATCTCTGCCGCTACACAGCATGGAATACCCGTAAGCAATACACCGGGCATCCTTTCAGGAGCAACAGCAGACGTTGCTTTCCTCTTGATGCTATCGGTATCGCGGAAAGCATTTTTCAACCACAAGAGAATTTTGCAGGGCGAATGGAAAGGTTTTGATCCTACGGCAAACCTGGGTATCGAGCTCAATAACAAAACACTGGGCATCTATGGACTGGGACGAATTGGCTTTGAATTCGCCAGAAAGGCCAAAGCAGCGTATAACATGGAAATTATCTATTACAATCGGAGCCGTAATGAGGAAGCTGAACAAATTCTTGGCGCACGATATGTTAATTTCGACGATCTACTCACGCAGAGCGATGTACTTTCTATTCATGCTGCTTTGACAGCGGAGACTAAAAACCGGTTTGACAAAAATACGTTTACGCGCATGAAAAACTCCGCTATATTAGTGAATACGGCTAGGGGCGGATTGGTCAATGAATTGGATCTAACAGAAGCCCTGCAGACTGGCCAATTATGGGGAGCCGGGCTTGATGTAACCGACCCGGAGCCGATGGATCCAAAAAATCCACTGTTAACTATGGAAAATGTTTGTGTCCTGCCGCACATCGGCTCTGCCACCGTAGAAACAAGGGATAATATGGCATTGATGGCCGCCAGCAACTTACTGGCAGCAATCAAAGGCGAAAAAATGCCCCAAATTATCAATAAAGAAGTGTATCCATGAAAAGAAGATTTTTTCAGCTTTTAAATAGCTTAAATAAAGCCATCTTACCAAAATACGGTAAGATGGATCCGTTAAAATTAAAAAAGTACCAGCAGGCTATCATTGCCTACAGGTACTTTGTCCTTATACATGCATTGGAAACGGACCAGGACTAAGCTTTTGCAGTTCCTTGGTCACTTGAATTTGAAACAATGCTAATCTGCGTCGGATTGGAAGATAAACTAATATCGTTCCTTTCCAGCTCCAACATAATCTTTTCCTGCATCGAGTTTCGCGCAGCGACATAGTGCTCTCTTTTCGTCCAGGCACGAACGGTCAGAACCATGGCACTGTCCCCCAATTCTTTGATGAAAACAGTTGGCTCCGGACTTGTCAACACATTCTCATTCGAACGGAGAACCCTTAATATGATATCTTTCGCTTCTTTTACGTTTTTATCATAAGAGATACTGATGGTATATTCAAACATCCGTTGGACGATTTTCGTATAATTTTTGATCACTGAATTAGCCAAGGGTCCGTTGGGGCTAAAAACACGCACCCCATCATCACCGATTAACGTGGAATACAAGATATCAATCCGTTCTACCGTACCTGCAGTACCATTTGCACTTGATATGGAATCCCCTACTTCAAAAGGCCTAAACATCAATATGAGCACTCCGCCAGCAAAATTGCTCAAGCTGCCCTGAAGCGCCATACCAACTGCCAACCCAAAAGCAGACAACGCAGCAATAAAAGATGTTGTCTGAATCCCAATCTGGCTTGCTACGGTGAGAAGCAACATCACCCACATGACAATCTTGACGATGCTAGAGATAAAAGCCCGGATCGACGGATCCACATTTTTCTTTTCAAAACGTTTATGTAATAATCGGTCCACAAAACCAATGACATATTTACCGAGAATTAATAGGATAATTCCCCCAATAATCCCCGGTATTGATTCAATCACAATGTCGGTTAATCGCCCAAATCTCGTTCCTAGGCTATTCAAATTACTTTCCATTTATAAATATATTTTAAAATTTTACAAACAAGGATTGTTCCAACATCACGAACAAAACACCAAAACATCAAAATCATTGAAAAATACCACAAAACAATAAATAAACACCACTTATAAAAGAATATTTACCCTAATTTTGTAATATGATTAGAAAAAACACCATACCTATCATTGATAGTTGTAGTATTGATCTTAACAATAACACAACGATTCACATTGATGATCTGAAAGAATATATCATCAAGCATCAGGATATGGTATTCCCCCATAAGCATAATTTTTTTCATTTCGTCCTTTTCACCAAAGGGTCGGGTGAGCATATCATTGATTTTAATCATTATAAGATAGCGCCTTATCAGATCTATTTTATGGTGCCAGGCCAGGTGCATACCTGGAATTTTGTAGGGGATGAAGCAGGTTATGTCGTCAATTTTTCCATTGATTACTTCCAATCCTTTCTTTTACGCGCCGACTACCTGGAGCGCTTTAGCTTTCTACAGGGTAAAATTGAACATCTGATATTCGTGTTGGCTGAACAGTATCGTTACCAGGCGACTGCTATTCTCGACCAAATCTTATCCGCCAAAGCCGAGCGATTATCGGAAGACTATATCCGTACACTTTTACTGCAATTTATATTATATATTTCGATTGCTACAGAGAAGGAACATCTCGAAAGAGGCAATCCTTACAATCATAAAATATTCAACAGCTTTCAGCAATTGGTTGAACAGCAGTTTAAATCGACCAAGCTGCCCAGCATTTATGCGGATCAGCTATTTATCACGCCCAATCATCTCAACGCGATCTGTAAGTCTTATATTGGACAGTCTGCGGGAGAAATCATCCGGAACCGCATTGTCCTTGAAGCAAAGCGGCTCCTGGTCAATAGAAATTTAAACATTACCGAAATTGCAGATGAGCTGCAATTTAAGGACAACTCATACTTTACTAAATTTTTCAAGAAATCCGCTGGGCTCACACCTGAAGAGTTCAGAAAACAACTATAACTATGGAAGAGGTTAAATACGAATTATCTGAATTTAAAGCTGCATGGCAAGCAAAATGTCCAAGATGTAGAATCGGCCATGTGTACCAAGGGCCTGCGTACGGTCTGAAAGTTCAAAAAATGAACAGCCACTGTGATTACTGCGGCCTACGCTATGAGCGTGAACCGGGCTATTTCTATGGCGCGATGTACGTAACCTATGCTTTCTCTATTGCTGAAATGGTTACTGCTTGCATGGCAACCTATATTCTGACAGGAAACGATTCTTCTTTTATACTCTATGCAACAGTTGCCATCATGAGCGTTGTGTTGATGTCACCCTTCAACTACCGCTACTCGCGTATCGTACTGATGTATTGGTTAACGCCGGGCTTGAGATATGATCCAAATGTCAAAAAAAAGGAAGTTGATGTGAAGGCTTCAGCATAACCTTCATTATCCTTATCTTTATCCTGATGAAGGATATCATTTATTTGGACAATAATGCCACTACGCGGATTTTGGATGAAGTATGGAACGAGATAACGCCCTACTTCATCCAAAACTATGCGAACGCATCGAGTGTCTATCACCAAATGGGACGCGAAGCCAATGCTGCCATCCAACTTGCTAGAGGAAAAATAGCTGAAGTGTTGAATTGCTCACCGAAAGAACTATTTTTCAATTCAGGTGCAACGGAAAGTATTAATACCGTAATCTGTGGCATATTTGACAAATACCAGTCTAAGGGGAATCATATTATCACCGTTTCAACAGAACACAAAGCCGTATTAAGTTGCTGCGAACAGTTAGCCAAGCAGGGGGCCGAAATCACCTACCTGCCAGTCGACGCACAAGGGATGATTGCCCTCGATGATTTAAAGAATGCAATCACAGCCCAGACAATACTGGTCTGTATCATGGCGGCCAACAATGAAACAGGTGTGCTATCTACTATCGCACAAATAGCCGATATCTGTACCGAAAAAGACGTCTTATTTTTTTGTGATGCGACACAGGCCATTGGAAAAATCGACATTGATCTACAAAAAATCCCTATCGACCTCTTATGTCTGAGTGCGCATAAACTTCATGGCCCAAAGGGAATCGGCGCCTTATACATTCGTCGAAAATCGAAGCCGATTCAGATTGCCCCGCTGATTGCAGGCGGTGGTCAGGAAAGCGGATTTAGAGGCGGCACATACAATGTGCCAGCTATCGTCGGCTTTGGAAAAGCCATGTCTCTGATTAAACCGGCAGTTTATAATACGGTCGAACGAAACCGCAATCTATTGGAAGAAATTTTAAGTGAGGTTCCTGAAATTATCATTCATGGAAAAAATGCACCCCGCCTACCAAACACCAGTTACATTAGCTTTAAACATATCCTGGCCAGCGAAATTATGACAGCCTGCCCCACCTTGGCCCTTTCCTCCGGTTCAGCATGCGTGACCGGCTCCAGAGAACCTTCCCATGTTTTAATGGCAATGGGTATTTCCAAAGAAGATGCATTATCGGCCATTCGCTTTAGCTTAAGCATATTTACGACGCAAGAGGATATTATACAATGTGCCCAATTGATCACAGCAGCGGTTCACAAAATCCGCGATCAATCCCCCATCTGGCAACTTTTCAAAGCTGGCCTGATCGACTAATTTATGACATTCTAAAAACTTTATAACAGTCGAAATATAGCAAGATTGTACGTATCTTTGCTTTATACAAAGGATAATACTATGATTACAGTTACTGACAAAGCAAAAACTCGTATCGAGGAAATCATGAAGGATGAGCAATATGACAGCAATTACTTTGTGCGTGTTGCTGTGGAAAGTGGCGGTTGCTCGGGTTTGAGTTATAAACTGAACTTCGACAATGAGGAAAAAAAAGGTGATCAATTTTTCGAAGATAAAGGTGTAAAAGTCTGTTTGGATATCAAATCGTTTTTATACCTGGCCGGTACAGAACTGGATTATTCAGACGGCCTGAATGGAAAAGGCTTTGAATTTCACAATCCCAATGCAAGCCGCACCTGCGCTTGCGGCGAAAGCTTCTCCGTATAGTCAATCATCGATCCACCATAAACAGAAGAGCCCTGAAATTATTTCAGGGCTCTTTTGGTAAGTAACCAAACACTTTTAGTCGCACCGACAAATTATTAGTTTTATAATTAAATATTGACCTACCTTCATTTTGTTAGAATTTTTTTATTTTTTCAAACTTTTAATGGATAAATATTAAAAATCACAACCAAACAGATTAACCAATGATATTTTCATACTTTTGTATGAAATAACTGAATAAAAAATAAAAAAACTATGCGTATCAATCCGCGCATGGTATTTCATTTGACTCATATGGAGGGAAGAAAACTTTTAAGTACCGAAGTTGCTATCAGCTTCGTTAAAGATACATTTGTCCAACAACTAAAGAAAGCATTAAATTTAATTCCGATCTCATCACCATTGGTGGTTTTGGACGGCACAGGATTAAACGATGACTTAAATGGAATTGAGCGTCCGGTATCATTTCCGATTAAATCATTGAATGAAAAAAGAGCTGTCGTGGTACATTCATTGGCAAAATGGAAAAGAGTCCGTTTAAAAGAGCTTGAAATGCTACCTGGAGAAGGCATCGTCACAGACATGAAAGCGCTACGACCTGATGAAGACTATACGCCAATCCATTCAATCTATGTAGACCAATGGGACTGGGAAAAAGTAATCGATAAAGATCAACGTAACTTGGCCTTACTGAAAGAAACCGTATTAAAAATTTACGATGCGTTACGATTTACGGAACAACAGGTTGAAAGCAAGTATCCACAGGTAAAAGCGATTCTTCCGGAAACCATTACATTCATTTCGGCAGAAGAACTGCTACAAAAATATCCTAATCTTACGGCAAAAGAACGTGAAAATGCAATCACAAAAGAACACGGAGCAGTATTTTTATATGGTATCGGAGGGGCGCTCAGCAATGGTGTGGCTCACGATGGTCGCGCAGCGGACTACGACGACTGGAGTACAGCAAATGAGGCTGGGCACAAAGGATTGAACGGCGATATTCTCGTATGGAACCCAATCTTAAATTCAGCGTTTGAGCTTTCTTCCATGGGAATTCGTGTCGACAAAACAGCCTTGGCACATCAAATGGAAATCAGAAACTGTACTGAAAAATCCAAACTGACCTTCCACAGCATGTTACTTAATGATCAATTACCAGAATCTATGGGCGGTGGGATCGGACAATCACGTGTCTGTATGTTTATGCTCAAGAAACAACATATTGGAGAAGTCCAAGTTAGTATCTGGGAAGAGGACAAAAAAGAAACGCTAAGACAAGAAGGTATTGATATCTTATAAAACAATACTTATTAAGAATTAATAACACGGCAACTATGCCGCGTTTTCCAGTATATCGATACAAATCAACGCAAGGTAATCATCTTTTATAGACCGGTTACCTTGCTTTTTTTTAGGTATAAAATGCCTGAAAAATTTTCATTCTGGTTTGTTCCTTTCAAGATAGCGGTATTTTGTATTTTTGTCAAATGCAGCTAGAAGCTATTTTAAATAAATTAGGCATTTCATCCTTAAATGAGATGCAAGAAAAAGTAGTGGAATCGTATCAAAAAGACCATGATTTCATCTTACTTTCACCCACAGGATCTGGCAAAACCCTGGCCTTTTCATTGCTCATTTTAGCGCAATTGAAGGAAATCGTTCGGGAGGTTCAAGTACTGATTTTAGTGCCGACCCGCGAACTTGCCTTACAGATAGAACAAGTGCTACGCAAAGTGGCCACAGGCCACAAAGTCACCTGTGCCTATGGCGGTCACAGCACCCGTATCGAAAAAAATGAATTTAAGGATGCTCCCGCAATTATTATAGGAACTCCAGGACGTATAAAACAACATATCGAAGAAGGAAATTTTGATCCGACCAGTATCCACACCCTTGTGTTAGACGAATTTGATAAATCGTTGGAACTGGGATTTCAGCATCAAATGGATTTCATTATTCGACATATACCGGCCATCAGATCACGGATATTGACTTCTGCAACGATGATGGATGCAATCCCGCCATTTACACAGATAAAGGAGCCTATCCTTGTTGATTTTCTGAATAACTCACAGAACATACCCCGCATTACAATAAAAAAGGTCGTTGCCCCTGTTCAAAAGAAATTGGAGGCATTGCTAAAACTCATCTGCAAGATTGGGACGAAAAAAATGATTATTTTCTGTAATCATCGCGATGCAGTAGATCACATCAGCGAATTGCTGGACAATCGCAATATTATTCACGACACATTTCATGGCGGACTTGAACAGCAAGATCGTGAGCTGGCGCTTCTCAAATTCCGTAATCATTCCAACAATGTTTTGATCACGACCGATTTGGCTGCAAGAGGGCTGGATATCCCCGAAGTCGATGCCATTATTCATTACCAGCTACCGCATAAAGAAGATGGCTTTATTCATCGCAATGGACGTACTGCGCGTATGCAGGCAAAGGGTGATGTCTATGTCATCTTAAAGCCTGAAGAAGCCTATCCCTATATAGCGGAAGAAATACCTGAAGAGGAATTTCCCGAATATTATGATCTTCCGGAAAATTCACCTTTCGCCACACTTTATATCAGTGCTGGACGAAAAGATAAAGTCAATAAAATTGACATCGTAGGTTTTCTCCTGCATTTGGAAGGTGTTGAAAAAGACGACATCGGTATAATAGAAGTGAAAGATAAGGTAGCTTATGTTGCCGTTAAAAGAAAGCTTGCTTCCATTATTATCAATAAGGCTAGTGGGCAAAAAATAAAAGGACGTAAAGTAAAAATTGGACGTACCTAGTTCTTTACACGCCAAGAGATCCTTCTTACCTATTTCGCTGGCGAAGGTCAGATCCATCATCAAACTGTGATTCCAATACATAAGGAGACCTGCATTGTCTTTAAATAAGTCGATATAAAAACCACTAAATGAGTGGTTTTTTTATAGGAACCTGATTAACTCTTGGTTAATATCATGTTTGACTCTAACAGGGGTATTACAGGGGGTTAGCAGGGGTATAACAGGGGGTTAACAGGGGTGGTCCCCCTTTTAACCCCCTGTTAATACCCTGTAAAAAGGGTACTGTTACCCTGTTGATTCCAAACGTGGTATAAGCGGAGTTATACGCCTTACCGAAGTCGTTATAAACAAAAGCAAGAAATAAAGGAAATTTATCGGGGGGTTAGTGCACCCGGGGAATCAATTGTCAGGTAAGCCTTACACGGCATTGTGAGGGCTTACCTGGCAATTCTATAAAAGATCTTGAAGGAATGTGTATGTACCCTGGTCCCTGTTCAGGTCGAGCGAACTCGGGGTTAATCCAGTTCTTTTAAATAACGAAGATACAATTGTACAGCTTCACGCTTCTTATCTGTTAAATGGAAATTGAGATGCTGCGTCAGATATTTGGTATAGTCAAAGCCCTCAAATTCCGGCAGACCAACAATAACATCTGTTGCGTGCTGAACGCCATAAGCCAAGGCCTCGTTAAATTGTTCAACAAAAGAGTCGGGAAGTTTTTTGTTACTTACCCATAAGGCAAAAGCGAAAGGTAATCCGGTGAAGTTAAACCACTCTTCCCCCAAATCATAAACATAGGGTACTGCATTCTTCTTACCGAAAGTACGATCCCCAATTAAAACATAGGCATCTGGCTCTATAGATTCATCAGTGACCAATTCGACTTCCTTCTTCCAATAATTCTTAATTAATACACGTGCCAAACCATTAGAAGTACGGGATTGCTTATCTAAACGTAAAGTTTTTACCTCTGCAATAGGTTTTTTGGCAAAAATAAACACGGAATCGACGGCACCTTCTGTACCGATACAAAAATCGGTATTAATATAATACTCGGGCAAACTTAATAAGGCAGCTGTCGGTATAATACCGATATCAGCTTGATCATCGATTACTTTCTGTGCACATGCGCTTGGATAATCAACGCTCAAGTCGATTTGCTCCATCACTTTCGATTTACGTATTCCATTCAAAAATGGATAAGTATTGGTATACGATACGGCAGAAACTCTAATTTTATTCATTTATCAATGCTTCTAAGTGTGCGGTATTGTAATGGTCCACAATCTCAAATTGACCATTATCATACAGCAATTTATATAAAGCAGTATTTGTATGCGGGAAATCATCCATATAACGGGCATCGACACCTGTCATTAGACAAAGCATAATCCGTAGCGCACGACCGTGCATACATACGAGTATATTCTTTTCATCTGTCTGAGCGAGCATATGATCCAAAGCGACCTGTTGACGGGCCATCAATGCATTAGGAGATTCTCCGTTTTCAATACTGACATCCAATTCTCCATTGCGCCATGCTGCTACCAATTTTTCAAAACCGGCAAGCAGCTCCGGTGTTTGTTCTTTTCCTTCATAAATACCCCAGCTGATCTCATCCAATCCAACAAGCTGTTCCCAGGGTAAATCCAAATCAAGGAATCCCTGTACAGTTTGATGTGTACGTAATAAGGTGGAGGTATATATTTTGTCAAAAGGCACTGTATTGTAACGATCAAAGAAAGCCTGTGCTTGCGCTAGGCCCATTTTATTGAGCGGCGAATTAACCCCCCGCCCCTGCACAATGCCTTTTAAATTTAGATCAGTCTGTCCGTGTCGTATAAAATAAAATGTCTTTTTCAATTGCGATATCTTTTAGGAATTGACAACAGGCAATGCGTAATAACTTTTCTTTTGGCTACCTGAATCAAAAACAAAATCATTATAGTCGGTAACTACATTATAGAGGGTATCCCTTTCAATCGGATGGCGTCCTACATTCTTTATAAGCTCAACAACCTCTTGTGTGGTCATTCCCGGCTTTTGCTCTTCTGCTCCAGCCATGCTGTATATTTTTGTCGTATCATCCAGTGTACCGTCGATATCATCGACCCCAAAAGCTAAGGACAACTGGGCTGTATCTCTCGAGATCATCGCCCAATAGGCTTTGATGTGGTCAAAATTATCCATATAAATTCGAGCGATCGCATAATTTCTTAAGTCTTCGATCACGGATACCTCGGGAATATGGGACATTTGATTCTCTTTATTTCTAAATTTCAAAGGAATAAAGGTCTGAAAACCGCCAGTCTTATCCTGCAGCTGTCTCAAGCGTTCCATATGATCCACACGATGCCAAAACTGCTCAATATGACCGTACAGCATGGTTGCATTGGTATGCATTCCCAGCTTATGCGCTTGCTCATGAATATCCAACCATTGTTCGGCGGTACATTTATCATGTGCAATCTGTTCTCTCACTTCTGGATGAAAAATTTCTGCTCCCCCTCCTGGCATCGAATCCAACCCGCAGGATTGCAAATACTTCAGGCCATCGTAATGGCTTAATTTTGCCTTCTTAAAAATATAGTAATATTCTACAGGTGTAAGTCCTTTAATATGCAACTCGGGACGATGTGCCTTACATTTGCGAAAGAAATCGGCATAAAATTCGAGGTTTTGTTTAGGAACAACCCCGCCCGTGATATGAACCTCAGTAACAGCCTCATTGTCATATTTTTTGACAATATCCATCATGCCGTCAACTTCCATCTCCCAACCTTCTGCCCGTTCTTTTATTAAGCGGGAATACGAACAGAACTTACAGTCATAGACACAAACATTCGTCGGCTCAATGTGAAAATTACGATTGAAAAAAGTATGATCTCCATGGCGTTTCTCCCGAATATAGTTAGCAAGCACACCAAGATAACCTAACTCTCCTTTTTCATATAAAAGCACTCCTTCCTCAAAAGTGATACGCTCCTCTCGCAAAACTTTCTCCGCTATATCTCTCAACTCGACAGCTAAATTCTTATCGTTAATTAAGAAATTCAATTTATCTATTGCGTTCATTAAATGTATCTCCTATCTTAAATCAAATGTACCGAAAAGGCAACAAAAGTTATAATAAAAAATGTGATAACAACTAATTTTACAAACCTCTTAGAAAAGAAAGCTAATCTGTAAATTGCTGCATCTCGATTAATTTCCGATATAATCCTTCGCGTTGTATCAGCTCACTATGGCTGCCCGCTTCTACAATTTTTCCAGCCTCAATAACCACAATTTTATCGGCATTCTGGATGGTACTTAAGCGGTGGGCAATGACAACTGTTGTTCTGTTGTCCATTAATTTGTATAAGGAATCCTGCACCAATTTCTCCGATTCGGTATCTAGCGCAGACGTCGCCTCATCAAGAAGCATAATCGGTGGATTTTTTAAGACAGCCCGTGCGATACAGATCCGCTGGCGTTGTCCACCCGATAATTTACCGCCCCGATCACCAATGTTGGTCTGATAGCCATGTTCTGTTTTCAAAATAAATTCATGGGCATTGGCAATTCGTGCAGCGGCTTCTACCTCTTCCTGGCTGGCAGAAAGATTAGCAAAAGCGATATTATTGAAGATCGTATCATTAAACAAAATGGACTCCTGATTGACGACACCAATCATGTTCCGTAAAGAATCTTGGTTAAAATCCCGTAAATCAGTACCATCAAACAAAATTTGCCCTCCAGTGACGTCCATAAAGCGCGGAATCAAATCAACCAACGTTGATTTCCCCCCACCTGAGGGCCCTACCAATGCAACGACCTGCCCTTTTTCTATCGTTAAATCGATGTTCTGGAGAATCTCTTTATCTTTGGTATACGAAAAATTAACCTGATTAAATACAATACTCTTCTCAAAGCTTTTCACAAGCTTCGCGTCGGCGCGATCTTTCACTTCCGTCTTTTCATCGATCAGCTCCAACACCCGTTCTCCCGCAGCCAGACCATTGTGTATACCACTAAACGAATCTGTTAACGCTTTAGCAGGGCGCATCACCTGTGAAAAAATAGCGATATAGGCGATAAATTCCGGCGCAGTTAACCCTTTATCTCCTGAAAGCACCAAATGACCACCATATAAAAGAATAATTGCGACCATAATGACACCCAGCAGCTCAGAAACAGGCGAGCTTAACTGTTGTCTTTTAGCCATAGCACGGCCGATATTCGCATAACGTTCGTTCTCATTATGAAATCTGTTCTTAATAAAGGAGACCGCATTGAAAGCTTTGATAATTTTAATCCCAGATAATGCTTCGTCCAAATAAGAAATCATATTTCCATACGACTCCTGTGCGGCATGCGCCTGACTTTTGAGATTCTTGACGATTCTTGCAATAAAAAATCCAGATATAGGAATAACCAGAAGGGAGAAAAAAGTCAATTTTGGAGAAATATTAAACAGCATCACGATATACGCGATCAGTTGCAAAGGCTCCTTAAAAATCACCTGTAACGTTCCGGTAACAGAATATTGCACAACCTGCACATCGGATGCTACTTTAGAAACAATATCACCTTTTCGTTGTCCCGTAAAATAGCCAACATGCAGATCCATCACATTATCAAACACTGCTCTACGCAATTTAAGCAGGGTATGAATCCGGAAATTCTCCATAATGCGCTGACAGAAATAACGAAATAAATTGCTGATAAAAACAGAGATTACAATTACAATACAGACGTATTTCAATGCACCATAGGCTCCAAATTGATTGTTGGCAACACTGGCGTAGTAATTAAACCAGGCGAGAATATCTGTATAAGCCTCAGGTTTTACGACCACAGTGGTCTCTTTACCTGCATTAAAAAGTGTATGGAGTAATGGAGCAAGTAATGCTAAATTCAAAGTGCTAAATATAACCGTGATCAGCGTGCAAATTACATAGGGGATTGCAAATTTCTCAATGGGTTTAGCAAACGATAAGAGCCTAAAATATGTTTTCATTTATTTTGAACTAAGACAAATTACCTTTATACGAAAAGTCATTCGTCGGTCTCTCCTCTACCTTTCAGATTTTTGACGAGGAAATTGAACAAAAATAACAAATTAATCAAGAAAAGCACATATCCTGGTAAGGGACTATAAAATTGTTGCATCTCAAGAACAAAGCATTCAGCTTGTTCAGCTTGAAAAATCGATAAAAAAATCTCCTTTTAATAGATAATTCCCTAATTTAGCCTTATTCAAATACCAAATTTATTAAAATAAAATGCAAATAGACGTTGCCAAAAGATTGCAGCACACTGAAGAATACTATTTCTCCAAAAAATTGAGAGAAATAGATGAGTTGAACAAACAGGGTGCGCGTGTAATCAACCTAGGAATTGGAAGTCCAGACTTGCCCCCACACCCGGAGGTGATCGAGACATTAAATACGAATGCCCAACTTCCAAATGTACATGGCTATCAAAACTATAAAGGCGCCCCCGCCCTACGACAAGCCGTTGCAGATTGGTATCAACGTTATTATCATGCGACTTTTAATCCCAACACAGAAATACTTCCCCTAATTGGGTCAAAAGAAGGTATTGTACACATCTGTATGACCTATCTTCAGGAAGGAGACCAAGCACTTATACCCAACCCCGGCTATCCAGCTTATGCTGCTGCTGTGAGACTGAGCGGTGCTGAAGCGATTACCTATAATCTTACACAGGAGAAAAATTGGCTTATTGATCTAAATGAGCTCAAAAAACAAGACTTGTCAAAGGTTAAACTGATGTGGATAAACTATCCTCATATGCCAACAGGTGCCTCCGCACCCGATGCATTTTATCAAGAGCTGATTCAGTTTGCCAAAGCGCATAATATCCTGATTTGCCACGATAATCCGTATAGCTTTATTTTGACAGATACGCCAAGAAGCATTATGAGTATCCCTGGCGCGAAAGATGTGGCCATTGAATTGAATTCGCTGAGCAAGTCTTCCAATATGGCAGGATGGCGAATTGGTGTGCTCGTGGGTGCCGAAGAACGTATAAACCAAGTCCTCCGTTTCAAAAGCAACATGGACTCAGGTATGTTTTTACCTGTTCAGCTGGCTGCGGCAAAAGCCTTACAACTTGATGCCTCCTGGTATGCTGATCTGAACAAAATTTACGCTGAAAGACGGCAACAGGTGTATGAAATTATGGATTTACTGGACTGTTCTTATCAAAAGGACCAAGTAGGTCTGTTTGTATGGGCACGCATCCCTGAAAAATATAAGGATGGTTATGCGCTGAGCGATGCTGTTTTGGACAAATCACGGGTATTTATTACTCCGGGTGGAATTTTCGGAGACAAAGGCGATCAATATATACGCATCAGTCTCTGTGCCACAGTAGAGGTACTCAAAGAATCAATCCAGCGCATTAAAGATAATTTCTAAGACATTCGATGTCGGGGCAGCTTAACTGCCTTGAAATTATCGATAGAATAATTGATCGACAAACAAACAGGGTATAAAGCGTTCGGTGTATAACATTTGAACAAAAATACGCTTAATATAATTGTTTACATATGAACATTGCCATTGTAGGCGTAGGCTTGATCGGCGGCTCCGTTGCCATTCGCCTAAAAGAAACAAAATTCTGCGACAAAATTATCGGTGTAGATAAGAGTCAAAAGAACTTAGATAAAGCGATGCACATCGGCTTCATTGACGAAACAGCAAGCTTAGAAGATGCGATTAAGAGCTGTAAAGTATTGGTGCTCACAATTCCTGTCGATGCCATTTTACATGTTGTTCCTCAAATCTTGGATTTGGTTACAGATCAGGTCGTCATTGACATGGGATCGACAAAAACAAATATTCTCAACAAAATCAAGGATCACCCTAACCGGGGGCGTTACGTGGCAGCCCATCCCATGGCCGGAACAGAGTATTCGGGGCCTGAAGCTGCAATAGCAGGCTTATTCAAAGGCAAGATGATGGTATATGTCGAAGCATTTAAAACTGATGAGGATGCTTTCGAGATCGCCGATGCCATCACCGACCAATTGGAGATGCGCAGCTGTTTTATGAATGCGGACGAACATGATGTACATACTGCTTATGTATCCCACATCTCTCACCTGACCTCTTTCGCCCTCGCCTTAACGGTATTGGAAAAAGAGAAATCTCAGGGACGTATCTTTGAGCTGGCAGGATCGGGATTTGAATCTACAGTACGTCTTGCCAAAAGTTCGCCCGATATGTGGACACCTATTTTCAAGCAAAATCGCGAAAATGTACTCGAAGTACTCGAAGAACATATCAAGCAACTGCAATCTTTGCACGATTCTATTGCCACGGAGGATTATGACAAATTGCACAAACTTATTACCCGTTCCAATAAGATAAAAAGAATCATTAAATAAAGGCTGCTCTAGGTAGAGCAGCAGGTATAAAAAGTCCACCAAAAGGTGGACTTTTTTTATTCATCTTCCAATTCATTGAATTTATCCAGATCGGCTTTTGCTCCAATAGGATCACCCAATTTTTCACGAATTGCTGCGCGATATGAATACAAATCAGAATAATATGGATTCAAATCGATCGCTTTCGAGTAATCTGCTAAAGCACCGGAAAGATCCTCCAACTTTTCATTTAAATCGGCCCGCAATGAATACACATAAAAATCTTCCGGATTGAGCGTAACAAGGCGGTCAAAATCCAATAATGCTTCCTTAAAATTCCCCAACCGCTCAAACAAAGACGCCCTTTCTTCGTATACGATCGATGAATCACGATCTATTTCCTCCGCTTTAGCATAGTCTTCCAGCGCACTTTGGTATTTCCGATAGGATTCAAACACTTTAGCACGAAATATATAGGCGGCAGAACGATCCTCATCAAGAGCAATGGCCTGATTGAAATCAGATAATGCCAACTCAAAACAGGTCAATTTCAGGTACAAACTTCCTCTAAAAACAAACAGGTTGCTATCCTTGTTCTCAGACTCCGCAATAGCAGAAGAATAAAGACCGATTGCCTTTAGATAACTATAGCAATGAACATATTCAAGGCCCAATGAATTTATTTCGTCAGTATTCAGCTGCTTTGGCTTCGACTCCAGCTCCTGAATAACCAAATTGTCGGCCTCAAAGTATGTGAGTTCAGCTTGATTTTCTGCCCATTCCAATACGCTATGGTAATTAAAATCCAGTCGCTTGGCAATCTGATAATCATAGAAAGCACCTTCGTCTTCATCGATAAGTCGATACACTAAACAACGGCTCGCATAAAAAAACGGCTCCTCTTTATACTGTTCGATTGCACTTGTAAACGTTGCAATAGCTTGGTCATAGGCCGCTATTTTAAAATAATAAAGACCTAGATAGCTATAGGCAAGCGCATGATTAGTCAAAGCAATCGCCTGCTCAAGTAAAGCGACAGGATTGCCATCACCACCGATTCCGACATTAAATCCCTCCAATGTAGATTTAAGCGCACTCTGTTGGACGGTATATAACCAATCAGCGGAAAAAGATAAACCCGCTTCCGGAAAAAATGATGAAATAGGTAAAAAAGAAAACTTAGCAAGAAGTACGGGTACCGGCAGTGTAAAATCTGAATCCACAAAAGTATTGTTTTGTAGAATGACAGCTAGATTTGAAAACATATGCTTCATACCCAAAACTAAGCTAAATTTTATTACAAAAGAAATCTAACGGTAGATCAAATACGCTATTCGGGTATTCTTATCAACTAATTTCACCAGTCAGGTATAAGTATTTATAGCGGACAATATCCCTCGAATTTGTAAATTTGATTAATTTTTCCTTTTTGAAAACATAATTGGAGACCTTCTCTTCCATCAAACGTAGGAATTCAACAAATTCAGCAAAAAAGTCTTGACGTTCTCCTGGTGTAAACTGGCTGTTTTTTACAATCCAAAAGAATTGCTCTTCATTTACATGGAAAGATACCTCATTTTTCTTTTCTTTTCGAAAAATAAAGATTGGGTCATTTTCTTGGTTAATAAATAGAGCAAAGCCTGTATTTCCACCATCCAAATTAACAACAAAAGCAGAAAAATGGACAGTACCGATCTGTAAATTTTCCAGACAAATTAATTTATGCAACATCAGGTTGACAATTAGATCACCTAAAATTATTAAGTTTTTATTAAAAAACAAAAAAAGGCCCACAAAATAATTGTGGGCCTTTTGTATTCGACATAAATCTTATTAGAATGTAAATTTCACAGATGCATTCCAGGTTCTACCCTGTCCGATCAACACAAAATTGGACGTATCAATACCATTCCAAGTGTTGTTCACATCCGTCACCAAGTTACTCGAAGTAGCTTCCGAAATATAAAATTTATTCAACACATTGTTCATGTTGACACGGAAACTCATGCTGTTCTTGTCACTTACTTTGACATTGTAAGAAAGACCGGCATCCAACAGATTAAAAGACGGCAATTTCATATAACGTCCATACGTTTGACCATCTATGACTTCTCTACGATAATTCGACGCATACAAACGCTCATAGTATCTGTAGTTTGCGTCAACAGACAAACCTTTAAACACTTTATATTTAGCCCCAAATCCATAAGAAGTTTGTGCTGCGTTACCAACATGTTCACCAGTTAAGTTAACCTGAGAACGTCCCAATTCGACGCGGTTATCGTTACGTACGACCGAGTTTACTGCACCATCGTATTTCCAGTCACCTATCGATAAAAATCCTGTTAGGCTTAATTTTTCGATTGGACGGGCTTCAAAATCAACTTCTACGCCTCTATGCACCTGTTTTACACCGTAATTTGTTGTATATAAATAGGCACCTTCGACCAAAATACCAGGATCATTTGTCGGATTGTATTTTTTCACATCATCTGCCGTCGCTAAACTCGAACTACCCGTAACACGGTTTTCCCAGGTTGTGCGGTAAACATTGACATTCACATCCAAGAATCGAGAAGCAAATTTATAACCAGCCTCTAAACCAAGGATTTTTTCATTTTCAGCATTTTCATTAATATCATTTGCAAAATTCATGAAAATATTGTTTTGATAAGGCTGACGGGAATAGTACCCCGCATTACCAAAAATGCTATGATGTCCCAATGTATAACTTACACCACCTTTCGTATTGTAGCCAAAGTTGTTTACGTCTTTAGAATCCTCATTACCTGGTGTGTATTGAAAATAATCAGAACGTTTGTTTTGTTGTTCGGAAACCGATCCTTGGAAAAACGCTGTAAAGCCATTTTTCGCATATTCCAATTGACCGAACAGACCTCCGTAACGGATGTATTGATTGTAATCCCAAGCTAAACGATCTTCACGCGAATCAGGTTTGCTTGAGAAAGCTTTCCAAGGGTTCGTTGAGTATGTATTGGTAACCAATGGCTTATTAGGGAAATTAACATTACCGCCTAATACGACACCATTTGTATTTCCAAGTGGATCTGTCAATTTACGATAGTGTGTACCTTTATAATCCCTTACATCAAAACCGACATTGAAATTCAAGGATTCTGAAAGTTTACGATTATAGTTAGAAACTATACCAAACCATTGGTGATTGTTCACATCAGCAGCTAAATATTTGCCTGTATTGTATTTATCGCTTCGCAAAGATTGGCCCCCACCTGCTGCTAAAGAAGCATACACAACAGTAGACAAAGATGATTTATCATCGATCGTCCAGTCCCAGTTCAAGTTGGCTACTGGCTTATGATAAAAGTTCTTTTGTGCATTCATCATCACGCCGTTTGCATCCTTATAATTGTCGTTATAACGTCGTCCATTAGCAAGATAGTTCGACAATTTTGAGGTATATCCTTGGTTATGCCATTGTGGAGCACCCGTTACCATGAAGTTCAGGTTGTGTTTTTCGTTGGCTTTATATCCAACAGACAAGAAATAACTTTGTCCGGCACCTTCGGTATGATCCATATAACCGTTACCTGACCACTGTGTAAACATTGCCGAAACAGCAAATCCGTTTTTCATCAGACCGGTATTGTAACCCACTGTTGCCTTCATAAACATATCGTTACCAACAGTGGTACGAATAAAACCACCTTCTTTCATTGCAGTGGATTGTGTCACGTAATTTACGGTTCCGCCGACAGATGAAATCGCTAATTTAGATGATCCCAAACCACGTTGAATCTGCACCAAAGAGGCAATATCTGTAAGTCCCGACCAATTTGACCAATATACACTTCCATTGTCCATACCATTGATAGGCTGACCGTTCAACAAAAATGCTGTATTGGACTGATCAAAACCGCGTGTTGTCATGGAAGACTCCCCAAAACCTTTTGCCTGACCGGTGATATAAACCGAGGGAGTGTTAGCTAATGCGGAAGTAATATCCTGTGCTCCTACCCGTTCCTCTAAATCCTGCTTACGGATCGTCGAAACCGCAATCGGTGTCTTTCTTCCCGCAGCAATATCGATAACCCCATGACCGACAACAACAACCTCATCCAAATTTGTTGAAGATCCACCCGTAAAAGTCGGATTGATAGTCAACGATTCCCCCGATTTCAATAGGATGTTTTCAAAAATAACTGGTTTTTCCCCGATATAAGTTACCTCTACTTTGTAGGGACCTCCTTCTTGAAGATTTGAAATTTGAAATTTTCCTTGGGCATCGGCTGAGCCACTTACAACTTGTCCACTTGGGATGTGGGTAATTTTAATGGTTGCTCCTTTAACCGTTTGTCCAGTAGCTTCTTTGACAACTCCTGAAACCGAACCAGTATTTGCTGTTTGACCTTGAACGGCACCATAACTAGCAAAAACAAGGGCAAAAAAAAGTAAAGACTTTTTCATGTTAGATGTGATTGTTTTGTTTTTGTGCCGCAAAATTAGGAATTGATTGCCTTTTTAACTAATTTTAACACTACCAATATGATGCAGTATCTTCATATAGAAAGAATAAATTTTAATCTTCTACATAAAAACGGCAAATTTCAACAAAAAGAGGCAATAAAAACATTGCATACATAAAATAAACGCAACGAATCCCTCCTATTCATGGAAAAACATCAAAAATAATCAGAATAATATTTTGTCTGTTTTGAATAAATCGAAATTTATCTATTTTACGATTTTTATGAATTGCATACAAGATTTTACGGCTTATTCTCATGAAGTGCTAAAAATTGTTTCTTTAAATCCGTCGTTTCCACCTACCTCCTTTTCTTCCCACAACAGCTGAAATAAGTCTATAAATAATTAACTTTAACTAATTTAAAAAATATGTTATCCATAGAACAAGCTTACACCGGTATTCTTGAACCAGAGTTAATCGCTGAAATAGCGGAAAACGCACATATAAAAACCTTCCGTGAAGGCGATCTCATCATTGATACCAATCAATATATCAAGGCGATGCCTCTCCTCTTGGATGGAGCAATAAAAATTGTCCGCGAGGATGAAGATCAAGGCGAATTATTGCTCTACTACCTGGAAAAAGGTCAAACCTGTACAATGTCGATAGCCTGTTGTCTGGGGAATAAAAAAAGTGAAATTCGTGCGCTCGCAGAAAAAACAACAACTGTAGCCATGATTCCAAATGAGCTTGTCAACCTTTGGATGGGAAAATACCCTTCCTGGCGAAATTTCATCATATCAAGCTATTCAAGCCGCATGGACGAAATGTTACAGGCTGTTGATAGTCTAGCGTTTTGCAATATGGAAGAACGCATCATCAACTATTTGAAAGCCAAAGTGAAGCTGAATGACGACCGGATACTCACCCTTACGCATCAGGATATTGCTTCCGATTTAAATACATCCCGAGTCGTTGTCTCCCGAATTTTAAAAAAACTCGAACAGGAAGATAAAATAGTGCTGCTACGTAACGAAATTAGGGTATTGGTGGAATGAGCAAAACATTTGTATCTTTAGCTATACGTAAATTTCAAGAGCAATTAATGTAATTTTTAGATGAAGATAGAAAAATTAGGATTTATAGGATTAGGAAACATGGGCTATCCCATGGCTAAAAATCTAGAAAAAGCAGGATTCCCCCTTTCTGTTTACAATAGAAACAAGGCTAAAGCAGCAGGCTTTGAAGAGCAATCAATTATCAGCGAAGATATAGGTGAATTAGTCGATCATAGCGACATTATCTTCTCCATGCTCACAAATGATGAAGCAGTCAGCGAAGTATATGAAAAAATTCTCCAAAGGGAGATCAAGGGCAAATTATTTGTCGATATGAGTACAATATCGCGTAAACGCTGTATTTCAATAGCCACTAAGCTAAAAGAAAAAGGCGCTTCTTTTATCGATGCTCCCGTTGCCGGCAGTACCAAACCAGCGACTGAGGGTACGCTTATTATTATGGTGGGTGGTGCTCCCGAAGACCTTCATCGTGCCCAACCATACCTCGAGCAGATGGGCAAATCAATTAAACATCTCGGCGAAAATGGACAGGGAATTGCCGCTAAACTTGCGATCAACTATTTTCTTTCGACCATCTACCAAGGTCTTGCAGAAACGATCTTATTTTCAGATAAACTGGGAATTCGACGAAGCGATATGCTCGAAATCATCAACGATAGTGCCAGCGGCAGTGGGGCCACAAAAGTGAAAACACCATTATTGGTGGAAGAAAATTACAGTCCTGCATTCGCGCTAGATCTTATGCTGAAAGATATTCGACTGGCTCAACAAGCCGGTGCGGACTATCCCCTCCTCCAGACCTTACTCGAAACCTACGGGAAAGCACACGACCAAGGTCTCGGAAAGCTCGATGTTATCGGTATCATTGAATCCATTAAGTCGTAGCTTCAGGTTGGCGACAGAGAAAAAATGTACATTGAACATTAAATTTAGTTGAGATGGACTCCAAATTAGGTTCATTTCTGATCACACAAAATAATAAGCGGAACAAATTATTTACAGATGAAAACAGTTATGACACTATTGATGCTTACTATGGTCACCATGACTACGCAGGCCCAACAATTAAAACAGGTTTCTTACCAGGATGGTGAACAGAAACTCAACGGATTGATAACCGCCAACACAGCAAAAAAAGGCCCAGCTGTTTTAATTCTTCCAGCATGGAAAGGAATTGACAACGAAGCGAAGCAAGCCGCATTACAACTTGAAAAAGAAGGGTACATCGCTTTCATTGCCGACATCTACGGTGAAGGAAATATCCCCTCCGACAACACCACAGCTTCGAAAATTGCCGGCCACTACAAAACAGACTACAAGGCTTATCAGCATCGCATCGCACTAGCCTTGGAACAACTGAAAAAAGAGGGTGCGGACCCAAAGAAAATTGCTATCATCGGCTATTGTTTTGGAGGTTCGGGTGCTTTAGAAGCAGCGCGAGCCGACCTACCCGTTAATGCTGTGGTTAGTATCCATGGCGGCCTATCCAAAGCTGCCGATAGACCCAATACTGCGATCAAAACAAAAGTACTCATCGAGCACCCAGCAGCCGATAAAAGTGTATCAAAAGAAGATTACGATGGATTGGTCAAGGAATTAAATGAAGGAAAAGCAGACTGGCAAATAATTACCTACGCAAATTCTGGACATACGTTTACGAATCCCGAGTCAGCCGAATATAACCCCGTAATGGCTAAACGTGCCTGGAAGCACACCTTATTATTTTTGAAAGAAGTATTAAATTAAATAGTAAAATCACAACAGCAATATCGACCCAAATGAATTATAACGCGAAACTGCACATTTATCCGATGATCATTCAGTTGTTGATATTGCTGTTATATAGTCCCAGCGCAGCATCGCAAACAGTAAAATCGCTAACCATAGCTAGCCCAACGCATGCAGTTCTTTTTGTAACCAATGAGTCCGATAAATCAACTGATTTTATCATGCGTCTACACGAAAAAAATGCTGCTGAGGTTTTCAAACAAGTGCCTTTTAGCACAACAAAGTTATTGGTCACAAAAACCGATGCAAAAAAACTTACATTCATCGTTAAAAGTCACCAATGGACTATCGACGTATTGTCATTGAAGCAACGTCATGCCATGATCTTGTTTGATGGATCAGCCAAACCTAAGATCATATACGATAGTAATACCTATCTGGCAGCAGCCAAACCGATAGTAAACACCAGCGCACAAATTGCATCAACGAAAGCTTCGGTACAATATAATGCCCAACATTTCTTTGATTCAATCGCACAAGTTCAATTTATTCCATCCGGTCAATATGCAGCGGCTATTATCGCAAATCCCGCTCTTCCTCTTTATTACAGTCAGCGTAAGAAGATATGTGACGGCACTTATGTAATGCAGCAGTTTTCGGACGAAAATGAGGTGCAATCCGGTGCAACGACGACGACCGTATATCAAGAAGGCAAAGAGATCACATTGAACAATCTTTCCGGGGGAAATAATTATTACAACAAAAGGTTCTATAATCAAGTAGGACTTATCGACTCCATACAGTACCTTCAAAACAGTAAATGGAGCAGCAGTACAATTTACAGGTATCTCCCAAATGCCATTATTTCCTACGATCCTACATTTGAATCGGCGATGATTTATCACTTGAACAGTAAACTCCAGGTTATAAAAAGTGAATCCATTCATTTTGTCTATCAACGGAAAGACTGGACCATTTACAGTTATGATCAACAGAATCGAATTACTGAAGAGATTTCGGGCCGAAATGATCAAAGAGAAAGTCGCGTCCGCTATCAGTATGATAGTCCGGAAACAAGTGACTATTCGCTGCGTCAGACCTTCGATCAATCAGACCGCCTGACAGCTGAAATCAAGCGATCCTACCGAGCCAACGAAACGATTGATGAGTTTTATTATGAGGGTGTATTACAACAAAAATCAATTGTAAAAGACCGCGGAAACTGTACCTACGAAAACTTGATATATAACAAGGAGGGACAGTTAACGGCAAAGTACATACAGGTAAGGAAAACCAACTAAACAAACTGAAAAACTGCGCTAAACTCCGGAAATAAGATTCTTGACTTTGATAAAAAATATGCGACAAAATACGGCAAAAAACACATTTCTGCACTAATTTTGATAGCGATACAAAAACGTCAAATTGAGAAAAAGAAAACTGATCAGTCAACGCCATCCCATACTCTACTTTTTTGCGGTATGGGTAAGAAGAGTACAAAGAAAAGTCATCTGGCTAATTGACAACAAAAAATACAGCACAGCTAAATCAGCTGAAAAACTTCCCTTTCGTATTAAGAAGCATCAGTCTGTCTTATTAAAAAAACTGGGCGAAAATAATATGCAATTGCAGATTAACAAAGTTACCAACCTGAAAATTGCAGCTGCACAGATTAATAGCATTCTGATCAGACCGGAGGAAACCTTTTCATTTTGTAAACTCGTTGGACTGCCCACTGCAAAAAAAGGATATCTGCCCGGCATGGAGTTATCCTTTGGTGAAGCAAGAGCGGGTATTGGCGGTGGAATCTGTCAAATATCCAACCTCATCCATTGGCTTGTTATCCATAGTCCACTCACCGTCAACGAACGTTATCACCACTCTTTTGATCCATTTCCGGACGATGGCCGTGTTTTGCCATTCGGTAGTGGAGCTACCGTCTTTTATAACTATCGCGATTATCAGTTCACCAACAACACGCCTTACACCTTTCAAATAAATCTCTGGTTTACAGACAAATGTTTAGAGGGCGAATTAAGAATTGATCAAGAACTGGACTTTGCCTATCATGTCTTTGAAAAAGAACATCAATTTCTTAAAATAGACAATCAGTTCTTTCGTAAAAATGAGATTTGGCGCGAGAAGTTTTTAAAATTTCAGGGTGGAAAGATTTTGGAAACCGAACTTTTGACCAAAAATTTTGCCCGGGTTACCTATACCCCTGTTGAATATATTGAAATTAGTGCCGATCAAAATACGGTCGATTAATTCAACAAGCTAAGTGATCGAAAAATGACGGATATGAAAAGTCCACTTTTTTGTTTAAGTTTGGTCTGGCTTTGGGGGTATTCTGTATAGAATTGAGATAGTCCCTTTGAACCTGATTCGGTTTATACCGGCGTAGGGAAAAGCAAAAATCCACTGTACAGCATACTCCTTTACTGCACAGGCTATCGCTCTTCTTCCCGCCAAGGCCATACAGTACATCTTAGCATATGTAAAAGGAATGGAAGATTCAATTATCAATTTATTAGAGCAGCTGAGGGTCGAAAAACCCCTCGTACACAACATCACAAACCTAGTCGTGATGAACAATACTGCCAACGCACTTTTAGCCCTAGGAGCGTCCCCTGTGATGGTACACAGTCCATTAGAAGTACGCGAGGTTGTCGATATTGCACAAGCTCTTGTCATTAATATCGGCACCTTGAGTGAAGCTACTGCCGAAGCTATGCTGGTTGCTACCGAACATGCCAATACCATTGGACGGCCATGGGTACTTGATCCTGTTGGTGCGGGGATATCAGCATTCCGCAATGATTTATTATCCAATCTACTGGATCTCAAACCAACGGTTATTCGTGGAAATGCATCAGAAATCATGACGCTGTACAATTTCAACCAACCGAACACAAAAGGAGTCGACAGCACGACAGCGAGTAAAGATGCCCTCCGATTTGGCCAATTATTGCAAGTGCAAACCGGCTCCATTATCTGTATTTCTGGAGAAGTAGACTATATCCTTTCGGAAGAATACCGGGTTGAAGTCTATAATGGTCACCCTTTAATGACGCAAGTTACCGGACTTGGTTGCAGCGCTACTGCGCTCATCGGGGCATTTTTAGGTGTTACAGACCACTATTTTGAAGCAGCAGTTGCCGGTGTATCCATTTTGAGCTTAGCGGGAGAACGCGCTGCCCAAACCGCAGCTGGCCCAGGTAGCCTGCAGTTAAATCTCTATGATGAACTCTATCAGCTCAATGCAGAACGTCTAAAATCAACGCTCAAGATCAAACGCTATGCGCATTAATCCGCTGTTTCCCTACCCTTTATATTTAGTTATTTCTGAGCGCGACTGTTATCCTCAAAATTGGCTAAATGTCGCTGAAGAGGCCATTATTGGTGGAGTCGATCTTATACAATTGCGCGAAAAAGCTGACGATCCGGCCACATTTTTGGATAAAGCCATCCGTTTGAAAAAACTGACCGATCATTACGGTATTCCGCTCGTGATCAATGATGCCGTAGCAATCGCGGACCAGATCGGGGCATGGGGAATACATGTGGGGCAAAATGATGTGCAGCCGCTCGCTATTCGCGAAAAATATGGTGATAAATTAACCATAGGCTGGTCCATAGAAGCTGTTCAACAGCTAGAAAGTCAACAAATGTGCGCCGTTGACCACCTTGGTGTAAGCCCCATTTTTTCAACGAGAACAAAAGTGGATACGATAACCGAATGGGGAATTTCGGGTTTAAAACAACTCCGCGCCAGGACGGAAAAACCATTGATTGCAATCGGCAGCATGAATTTGCAAACCGCTGAACAGGCTTGGAAAGCAGGTGCAGACTCCATTGCAGTCGTTTCGGCCATCTGCCAAAGTCAAGATCCCAGACAGGCCAGTGCACAACTAAAAGAACTATTAAAATGACAAAAGATAAAAAATACCGCGTCCCTACCGTACTCAGCATTGCGGGGTTCGATGGTAGTGGTGGAGCAGGTATACAGGCAGATACCAAAACCATATCTGCATTAGGTTGTTATGCCATGAATGTATTAACCGCCCTGCCAGTACAGAATACACAAGGTGTAAGAAATATTTATGAAATCCATACTGCAGCCGTCAAGGATCAATTGGATGCGATTTTTGATGATATCTATCCCGACGCAATCAAAATAGGGATGGTACACAATATTGAACTTGTGAAGCTTATTAGCAGCTATTTAAAAGAATATAAAGGGCCTATCGTCTTTGATCCAGTCATGGTGTCAACGAGTGGACACAAGCTCATTCATGATGATACAATTCAGGCCTGCATAGAACTTCTTTTTCCTTTAGCAACGCTGATTACACCAAATTTAGATGAGGTAGGTGTCCTGGTGGACGAAGTTATAGACAATGTCCTGAAGATGGAAAAAGCGGGAAATACCTTACTGGCAAAAGGCTGTCAATCCGTTTTGATTAAAGGTGGACATCTCCGTAGTCAAGAGCTAACATCGCTATTATTCCAGCACAAGAGCGCTCCGATTGAATTCAAATCCCAAAAAATCAACAGCAAAAATACACATGGTTCGGGTTGTTCGCTTTCCTCAGCAATTGCAAGCCAATTAGCACAGGGTATTAGCCTCGATAAAGCCGTAGAGTTCGCATTGGCCTTTATACACGCAGCAATAGCCGGTAGTAAAGATCTTCTTATTGGCAAAGGAAATGGGCCATTAAATCACTTCCATAACCCACTTAAACTTATTCAATATGAACTGGACTGACCAAGCCTGGGATTCTATAACAACTATTTATTCAGATATACTTGCCATGCCGTTTATCGTTCAGCTTAGCGATGGTAGTCTCCCCCTGGATAAATTTCAATTTTACATGCAGCAGGACGCTTTCTATTTAGAAGAATTTGGCCGCGTACTCGCCTTTATAGGTGCAAAAAGCACAGACAACCAACAGGCATTGGATTATTTTGAATTTGGTCGTAATGCACTTCTTGTTGAAAGCGCGCTACACGAAAATTATTTTCGGGAATTTGGTTTAAGTGCTGCCGACGAGAGCAACAAGATCGAACCAACCTGCCATCATTATGTCCATTTTCTTAAAAGCGTAGCCGCTTTCGAGAGCGTCGAGGTCGCTATGGCGGCAACACTCCCCTGTTTTTGGATTTATAAGGAGGTCGGAGATCACATTGTATCGACAGCAAATACACAGGGAAATCCCTATTCCAAATGGATAGAAACCTATAGCGGTGATGATTTTGCACAGGGAGTGATCAAGGCGAAAAACTACGTTGACAAAATTGCTGCAGAAACTACTGCAACAAAACGGGAGAAGATGCGACAAGTATTTGTAACAGCTTCCCAATTAGAGTATCAATTCTGGTTAGCGGCCTTTACACGAAGGGTATGGTAAAAAGAGTATTGCAAATAGTCAACTGTCCGATACCGAACAGTTGATGTTCAAAAATGAGCATAAACTAAAACATTACCCATAAAACAAGATGCTATTAATCAACACCTTAAGTCAATTTAAAGTTTTGGCATCACTATTATACTATAGGTAGCAGTTAACAATCGGGTATAGGTACATGCACATTAGAAATGATAAAAAAAGGGAAATTAAAATGAAACTTTCAGTAGTAATATATTTAAACTAATAACAGAAAAATAATGAAAAGAATCTTAACCATTGCCTTTATTTCAATTTTATATGTAGCTCAGGCACAAGAACGCGAAACACGCAAAATCACTGCTCCAGATGGCATTTCATCGGCAACTTCATTACGTGTAGATTATATTCATTCTAATCGCAACGAGGTTGTTGTTGAAGCTGATAATCCCGAGCATTTATCCCTTATTGAAACGACTGTTAAAAACGGTACACTCTATGTACAGTATAAGAGAAATTCACAAATTAGAAATGCGAGAAACAATCGCGTAACTGTTTACTCAAGCAAAATACCGACACGTTTTTCGGCGTCATCCAGCAGTTCGATCTATACAGATGAAACGATTAAGGCAAACAAAATTTCTGTAGATGTATCCTCTTCCGCAAAAATATCGCTAAAAAAATTAATTGCGGATGATATAAACCTTTCAACAAGCTCTTCAAGTAGGTTAACGACAGAAGTCAGCAGTAAAAACTTGCAAGTAGCAGCAAGCAGTTCGTCTAAGCAGGAAATTGCGGGTAGCGCTTCAAATTTAAATTTGAACACCAATTCATCGGCATCGGTTGATATGAGCCGTTTCTCCACGACAAATGCCCAAGTACAAGCAAATTCATCTGCCAATGTGACGCTCAGCGTGAAAGAAAACTTACAGGGAAATGTTTCTACATCTGCAAGAATTGCGTTAAAAAATCAGCCAAAAAATGTCCAGGTTGACAAATCAACTAGCGGCAGAGTAGTGCTCTAATTTTTAGTGTGGTCTTTAAAAAAGACTGTTTATTTATGTTTAATGTTTAGTTAGCTTAAAGGTGATACATACCCCAGTATCACCTTTGCTTTTGTCTACCTTTTGCTCGCATCCCCCATTCCTTCTCCTTCTCCTTCTCCTTCTCCTTCTCCTTCTCCTTCTCCTTCTCCTTCTCCTTCTCCTTCTCCTTCTCCTTCTCCTTCTCCTTCTCCTTCTCCTTCTCCTTCTCCTTCTCCTTCTCC
>PJUD01000280.1_pt1 | contig 35818 bp, 30 predicted proteins | sample 1512341 | NCBI WGS metagenome assembly PJUD01 (sample SAMN08177675, study PRJNA422409) | Feces metagenome, whole genome shotgun sequencing project. | isolation source: Chicken feces (3) enriched on wood chips: beechwood xylan treatment | host: Gallus gallus | place: USA: Madison | collected 2015-01-15 | reverse complement strand
GTGCCCGTATTTACATTCAATGACACGCCCCCGGCTCTGGCGACCGCGACGAGCGCCGCTAACATCGACATCAAGTTTATGCTATCTAGCTACAAGGTCTCCTATGCCTACGACAGTACTAAAGGGCTGTACTATCGTTCGATCAACAACGAGCCGCACATCGACAAGAACAACAACGAGCAGCTGTCGGCTTCGAATCTGGTCGTGCTGTCCGCCAAGCACGATATTAAGGACAGCGTAGGTCGATTGGTCGTCGATCTGAACAAGGGCGGGGAAGCGATTTTGTTCCAGCAGGGCAAAGCGATTGTTTGCCAATGGGAGCGCAAGGAGGGCGACGTCATCCGGTTGATGAAGGACGGACAGGAGCTGCCGTTCTTGCCGGGCACGACTTATTATCATGTCGTACCGACCTCCAATCCGATGGACAAGCTGGTTACTTATCAATAATGCGAAGGGGCTGTTCCGGTCGTTGCGACCCGGGACGGCCCCTTTTTCCAAAGTATCGGCAATGAGCTTTTTTGTGCTTGTGAAGAGAAATTTGGTAAATACTAAGATTTGCGGTGACCTGATAGATAAATGGGGTAATAAGCAATTGTAGTTCGGTCGGGCTAGCCCGACATCCGGGTTTTCGACAACGGCAAGAGGAATATTGCGTCGAAATCAAACGAATGATAAGGTTCCGGGAGTCCAGTTTTTGTGGCATTTTGCCATAAAAAATTGAAAAGTGTCGAAAGTAAGCTGTACCCAGCCTGTCCGGCATGTGATAAAATAATTAAGTTAACGCACCGTTATCGCTGGATTAACGGAGTGTAAAATTTAGCCAGGTACATATATGGGAAAGAAGGGCTGTCCGTGTTTCGGAAAAAGGACATTTTTTTTAAGACATTGGAGGAAATGTCGGACATTATCGTGGAGACGGTCGATCATTTCGTCAATGCCGTGAATGGAGACTTCCCGGACGTCGCTGCATTCGCTCGCGAGATGAAGGAATTTGAGCATCGTGGGGACAAGTGTACGCACATTATTCTCACCGAGCTTAACAAAACGTTCATTACGCCGATCGAGCGCGAAGATATTATGGAGTTGATCAAGAAGCTGGACGACGTGCTGGACGGCATCGAGGCTTGCGCTTCTCGGTTCGAGATGTACCAGATTACGAAAGCCGATCCGTACATCCGCAAATTCGGCGATTGCCTGAAACGGAGCGCGCAGGAAATTAAATCGGCGATCTATCTGCTTAGCCAGAAGAAGCTGCTCGCGATGCAGCCGCATTGCGTCAATATTAACGAGCTGGAGAACGAAGGCGACGACCTGATGCGTCAGGGAATCAAGAATCTGTTCGTGAACGTTTCCGATCCGATCGAGCTCATCAAGCACAAGGAAATTTACGAGCGGCTGGAACAGACGACCGATTCGTGCGAGGATGTCGCGAATACGCTGCAATCCATCATTATGCGCAATTCTTGATCGGCGCAAGCGGGGACGGAATAGAATATCATGGATTATACCTTACTGATAGTTGTCATTATCGTTTTGCTGGCCTTGGGCTTTGACTTCATCAACGGGTTTCACGATACGGCCAACGCGATTGCGACGTCCGTATCGACGCGCGCCTTGACGCCGCGTAGGGCGATTATTCTCGCATCTACGATGAACCTGGTTGGAGCCTTAAGCTTTACGGGAGTCGCGAAGACGATCGGAGGCAAGATTACCGATCCGTTTAAGCTGGAGCACGGGCTGACGGTCGTCATCGCAACTCTGATTGCGGCCATAGTCTGGAATCTGATCACATGGTGGGTGGGCATTCCCTCGTCCTCTTCCCATGCGCTGATCGGAGCGCTGGCTGGAGCGGCGATCGCATCCGAAGGCTGGAGCGGGATTAACTACTCGGGCTTTTCGTCCATTTTGCAGGGGCTTATCCTGTCTCCATTCATCGCTTTTGGCCTTGGTTTCATTATTATGTTCGTGTTGAAGCATCTTTTCGCCAATTCCAGTCCTCATCGCGTGAACAAGCTTTTCCGCGGCGGTCAGGTGGTTACTGCGGCGTTCCAATCGTTTACGCACGGCACGAACGATGCGCAGAAGGCGATGGGTATTATCACGATGGCGCTAGTGGCCGCGAACATCCAGTCGGATCTGGAAATCGCGCTGTGGGTTAAGCTGTCCGCAGCATTGGCGATGGCGCTCGGAACCTCGTTGGGCGGCTGGAAGATCATTAAGACGATGGGGACGAAAATCTTCAAGATCGGACCGATCAACGGCTTCTCCGCCGACTTGGCTTCCGCCTCGGTTATTCTCGGCGCAACGTTGACTCATTTCCCGGTAAGTACGACCCATGCGATCACATCGTCGATTCTGGGCGTCGGCTCGGCGAAGAAGTTTTCCAGCGTCAAATGGAGTATGGCCGGCCGGATCGTGCTGACTTGGCTGATTACGATTCCGATCGTCTCCGTCGTGGCGGCGCTTATCTATTATGTATTGGCACTATTCATGCATTAAATCCGATAGCCCGAACCTGAACGTTCGAGATTGCTACAATGGAATAAAGAAGCTGTAATCTTTGTCCAGTCAGGAGGACCTTCTATGCTTGCTTATACGGAACAAGCGAAACCGACTGTCGAGCTGCTGAAGGAATTTCTCGCAGGCAATCCGACGTATGCAGGAGAGAAGTTGATTTTCTCCGGCGTCGGTCATCGCGATGTGTATAATATTAGCGCTCCGTTCCTTGATCGGGGGGAGCGAGTTATCGCCGGACGCGTAGAGGACCGCGATAAGGAGTCCTCCGAGGTGATGTTCTTCGTCGAACGTCAAGGCAAGTGGGTTCCGCGGAACGGGGCTCCGGTGTTCGCGCTTCAGGATCCGTTTTTCACCTTTATTGGCGAAGAATTGGTGTTCGGCGGGGTTGAGGTGTATTTCGACGGGGATGATCCGCATTACGTGACTTCCTGGCGTACCGTGTTTTATCGCGGCTATTCCATCGACGATCTTGTCCCTTTTGCTAAAGGACCGCTAACGATGAAGGACATTCGTCTGATCCAAAGGGATAACGGTCGCATCGGCGTGTTCACTAGGCCGATGATGGTCGACGGCGCTCGCGCGTTGATCGGCTATACGGAAATCGAGTCGTTGGACGGCTTGACGGAAGAGGCGATCAATGAGGCCCATATGCTGCGCCAGCAGTTTTTGCCCGACGAATGGGGCGGGGCCAACGAAGCGCATCTGCTAAAGGGCGGACTGATCGGCGTGCTGGGCCATATTGCCTGGATGGAGGAATTCAATATCCGGCACTATTACCCGATGGTTTTCGCGTTCAATCCGGAAGATTATCGCTATACGCCGATCAAGCTGATCGCGACAAGGGCGATGTTCCCGGACGGCCCGGCCAAACGGGCGGACCTGCAGGACGTCATTTTCAGCGGTGGAATTGTACGGCATGCGGATGGAACCGCCTCCCTGTATACCGGAGTCAGCGATGCCGAGGCGCACGCGATTCGAATCCCGGATCCGTTCCTGGAATATGAGAGCTAAAAAGAAGAAGAGGCTAATCCCGAGCTGAGGAAAACCGGGGAATAGCCTCTTTTAAGTTTCCGTTAACGCCGCCGTTTGGTCGGCCGTCGTTTGTTGGTCGTTCTCCGCGGCGTGGAGCGCTTGGTCGTCCTTCTGCGGGAGGGGGTCCTGCCGGTGGTGGCTGCAGCCGCCTTGCCCCCCTTGCCCATAAACAGCTTGAGCATAGGGGCGACCTGCTGCATCGTGGACATAAATTTCTGGACTTTCCCCATCGTCGAGATGACCCCTTCGATGCCTCCCATACGATCGAACATCGCTTTCAGATCGCCAATATTGGAGATGCCAAGATTGGAGAGGTTGAAGGGGAGGGCGCTTTTCGTTGCGGTAGCCGCTGCTTGTACGGGAACAACCGCATCATCTATGACGGCCGGAGGGCCGGAGAACCCGCCGTCAATGCCGGGGAAAACGTTCTGTCCGAAATCAGGACCCCAGCCATGCAGAGAGGGAGGCTGCGGATCGGTCATAGGATCACACCCTTTCTACTACCCTAATCTATGCCGGGCGGGAGCCTTCGGAATGGACGAATGCCCGCGCCCAGGGAAAATTGCTCAGGCAGAAGGCAAACATTTTACCTCTGTGATGCGTGAATACGCTAACGCTTGAACTGTCGGCCGTTACACAGTACAATGAAATCAAAGCAAGATTGAGGCGTTGCGCTTCTCGACAGGCGCTTAGGCCGCGTCGTCCAGCCCAGCGGATCGAGGAAAGGGTGCGAGCGTATGCAACTGAAGAAGCTGAACGATAAATCTATAGATCAACTTTTCGAAGCGATTCTGACGCTGAAGAGCGTGGAGGAATGCTATGTTTTTTTCGACGATCTGTGCACGGTGAACGAGATTCAATCTTTGTCTCAGAGACTTGAGGTAGCGCGGATGCTCGGCAAAGGCAACACCTACAACCAGATCGAGCTGGAGACGGGGGCGAGCACGGCGACGATCTCCCGCGTGAAGCGTTGTCTGAACTACGGCAACGACGGGTACAAGCTGGCGCTGGAACGTCTCGGGCGTTTTGGTAATGATGGGGCGGCGGAATAGAGGATTTGATCTGCGTTTAATAGGGATACGAGAACAAAAAGTTGTTTGCTCTTTAACAGGGCGGGCAGCTTTTTTTGATTCAGAAAGTATAGAATTCGTTATACTTATCTAGGGCGTGTCTTCATACTCCGAGGACAGCAGATATTACCGAATTTTCGTTCCATGCAAGGAACTTTTGTGAAGGCGTACCGGAGGTACGTCAAGTAAAAGTGACGCAGCAGAGGGCGAAAAGGCGGAAAAATGCCCCTGAGCGGGTTTGAAGACACGCCCTAAATCACCTCCGACAAAAACTCAATTTTTGCGTCTAGAGGACGCCCAAGGCGTGTTTGCTTGTATGCAGAAATGTAATTTTTGAAAAATTAATGTTTTGGTGTTTGCGTTTTTAAGGGGATACTATAAAATGCAAGATGATAGAGCGCTGCTGTACACCTTCAAGAACTTTGACAACCTCATCCCCTTTCATCAGTGTAAGTTGGAGCACTTGCAAGAACAGAAGAAAGCACTGCTACAACAAATGTTTGTTTGAGGGAGGATTAAGTTACGATGTTAGAAAACAAGTTAGGGATAATCGATTCTGCGGAGCTTGCTCGTGTTGAGGAACAAATCAGTAAGAAAAAAGCGCTGGAAATGTTCGAATCGGGCTTTTTGGATACATTAAAGGTCGGAACTTTTCAGGCATTATCCGAAATTCACAAGCGCTTGTTCGAAGAAATTTATGATTTCGCCGGAAAAGTACGTGATGTGAATATTGCAAAGGGCGGTTTTCGTTTCGCCCCCGTCATGTACCTTGCGGTTGCACTTGATCATATCTCCAAAATGCCGCAATCCACCTTTGACGAAATCATTGAAAAATATGTTGAGATGAATGTGGCTCATCCCTTCAGAGAAGGCAATGGAAGAAGCGCGAGAATATGGCTTGATACCCTATTAAAGAAGGAAATGAAGCGAGTTGTCGATTGGAGCAAGGTCAATAAAGATGATTATCTGCTTGCGATGGAAAGAAGCCCCATTAAAGACGTTGAAATCAAGGTTCTTCTAAAAGCAGCTCTTACAGATCAGATCAATGACCGCGAAGTTTATATGAAAGGCATCGACGCAAGCTATCATTATGAAGGTTACAACGTATATAAGACGGAAAATCTAAAGAATGAGCAGTAAATCGGACGATTCGGTAGCGTCAAGGGTGAACAGTTGAAAATTCTAGGTATTAACGTGTGAAAAAAAAGGGTCGGGGATATCGTTTCCTGGCTCTTTTTTAGGTTTTTCGCTTGGGAGCAGCGTAAGTTGGTATTGCTAGCACCAAAAAAAGTAAGCTATGCTAGAGGAAGCTTATTCCAATTCAGCGTCGGCGCAATCGGGGGAGAATTTATGCGCTTCTGGCAGTCTGTCCGCTTCAAGATCGTCGTCGGCTTTTTTCTGGTGCTGCTGCCTATTGCCGCCTTCGTTATCTACAACAATCTGTATGCAATACGCGTCGTAAAGGAGCAGGTCTCGTCCCATTACAACATTATGCTGACCGAGTATGTGCGCAACAACGACAAGAGTCTGCTCGACTACTATCATTACTTGATCAATCTGGAGCGGGAGCAGGAGATTCAAGCTTTGCCGCTGCTGGAGACGTCGAGCGATGAGTACACACTGTCCAAAACCCGGCTGCACGAGAAGCTGGCGATCGATTCAATTTTTTACAGCTCGCTGATCGATACTTTTTTTGTCTACTCCGATAAGGCCGGAGAGCTCGTATATGCAACGCAATACGTATACAATTCACTGGAGAAGCTCGACCTCCTGTCGGCGTGGGCGAAGGAGAACGTGCCGAAGGGCGTTCCCGATCAAGAGCGCCAGTGGGAGCTGATGAGAATCGCCGGGCAGACATTCCTGATGAAGACGCACGACCTCGGCTTCAAGATAATCTCCGGAGCGCTTGTCCAGGCGGAGGCGCTGCAGAGCGTCATGAACAACTTCGACGTCGGTCAGGACGGTTCGGCTTTCTTGCTGGATTCCGGCGGCAACGTTCTTACGGAGGTCGAGTATGCGCCGCTTAAGGACGCCGGCTTTATGGCCAAGCTCAAGGACCTGAACGGAGTGGAAACCGGGCTCGTCTATAACGGCCAATCGTATATCGTTCTGTCTCAACCGTCCCAATACGCCGATGTTCGGTATACGCTGGTGATGAATGAATCTTATATTCTGAAAAATCTCCCGTTTTTCCAAAAGGTGCTCAACTTCTGGATGCCGCTGGCGCTGGCGATTATTCTGTCGATCTATTTGCTGTTCCTTCAGCGGGTCATGTTCCAGCCGTTCGTGCGTCTGATCCGCGGCATGCGCAAGCTGGGCCAGGGGCAGTTCGACACCCGTCTGCCGGCGCTCGCCGCCAGCAGCGAGTTCAGCTTCTTGTCGGGAACGTTCAACAAGATGGCCGAACAGATCGAGAGTCTGAAGATCGACGTCTATGAGGAGCAGCTGCGGCTGCAACGGGCGGAGTATAAGCATCTGCAAATCCAGATCAATCCTCATTTCTATATGAATAGCCTAAATATTATCTACAATCTGGCCGCTTTGAAGGATTTCAAGACGGTGCAGAAGCTGTCGCTGCATTTGGCCGATTATTTTCGGTTTCTGATGCTTGGACATCGAGCTGTCGTCAGGCTTGAGGATGAAATTCGTCATATCGAGCACTATCTGGAAATCCAGAAAATCCGTTACGTCTCCAAGCTGGAATACGAGATCGACGTACCCGAGGAGTACATGAGTTGGGAGATTGCCCCGCTGATGCTGCAGCCCTTCATTGAGAACAGCGTCATTCATGGGTTAAACAAGCGCAAGCAAGACGGCACGCCATTCCGAATTGTCATCCGCTGCGAGGACGATGACGATGACGACGAGTCGGGGACGTATGCGCTGTTGCGGATCGAAGACAACGGACCGGGCTTTCCGGAGACGATGCTTGCGGAGCTGAACGGTTCGGCCTATGTCGCGCAAACCGTCTCCAATCATCTGGGAATCTGGAACGTGCTGCGCCGTTTCAAAATGCTGTTCGGAGGTAAGGGCGCCATCGTATTCGGCAACGGAGAGAAGAACGGGGCCTGCGTGCTGGTGAAGCTGCCGAGGGAGCGGGACACTTCGTTCGAGCTTGAGGAGAAGAGTGCCGCCGCCGCGGCGAAGGAGGAGGAGTCCGATGCTGACAATGCTGGTCGTTGACGACGAGCTGTACGCTTTGAAGGGCATTACTCAAGGGATCGATTGGAGCGACCTGCCGATCGGAACGATTCTCGAAGCGGAGAGCGTTGCCGAGGCGAAGGCCCATATCGAGCGGCAGACGGTTGACCTGCTGATCTCCGATATTGAGATGCCGGAAGCTAACGGCCTAGAGCTGCTCCGCTATATTCGCGAAGCGAGCCCGCAGACGCTGACGGTGTTCTTGACCGGGCACGCCCGATTCGAATATGCGCAAGAAGCGCTGCATATGGGCTGTTTCGATTACGTGCTGAAGCCGATCGATCATGATGTGCTGAAGGGCATTGTCGCCCGGGCAATCGAGGAGGTAGAACGCCGCAGAGAGCAGGCCGACTTCGAGAAGAAGCTGGACGACTATCGTCGCCAATGGGTCAGTCAGCTGCCGATTCTGGTCGACCGCTTCTGGCGCGAGCTGCTGGAGGGGCGATTCGGCCGGTCTTCCGATCGGCTTGACCGGGAGTTTGCTCAGCTCGACATTCCGCTGACGGCGGAGAAGGGGCGGGTACTGCCGATTCTGCTTAGCGTGGAGCAGTGGGACGTCGAGCTGGATTCCCGCGACGAGAGCATTATGGAGTATGCCCTGCGCAAAGCGGCGGCGGAGACGATCATGGGGGAGAGAGCCGGAACGGTGGTGCAAGACCCCGGGGAGTTCAGTCTGGGCCTCCTGTACTTAGGCGAATCGGACACTCCCGATCGGCAGGCGCTGATGGGAAGATGCCGGCAGTTCGTGCAGGCTTGCCGCGATTATTTTCATTGTCGCGTGTCCTGCTATATCGGAAGTGTGGTTAGCGTGGGTGAGTTGCCGGCCGCCGTTGAGCGGTTGCTGCAGCTTGAACGCGCCAACGTCACCGCTTCGCAGGTCGTGATCGATGCTGCCGTTGGTGGCGAAGAGGCCCAGGGAGGGCAGTCGATTGCTTTGCCTTCTTTTCTGGAATGGGGCACATTGCTGGACAACGGCCGTCAAGACGAACTGGTCCGGGCGATCGAGGCGACGGCCGATCAATTCGCGCGGGAGGTTGCGGGGAGGGAGACGCTGGAGCTGTTCCGCTACGGGCTGCTTCATCTGCTCTATCAAGCCGCCTTCCGAGCCGGGGTATCGATCTATGAGGCGCTGGACCCGTCGGACCTGGGAGATTCCCAGGCGATCCGATCGCCGCTAGCGCTGAAAACGTGGTCGGTGCGCGTCGTGCGCAAATGCGCGGAGGCGTTCCAGGACAAGATGAGAGATTCGTCGGCTATTGTGGCGAAGGTGCAGTCGTTTATTCAGGACAATCTGCAAGCGGAATTAAATCGCGACGATATCGCCCGCTCGGTATTTCGTAATCCGGCCTACGTGTCCCGGTTGTTCCGCAAGGAAACCGGGCTGTCCTTGACCGACTACATTGCACAGTGCCGGATCGAGCGGGCCAAGCGGCTGCTGGCGGAGACGAACGACAAGATTAGCCGGATCGCCGAGGATTTAAGCTATGTGCACTTCTCCTATTTCGCCAAGCTGTTCAAGAAGATGACGGGGCTGTCCCCGCAGGAATATCGCAAGAAGCACCAGATTATGCGTTAAGCGCATCCCCCGCGTCTGTCCGACGACTCGCTGTTACTGGCGAATCCGGACGGCGCGGGGGATTTTTGTTTTAACTGGCTCTATCGTCTCCGCAAAAAGGGAGAGGGGGGGGGGGGCCTAAAAGCAGAATTGCTTGATCGATATAAAGAAGGGGGAACTCCTGGAGACCTAATCATGACCCACAACACATCCGGATTTCCAGTAGCTGCCCATATATTCATCGAAGACGCTTTAGAGACATACACCCCTTTGGTTTTGAGCGCTTTGTACGGCTTTCTGTATAAACGTCCGTCGTTTGCGCCTTGAGTCACTTTGTGCGATTTTCCGTACAAACGTCCGTCGTTAGAGCCTGATCCGAGTTACTCTGTACGATTTTTCGTATAAACGCCCCCCATTTGAGCCTGATCCGAGCTGCTTTGTACGATTTTCCATACAAACGTCCGCCATTTGACCCTGATCCGAGTTACTTGCTCTGTGCGCGACTTTTCGAACAAACGTCCGTCGTTTACACCTTGAGTCACTTTGTGCGATTTTCCGTACAAACGTTCGTCATTTGGGCCTGATCCGAGCTGCTCTGTACGATTTTTCGTACAAACGCCCGCCATTTGAGCCTGGTCCGAGCTGCTTTGTACGATTTTCCAGCTAACTTCCCTCGTGGAGGTTTCTTCGTAGGGCGTAAACTCACGTGTGCAATAGGGGCGCCGCAAAAATAGACAGCCTGGGCCATTGCGAAGCTTTTTCCGCGTCGAAAAGTCACTAAAGTGCTATGTAGGTCATGTCAGTAGATAGATGGGGGAGGACGGCGCGCGCTAAAATGAGGACACAAACAAAGATTGCCAATAAGCATAAAGGATTGTGATAGGGATGGAGCAAGCTTCCGCAGCTGCGCAAACGCCGCCGACAAGGCCGGCTCTGCGCAAGAAGCCGGCAAGGCTTGGGCGGGGACATTTTCGCCGATTCGGCGCCTTCTACGTGATGATGGCCCCGACGATCGTGTTTCTGCTCATCAACAACTATATTCCGATGGTGGGCTCTCTAATCGCCTTCAAGAACATCAAGTTCGCACCCGGAGAGACGCTGTTCGAGAGTTTCCTGCGCAGCCCCTGGGTCGGCCTGTTCAATTTCGAATTTCTGTTCAAGACGTCGGACGCCTGGCTCATTACGAGAAATACGGTGCTGTACAATGCGGTGTTTATCGTACTGAATACGATCATCGGCATCGCGTTCGCGATCATGTTCAACTCAATGAAGAACCGCTTTCTGGCCAAGTTCCATCAGACGACGATGTTTCTTCCGTTTTTTATGTCGATGGTCATTGTGAGCTATCTGGTGTACGCCTTTCTGAACAACGAGCTTGGGCTGATGAACAAGGTGATCCTCCCGCTGTTCGGCGCGAATGCGGTCGAATGGTATAGCGATCCGAAGTGGTGGCCGCTCATTCTGCCGCTGGTCAACACTTGGAAGGGAATCGGCTATTATGCGATTATCTTCATGGCGGCGATCATCGGCATCGACGACGAGTATTACGAGGCGGCGACGATAGACGGAGCCTCCAAATGGAAGCAGATTACCGCAATTACGATCCCGCTGATCCGTCCGGTTATTATCGTTATGGTGCTGCTGCAGGTGGGGAGAATTTTCAACGCGGATTTCGGTCTGTTCTGGCAAGTGACCCGCAACGCCGGGGCGATCTACGATACGACGCGCGTTATCGATACGTATGTGTACCAGAGCTTTATCAACGCAGGGGATATCGGCATGTCGTCGGCGGCCGGACTATATCAAGCCGTGGTTGGATTCTTGCTCGTGTTTACGGCCAACCTGGTCATCCGCAAAATCAGCAAGGACGATGCCCTGTTCTAGAAAGCATTAGGAGGATTCCATATGGCACAAGCGGCCGCACAGTCTGATCTTAAGCTGGCCAAGCAAGTCTCGGGAGGCGCGAATTTCGCGATCAATTCGTTCTTCTGGATCTACACGTTTCTATGTGTGTTTCCGCTTATCGTCGTCGTCATCGCCTCGTTCACGGACGAGAATACGATTCTGATTAACGGCTACAGTCTCCTTCCGGAAAAATGGAGCCTTGGCGCATACGATTTTCTGCTCAAGGATTGGCAGGCGATTGTGAAGTCGTACGGGTTTTCGATTCTGTTGACGGTGCTCGGTACAGTGATCGGTCTGGCGATGATGGCGCTGTACGCGTTTCCCATCTCACGTAAGGATTATCCGCATCGTAACTTTTTCTCCTTCTTCATGTTCTTCACGATCTTGTTTAACGGCGGACTTGTACCCTTCTATCTGGTCTATACGCAGGGGCTTCATCTTCAGAACACGCTGCTCGTGCTCATGATGCCCTATTTTATAAGCGGATTTTTCGTTCTGCTCATTCGTACGTTTTTCTCCAATTCGATTCCTAAGGAGCTGTACGAATCGGCGAAGATCGACGGAGCGGGGGAGTGGCGCATCTTCTTCACGGTTGTGCTGCCGCTGTCGCTGCCGGTGCTCGCAACGGTCGGGCTGTTTACGACGCTGACGTATTGGAACGACTGGTTTCTCAGCTTGCTGTTCATTACCGATTCCGAATCGGTCGTCAGCATTCAGTTCCGGATGTACAAGACGCTGCTCGACATCCAGTATCTGAGCGCGAACGCTGCAGCTTATTCGGCTCTTGCGGCGAACGATCCGAACTTCACAATGCCGGGAGAAACGGCTCGGATGGCGATGGCGGTTGTCGGGATCGGACCGATAATATTCGCTTATCCGTTCTTCCAAAGGTATTTTGTGGCAGGATTAACAGTGGGGGCTGTCAAAGGTTAGAGGCGGGATTGGCAACTGTACGGCTTCTACCGGTTTACCGGCCGGTTAAGCATAAATTTCAATGATTAAGAAAAGGGAGGCACCACCATGTTCAGAATGAGCAAGCCTTGGGCGCTGATGCTCGCGTTAGTGATGATGTTGTCCGTCGTTCTTGCAGGCTGCAGCGGCGGTAACAACAATAAGGAAGGCTCCGCGTCGCCGTCCGCTTCCTCTGCGGCTCCTTCGGAGTCGGCAGCTCCGTCGGAATCTGCTGCGCCGTCCGAGTCTGCGGCCGCGTCCGAAGGCATCGATGTCAGCAAGCTTGAGCCAGTTGAACTGACCTTGTACTTCCCGGGAACGCCGCCGAAGGACGAGAAGAAGGTCGAAGAGAAGATCAACGAATATTTGAAAACAAAGATTAACGCTTCGCTGGACATTCGTATGCTCGACTGGGGACAATACGATCAGAAAATGAACCTGTACGTCTCCGGACGGGAAGTGATGGACATCATTTTCACGGCGGCTTGGAACGGTCATGCGACCAATGTGGGCAAAGGCGCTTACCTGGCGCTGAACGAAGGGCTGCTGGACGAATACGGCAAGGGTATCAAGAGCGTCGTCTCCCAGGCGATTCTGGACGGCGCGCAAATTAACGGCAAAAACTACGGCGTTCCTGCACTGAAGGAAATGGCGGAGCAAGGCGGCATTCTGTTCCGCACGGATATCGCTGATGAGCTGGGGCTGACGGAGAAAATTCAGGCGGTGAAATCGCCGGCCGATCTGATTCCGATTCTGGAGGAAGTGAAGGCGAAGAAGCCGGACTGGACGCCGCTGTACGTGAAGGACGGAGAAAATCTGAATTCCCACTACATGAACAAGTTCGACTTCTTCGGCGACACGAAGCTGGAAGGCGTCGTTCTGAAGGACGGCACCGACACGACGATCAAGCCGGCGATGGAGTATCCGGTGTATAAGGATTATTTGAACATCGCTCGCGAAATGTTCACGAAGAAGTTGGTTAATTCGGATGCCGCAACTTCGCAGCTGTCGCCTACGGACGCTTTGAAGAAGGGCAACGTCTTTATGGTCGTCTCTCCGCTTAAACCGGGCAAAGACGCCGAGATGGCCGCTGCGGCCAACTTGCCAGGCAAAATCGGGCAAGTCGGCATCACATCGATTACGACTTCCACGGGCGAGACGACGGGCTCGATGCTCGCAATCTCCTCGACATCGAAAAATCCGGAGCGCGCGATGATGTTCATCGACCTGCTCTATACGGATAAGTACCTGAACAACCTGATCAACTTCGGCATCGAAGGCGAGCACTACACGCTGAACGGCGAAATTATGTCCGACGCTCCGGGCAAGGCGAACTATATCGCGGGCTCCTCGACATGGATGCTCGGCAACCAATTCCTGAACTATATCTGGGATACGGAAGCGGTAGACAAATGGGATCAATTCAAGAAGTTTAACGAAGGCTCGATCAACTCCCCGGCGCTCGGCTTTACGTTCGACGCGGAGCCGGTCAAGACTCAGGTTGCAGCGCTCAAAAACGTGCAGTCGCAATACGCCCCGGGTCTTGAGACGGGAGGGGTTGACCCGGCGAAGGTTGACGAGTACTACAACAAATTGAAGCAAAACGGACTGGACGACGTTATCGCCGAGAAACAGAAGCAGTTGGACGCTTTCTTAGCTTCCAGATAAGTTCGTAAAAATTTTCATGCAGCCGTCAGGGAGCTTCCCTGACGGTTTATTTTTAACTGTGGAGGAGATTAGGATAATTACAATTTTGAAATATTCGTTTCTTTCTGTGGAATAATCGTTTATACATTAGGAAAGGGTTTGATTTAAGGCCTGACCGAGACAACTGCATCGGGGCAGGAAGGGAGAGAAGGTAATGATTCGGCGAAATCAAGCGATTAAAATCATTCCGGCTGTCGCCGCGGCATTCGCGCTTGCGGCTTGTACCGGAGGGGACGAAACGCCGGTTTCGCCTCCGCCGTCGGGGATAAGCTCACCCGGGAGCGGAGGAAGCGTCACCGAGACCCCACCGCCAGTCGAGTCGTCCGCGGCTCCGGAGCAGGGCTTCCCGACGGAACGTCCGCAGACCGATAGCTTCGAGCTGATGACGGCGGATGGGTATCAGCAGAAAACCGCGACATTGCAGCAAGGGGAGGGATTCTCCTTGTACGTATTCGAGGGATTCAGCTTTGACGCGGCATCTGGTCGGCTAACTCTGACGGACAACACGGATTATTACGTCGATATCGAGCGGCTGTCAGAGAACGACGACTTGGAGTCCGTTCGCAAGTCCGCCGAGCAAGAGCTGAAGAAGTTCGGCACTGTCTCCGAGCATAGCGGCGAGCTTGTAGAGCATCCGCTAGGCTATGCCGAGTTGTATCTTCAGTCCACGGGCGAGGACGGAATACGAGACTACATCGTCTGGGAAGCGGAGGAAGGCGATCGCTATCTGTTCCGCCTTCGCAATCCGAAAGGGGAGGAAGCTTCGGCTTTCGCAGGCCCGACATGGATTACGCTGTCCACCGTTCGGGGAGAATAAGAGCAGGCGGCCGCAAGCTAAGCCGGCCCGTTCGTTGCCAATGCGGCGACAGACGGGCCGGCTTTCTCGTCTACGTTGACATTGGCTTAACGTTTAGATAGCATGGATAGAAAGGCATTGCATCGCAGAGAAAGGGGCAGCTCTTAGACTTGGAGAAGAGAGGCTTACTGGTAATTAGTCACGGCTCCAGAGAACACGGCTGGATTGCCCTGGTGGATGAGACGATAGAGGCCGTTCGCTCGCAGTTGGGAACGGAGCTGGTCGTGGAAGCTGTGTTTCTTGAACTGGTGGATGGACGGCTTATTCAGGATGGAATTAACCGGCTGCTCGCGGAAGGCGTAACGGAGGCGTTGGTCCTTCCGTTGTTCGTCTCGTCGGGAAGCACTCATGTGGACGAGATCGGCTGGGCGCTCGGAGTATATCCGGAGCCACGGACTGCAACTGAATTGGAGCCGTTCGAGCTTGGCGGGCTGCGCATCGATTACGGGCAACCGATGGGAGAAGCCGCGGAGATCGACAGCATCGTGCTCGATCGATTAATGAGGCTGTCGGAAGAGCCTTCCGAGGAACAGGTGCTGCTGATCGGACACGGAAGCGAAGAGGCCGGCTTCCGCGAGAGCTGGGAGCGGGAATTGTCCGGGATCGCGGAACGGGTCAGAGTGCGAGCGGGATTTCATGCCGCTTCGATAGCGTTACTGCTGCCAAGCCAAGTCGCCGAACGGATCGATACGATCAGACGCGATCGGCCCGACCTCCGAATATTGGCGGTCGGGTTATTCTTAAGCGAGGGTTATTTTACGAAGACGGTGATTCCCCGCCATCTGGCAAGCTCAGGCGGGCTTGACGTATGCCGTTATGACGGCGCGGCTCTGATGCCGCATCCGCAGGTTGCCGCTTGGGTCGTTCGGCAGGCTCGGGAGTGGTTGGAAGTCCGGGAACGCGGTCTGGAACGGGAAGTCGGCAACTAGACGTACAGATAAGTACATATACATAGGTACAAGGGCAAGGCAAAACGGATACGGGAAAATAGGGTAGGGAAAATGAGAGGGGATCCTGTTGGATATCATTCGGGCACGATTAATCTATAATCCGACCTCCGGCCGGGAGGAGGCTAAGCGCAAGTTGGGCGCGATCTTGCAGCGCTTGGAGAAAGGCGGCGTGGAGACGTCCTGCCACGCGACGGAAGGCAAGGGAGACGCGATTCGGGCTGCCGTCGAGGCGTCGGAGCGCGGTTTTGACATGGTTATTTCCGCCGGCGGCGACGGAACGCTCAATGAAGTGGTGAACGGCTTGTCGATGTGCGAGCGCAGGCCGTCGCTGGGCATCCTTCCGCTGGGCACGACGAACGACTTCGCGCGTGCGCACGGCATTCCGCGGAAATGGGAGGATGCTTGCGATCTGATTACGCGGCGCTACACGAAGCCGGTCGACGTCGGGCAGGCGAACGACCGTTACTTCATTAACATTGCCGGCGGCGGTTCGTTGACCGAGCTGACGTACGAGGTTCCAAGCAAGCTGAAGACGATGGTCGGTCAGTTGGCTTATTATATGAAGGGATTGGAGAAGATCACGCGTCTCCATCCGACTCGCATGCAGATCAGGGCCGAGGGGATCGGCGAGTTCGACGAGGAATTTATGCTGTTCCTGATCGCCAACAGCAACTCCGTAGCAGGCTTCGACCGTCTGGCTCCACATGCGAGCACCTGCGACGGCGTATTCGACGTGCTCGCTCTGCGCAAATGCAACCTGCCGGAGTTTATTCGCCTTGCGACGATCGTGCTGCGCGGGGAAGAGATTTTGGACGACCCGCATATTATCCATTTTCAGACGAACCGGGTCGAAGTGGATTCGGACGATCGCGTGCAATTAAACGTAGACGGCGAATTCGGCGGCACGCTTCCTTGCTCGTTTAATCTGTTGCCTGCGCACCTCAACGTCATCATGGACGAGTCCGGAGAATCCTCCTACAGCAAGCACGGCGCAGGGCGGGCGCTTCAGCTATGAGGAGCGGGGGCAAGGGAAGCGGGATTCATTCTGAGCGTAGCGGTAAGAGAAGAGGAAATGAGATGAATTCGGAGCGTAGCGGCAAAGGGAGCGGGATGTCGACGCACTCAACAGGTGATCGTAGAGGCAAGGACAATGATCGCTCAAGGAGCGGAACGTCGGGAAAGAATGGGTTTGGCGGCAAGGGCAACGGAGGCAGTAATGGCGGAGCCAGAGGCAGGCGTTTTGACGGCCGCAGCGATAAGGGGCGTAGTTCCCGAGAGGGTGGATCTCGCACTTCACCTTCGACGCTGGCAGGTGTTCCGGTTCAGGTTGGGCAGCGGATTGAGAGCGATATCATCGGATTGACGCATGACGGAGAAGGGGTTGGCCGCGTAGAGGGCTATACCCTTTTTGTTCGTGGTGCGTTACCCGGAGAACGGGTGCGAGCAGAAGTACTTAGCATCGGCAAATCGTTTGGCCGCGCTCAGATGACGGAGATTGTGGATCGAGGCGCGGGAGGCCGCGTTGAGCCCCCATGTCCCATCCACGACACATGTGGCGGCTGCCAGTTGCAGCATCTGGACTATCAGGAGCAGCTTAAGTGGAAGCGGCAGCATGTTGTCGATAATTTGCAGCGAATCGGGAAGCTACAGGTGGCTGGGGATCAATTAGGAGCAGGTGCAGCGGCTTTAGGCGATCGCTCGGCTGTTATCGTGCATCCGACGATCGGGATGGACGAGCCTTGGCGCTACCGGAATAAAGCTCAGGTTCCAATTGGTCATGGCGAGGGCGGGCTGATCGGAGGCTTCTACGAGATGGGCAGCCATGACATCGTTGAGATGGATTCATGCCTCATCCAACAGGAAGAGAACGAAGAGACGGTCCGGGCGGTTAAGGAAGCTGCTCGAATGCTGGATGTGTCGGCGTATAACCGTGTAACAGGTCGCGGCCTGCTGAGACATGTCGTTGTACGCCATGCCCGGACGACCGGGCAGCGTATGGTTGTGTTGGTTACCAACGGGTTCGATATCCCCCACGCTCAGGAGCTTATCGAGTTAATCCGGGAACGGGTTCCCGGCATCGTAAGCATCTGCCAGAACATCCAGACGGCCGAGACCCCCGTCGTCTTCGGAGACGAAACCCGCACCCTATGGGGCGAGGACGTCATCTACGACGAAATCGACGGCATTCAATTTGCTATCTCTCCTCGTTCGTTCTTTCAGGTCAACCCTGAACAGACGGTTCGCCTATACGGCAAAGCTGTGGAATACGCCGGACTAACCGGCAAGGAAACCGTCATCGACGCTTACTGCGGCATCGGCACGATCTCCTTGTTCCTCGCAAGACATGCCGATCGCGTATTCGGCGTGGAGATCGTTCCAGAAGCGATCGAAGATGCTCGCAGGAACGCCGCAATCAACGGAATGAACAACGTAGAGTTTGAAGTTGGCGCATCGGAAGTCGTCATGCCCCGCTGGCAAGCGAAGGGGATTACACCGGACGTCATCGTCGTCGATCCTCCTCGCAAAGGGTGCGATCCAGCGCTGATCGCCACAATGCTGGAACTGAAACCGGCTCGCATCGTCTACGTTTCGTGTAACCCTTCGACTTTAGCTCGGGATTTGCGGTTGTTGGAGGATGGGGGATACAGGACGGTGGAGGTTCAGCCGGTGGATATGTTTCCTATGACTGGGCATGTGGAAGCGGTAGTGTTATTGCATCGGATTGACAAATAACGGGGGCTTTTTCTTGATAATTGTGTTATTCAGCCAGTTGTTGATTCTTTTATTCTAACGGAAGAATTGTTTAAGTTAGAGCTCGGTGAACCGTACCATAAATAGGGCGAATTTTTTATTGGAGACAAATGTTCTGTTTGTAATACGGGAAAGGTACAGAAAAGATAATTTTTTGATGTAAAGTAAACCTTTATAAAAAAATTGAAATGCGCATAGAACATGCGCATTTTTTATATTTAGTAGTTTCGTGACGAAAAAGGTAGTATGTGGTACTATTTTACTAATAATAGCGATTGGGGTCGAGGTTTTATGAAGATTGAAGTAACTGATACTGAGATAGTAGAACCTCAAGTAAAACGAAAGCTCACTAATGCAGACTTATTGATTGGAAAACCACTGGAACCGATAAAGAAGCTGCAGGTAATCTCTGAAGATGACTTTGAAGATATGGTTAGAGAGTGGGCTGTAGATTATTTACAGCGGAAGTATGTTAAAGTACGCCGTTGTGGTGGTTCAGGAGATATGGGGAGAGATGTAATTGGTTATGAAGTTTACAATAAAAGAGACAATCAGGTGATTTGGGATAACTATCAATGTAAATATTACGATAAAGCTTTATCTCCCGGGGATATCTGGCTAGAACTTGGTAAGCTTTGCTATTACACATTTAAAGGCCATTTTACTGTGCCCAGATCTTATTTTTTTGTTGCTCCAAAAGGGGTGACTACAGCACTAGGAAATTTATTAGATTCCCCGGATGATATAAAAAAAGAATTGAAATCTAAATGGAAGGGTAGTTGCGAGCGGAAAATTACTGAGAAGAACAAAATTGTTCTTGCAGGTGATTTATCTAATTACATAGATAACTTCGATTTCAGTATTTTTAATTATATTGATCCACAGGAGCTTATCAAACAACATTCCCAAACTAGGTACTTCTTTTACAGATTTGGTGGGATGCAAGCGATTCGCCCTGAGCCATTATCCCCTCCAGAAGAAGTGACTAAGGATGAATTGCCCTATATCAGAAAATTGCTTGAAGCATACTCAGATAATCATAAGCTTAAAGCGTTAGATTTGAAGGAGCTTTCAAGTCATGATAAGTATTCTAATCATTTAGATCGCCAGAGAAAATCATTTTACTCAGCCGAGTCATTAATGAGGTTCGAACGAGATACTCTCCCACCCGGAGCAAACGCTTTTGAAGATCTTAAGGATGAGATATACGAAGGTATCATTGATATTCTGGAATCCGATCATGAGGACGGGTTTGAGCGTGTCAAAAAAGTATGTCAAACGGCCAGAACATTAAATGTTCCAAGTTATCCTCTTCGTTATTCACTAAAGAATAGTGATTTATCTGGTATTTGTCATCACCTTGCAAATGAAAACAAGATTAAGAACTGGGTGATATGATATGGAGCGCATCAATAATGATTCAAAAGATACTAACCCATCAGAGGTAAATGTAATATTTAACTCACCCTTTGAAATTGGATTGAGAGCTTTAATAATCTTATCTGTAAGTTACCCACTGAAACTGGATATACAGAGGCTTATTTATTTGGATTACTTAGTTCTACATACAGAAGATATTGGACTGCAAGGTGCACCAAAGTCAATCCATCCGGCGACGCCTCATCGGTCGGGTGAAATAGTAGTGCGTAGAAAAGCTATGCAAGCGGGGCTTGATATGATGTATAGAAAGACTCTTCTGGAGATGGTTTATGACGAGGATGGGATTTCATACGTCGCATCGGAATTAACAGTAGCATTCTTGAATTTAATAGAATCTGATTATTGTAGACTAATACACAACAACGCCAATTGGGTATCACAAAAGTTTTCAACTTATTCTAGCGGAGAGATGAAACAATACATGGACGATAAGCTTGGTACTTGGGGCGGAGAGTTCATCTATGAAGCGCTCGTAAGGAGTGAGAGGGATTGAATTACGGCTTTGAATTAAGGAAACTCCGACTACTTGGTGTTGGAAACAAGGTATCAGAAATAACTTTCATGAGTGGATTAAATGTTATTGCTGGACCAACAAATACAGGGAAGTCATATATCTTTGATTGCATCAATTTCATGCTCGGAGGAAAAGATTGTCCGGAACCAATTGAACAAGCAGCTGAGTACCATACCATCCAACTTGAAATTGTAATAAGGGATGAAGAACCAGGGACGCTTGAGCGCAAGCTTAATGGCGGGGGATTTAAAATGTACAACCTGCCAATAACCCATATTACTCCTCAGAGTAAATTTACTGAACTATCCGCCATACATAGGGAAAAGAATGAGAGTGTTTCAAAATTTTTGATGATGCTCTCAGGTTTTTTAAAAACCGATCTACATGTCATTAAAAATAAAAGAACGAAAGCAACCAGACGATTTACTTTTCGAAGTCTTACTGACTTCATTCTTGTAAATGAGGTTGAAATTCTTTCGAAAAAATCACCTATCTATTCAGCAGATATAAAAGCAAAAACAGCTGAAGAGTCTGCATTTAAACTTGTCATTTCAAATAATGATGATTCAAATACTCGGAGTAAAAATGTTATTGAAAATCGTAATGGTTTTTACAATGCTCAGATAGAGATTATTTCCAAGTTAATTCGTGAGACTCAAGATGAACTTGAATCGTTGGATAAAGTAGAAAAGAAATCGACCTTAAACGAGCAGATCGACCGGTTGATGCTAAAGAGGAATGGATTAAGCTTAGAAATTGAATCACTTTCAGCACAAAGAAAAAAGATTTGGAATTCTGTGCAACAAAATGAATCAAAATTACTTGCGAATAATCAGTTAAGGAATAGATTCCAACTATTGAGGGAGCAATATGAGACAGACATCAGGAGATTGAATTTCTTAGCTGAAGGGGAACACTATTTTGAATTATTAAGTTATGAACGGTGTCCTGAATGCAATCAGACTATTCCAAGTATAAACGAGTTAAATACAGAATGTGATCATGTTCATGCAGAACAAAAAAAAGAATCCTATAAAAAAGAATTATATAAAATACATATCCACATGCAAGATCTCAATGATACCCTAATAGCAATGGAGGATGATTGCGCTCGTTTAGTAGCGACTATTGATGAAGATAGTAAGAACTATGAATCCTTAAATATTATCATCGAAGACCAGCTTTCACCAAAAGTAGCGCTAATTCAAGATGAATTAAGCGAGATACTTTTAAAGCAGAAACATATACATGATTATGAGCGGGTACAAATTACGCTAAATAAACTAATTAAGGAGCAACAGTCCTTAAAAAATAAACTTGAAACTCCAGCTGCTGATGGAGAGAAAAAAGTAGAAGAGAAAGACTATAATGAATTGCTCCAATTACTCACAAGCCACATTAAATCTTTTCTAAATAACTGGGGATTCCCAGAGGCTTCGGTGGTAGATTTTGATGAAAAGCAACTGGATATACAAATATCCGGGAAACCGAGAAGGCTTTTTGGTAAGGGCTATCGTTCAATTAGTTACAGTGCATTTGTTTTAGGATTAATGGAGTACTGTATGGATAACAACCTCCCCCATTCAGGTTTTGTAGTACTTGATTCTCCGCTGACTTCTTACAAGGAGGAAGATGCTCAAGAGGATAAAACACCAAAAGAACTTCAACAGAAATTTTTTGAATCATTATCTTCATCGAAGTGTCAAATTATTGTAATAGAGAACGAGAAGCCGCAACCGAGTGTAATTGAAAAAATTAACTATATTGAGTTCACCAAGAGTAAATCCTATGGTAGATATGGTTTTTTTGAAATGGATTAAAGAATTTAGTATTCTAAATCAAACATCATATTCAAGTATATTAACAATGGGAGCCATTAAAATGATGGCTTTCTAAATCTACTCCTCTGAATGACTGTATTTTTGATTTCGCTCTATAGATGATACGGTCAGCCTTTTCATAAGGGATGGAAAAAGAAAATTTGAGTTGAAGAATACCATACAAACTAATTTCCGATATGGGATTAGACGGGAACCTTCGGTCAAAATTTCACATTAAATTGGATAAAATTTTCTGTATGTGTTGAAATATGTACTACTGATAACTGGGAGAGGATTCCCTAGGTATAGTAGACCAAAAAGCCACGGGCAGGGTACAATATTTCCAAAGGAGAATACTGAATGGATTTTTTGACATCGTCTATACTGTCAGGTTTAGCTTGGGATAGTATTAAAAGAGTAGGTTCTGTTACGAGTGACTATTTAAAAAAACATCTTAAGAACTGGGTATTTGATGATAAATACTATGAAACCATTGCAACAAAAATTAACGAAATCCCAACGGAATATAAGAAAAGTGTAAAATTTTTAGAAGCTGCGATTGATAACGATATGCAATTACAGGAAATCCTTATGTTAGCTAAAGCTAGGAGGACATATACACAGGATAATAGTGGGGGTTTATTTAATAATAGTAATGTTATAAATGGTTCTGGGAATACTATTACTATAAACAGTAATAATAAAAAAAAAGCTGAAATCAAAATAATAGATTTAGAAATTATTGAAGAGGACAGTGAAGACAAATTCCCAATATTGGATATAAAACTTAGAAATATAGGTGACGAAGTTGCATTTTTAAAGAAAGTTGTGTTTAATATTCATGATTTTTATGAAATGATTAATCCACATGCAATTAACTTTAAAAGAATTGAATCATCTTACACTTATGATATGTTACTGTCCGGGTTAGAAACAAAAAACTATACTATTTCACAAAGTGTAGAACCTAATAAGGTCGATAGGTTTAGACTAAAAATTGCAAATGATTTTGGTGACCCCATAATGCCAGCAATTTATAAATTTGATATACAATTAGTTTATAATGAAGACAATTTGTATGTTAATTCTGAGAAATTAATTCTGCCAATTCCATCAACTGAAGAGTGCGCGGGGTATTATATTAGTCATACTATAAAAGAAAATGCTAAACAAAACTACATAAATTTAAGAAGGTTTCACGAAGATCAGGCTAGAAAAAGTGGATATTTCATAAGTATATATGACAGCTATGAAATACATAAATCTGACTTCTTGCAAGTGAAGTGAATCAATGAATTGGTCATACAGCTTTTTGATAAAGAGGATAATATCCCAAAGCCACTCCATTGTTTGGGAGTGGCTTTGTCATTAAATCATTATATATACTTTATGGTCAAATTGTGTTTTGTGCTTAGATACTTTACGGAGAACCGTATCATAAATGAGGAGAATTTTTCAGAAAATCCGCAGCGGGCTTGGAAAGGTGATTTGCCGGGCATGGGTTTGAGAAGGGCTACGCTTGGCGGAAAAGTCGGCACAATCGAGCTTCTGAAGCATTTCCAGGTTATAGAAAGACGCGGCACTTGGAAGTTGTTATCTAGTATGAAAAAAGAATTTGGTAAAATCACTTGAAACGTGTACCATTACACGAAACACTTATTGTGTATTGTGTAATGCTATAATATATAAATGACTCTTCTCCGCTGGAGATAATCGAAGAGCTACACCATGTTCACGTTTCGAGCATTCGCCCTGGTCTGGCCAGGTTTGAAGGGGATCCGACTTTGAACTCAGATACTGGGGAGTAGAGTCAGCCGGACACATTAAACTCCCTACCCACATCGCGACCGCTCCTTCAGGCTTAAGGGAGTTGGACGTCGCAAACATTAACGCTATAAGAAACCCTGCAACATCAAAATAGGGAGAAAACGAGGGAGATTTATTGGCTTCCGAATTTGAATTTTCCTTCTCATGAAAACTATTTCCATTATCCTTTAACTATGGATAGTGAGGATCGTTTGTGGCAATATTCCCTAATGTAAATGAGGTGAATCTCTTGAAAAGAGAAGAAGAAAAAATTCGAGATTATTTATCTGAAAATTTAGGATTTATTGATAATAGTCTGAAGTTAATTAAAAAAGAGTTTAAACTTGAAAATGAGTACGGTTCAAGAGGGTTTATTGATATTTTGGCAAAAGATAACTACAACAATTTTGTTGTTATTGAAATTAAAAAGTCAAACCAAGCAGCTAGGCAGGCAATTCACGAAATAATGAAATATGTAGCGTTATTGAAGCATAATTACAAGACAAAAGATAGTGAGATACGTGTTCTTATAATTTCTACAAAGTGGGAAGAATTGTTGATTCCATTTTCTGAGCTTATTCTTCAAGCCCCATATTTTATTGAAGGTTACAAAATTGATGTGGATATTAATTACATTCCTATTATAAAGACTAAGATTGTTCCAGTAGAAAATCCTTACCCACGTAACTTTTCAAGATACCATATTGGTTTTTTTTGTGAAGATCATGTTATTTTGGAACAATTAACTACTACGATACAAATAGTAATGAGTAGAAGAGATATTGATAACTACATACTTATTGAGATGGAAACTAACTCCCCAAAATATCCTAATCCACATGCGATTTATTTAGTCATGGTAAGCTATTTAAAGGAAAGATATTGGGAAATACTTAATAGCTTAGATGAAAATGATGAGGAGAGTGTGAGTGTTGAAGAGATAAGGGAGTATATTGAGAATTCTGAAGATATGATAGATGACAGTGAATTGTATTACCTAGAAACGGGGGTATTATCTCAAATAGTTAGTGATATTTTAAGGAGTCATTCAAGCAAAGGCTATTTTATAGAAAATGGAAGCCCAGAAGGATTTTCATCTTCACTTGAAAATTGGAATATAACCAGAATACACAAATTTGGATTTATTAAAGAGGATTTAAGGCTTGAGGATGAGTACATTAAAAAGGAGGTTATGGGACTAAAAGGGCGTAGTCGCCATTTGTTTCATGATTTTTGTGAAACCAAGCACAAAGCTAAACTTAAGGAAATAAAAGACAGTCTAAAATATTGTTTATTTTTCAACAAGATTTGGGGTGAGGACATTGAAAATATTTTTAGTAAATATGAAAATGAAAATGTTTTAATTAGTCTATTTATATATAACCCTCCAAATATTTTAGAAATACTGTATACAGCAATACATACTCAAGGAGGGACTCTTCCATATTATGAAATGGTAGTAGATTTTATTGATAGTGACATCCCCTTTACTATTATATATAGCGGGGGGATATGTTGGGATGGTGATCAAGGAGACTTTAGAGAAATAGTTAATAAATTTTTTTATAAGGATGAGTTTAATATTTTAATGCATATGACAATGCACAGTATAGAAGAAATGAATGCCTCAATCATGCAGGAACTGGGTTTACGATATATAACCCAACAAGTAAAAATAGACAATAATAAAATAAAAGAACAAAGCCAGTTTGGTTCTAGTAAGATCGGAAAAGGCATTTCAGAGTTTTATTGTCAAAACCAAGGATTTGTAGCTGATTTAATTAGTTTTTTTGATCGCTATACTAATTTGGCTGATAATTATAAAAAATGATCACCAGTAATAGGGTGGTATCCGCCATTTCATATAAACAACGATAGGATGGACGGTCTGTCCCTTCGAATATCCATTCGCCATGGCTATCAATGTCCTTAATAACCTCAATCTGCTCATCTGCGGTTCGTTTATATCTTTCGGTCTCCGTTCGATGATGAACGATACGATTTAACTCATACCAAGGGATTTTTAATGTTTCGGATAGCCGCTTGGCGACTGTTGTTTTACCGCTGGCTACAATTCCAGTGATAAGAACCTTTTTCAATGAATTTTGCCCCTCCCGTTGAGAAGTTTAGGCTTATTCCTATTTTCGGGTTGCAAGCTTTCACAATCATTATAGTGGATCATAGGAACCCGTAACAGATAAGGAACCGTATCAATGGGGAAATGTTATCGTGCAGGGCAGAGTGTGGAATCATTGAAAAGTGCCAAGGTGAACCGACAGGTTATGTGATGCAGTGGAGTTAAGTGTCTATAGCGATATTAGATGAAAGTATGCTGATCTTGTATGTGCTGGTAATAATGACAGCGATAATTCGAGTTCAAAGGGCTTAAAGGAAGAACAGATGATTAAGACAGATGGTTTATATAACTCAACTATCGGTGCGACCAAGCATAGGGTGTGAAGTTTAGAGGAAGATAGGGTGGAAGCTAAAACAGCTGCTGAGCGAAGGGGATACCGGCAAAGCGTTGGCCTTGCTTGAGCGCATGGAAGAACTGGTTAGACGCAAAACTGCCAACGCGGAATCGACAATCCCGCTCGTGGAAGCCGATTAGCGGCTCGGCTGGGAACCGAGCATGGAGTATATGACTGACGCCGCGCATTTGCGACGGAAAATCGATCAGGTGCAAAGCGTGTTGGACAGCGAATTTGTGAAATACCGCAAGTCGCTTGTGCTTTAACAACCTTATTTGCGTTAGGCATAGATAACCCAGTCCATTTGTTTGCTACACCAAAAACCTTCCCCATTGAAACCATAGGTGGGTCTGAATGCAGAAATTTCTTGTTCATATTCAGGTGACGATTTTAATTCCCTTAATTCGTAAACATAATTGACTCCCTGTTCAATTAAAAACTTCCTTAATAGTTCAAAACCAATTTCTGACTCAAAGTAGTCAACCATAAAAGCTAGAACTTGTTTGTTTTCACTATACAGTATCTTCTCGCTAACGAATGAAAGCCTCTAATTACCGATGTTTCTTCCATTGTACACCTCTTTTAGATTATGTCGTTTACTCTTGCTGAAAAGTCTAAAAAACTACGAAGTAACAAACTGTGAAAATGATGTGGTGTTGGCGTTGTAAATGTGAAATGCCTATGTTAGATGAAGGAGATATGATCGGATTTATAAGTTATATGGTGATTGTATGAAAGCAACTAAGGAGTTTGGGCTAGGTAAGTGTCAAATGAATCGGCAGAATTGTCTCTGTTGTGGTTAACCCAAACAGACGAAGGTGGGAGATTTGTTGTTTATGTAATTGGGAAGATGATGGACAAGATGACCCCCACGCAGATAAAGTTTGGGGCGGTCCAAATCAAGACTCTGTTTCTCCCCCCAATAGATCCTCAAAGGAAACATCCAGAGCTTTGGCAATTGCAACGACTTCATAATCCTGGACAAGCCGGTATTGCCCTTCTAATCTGGACAGGCTGGTTGGACTGATATCTAAACCGAATGTTTGTAGCCTGGCAAGAAAGTCTTTTTGTTTCATTCTTTTAGCTTTTCGAATTGCGACAACTTGAGTGCCAATAATATTTTTATCGCCAGGCGGATCTTTTCGGTGTTTCATTTCCTGTCACCTCACATGTTATTTAAATAGTATGTGAGGATATAGTTGTTTTAATTCGATATTCGCATTAAAATAAAATAAACCGATATTAGCATTAAAAATTCGAATGTGCATCAGGTACAGTCAGAAGGAGCTCAAGAAGGAAAGCAGGGCAAACCGATGAAAGAGCTGATGCACAAATACGAAAAAGAAAAGATGAAGCTAAATGAACTTGGACAGGAATCGCTGGCGAAGGGAATTCCGCTTTCAGCGAATGAAACAGTTCTGGCTCAAAGTCGCAAGGTCGACGAGCTAGTTACCCGATTTTATGTTCAGAAAATGGCTGAGAGGGAGCAAGGGAATCGATAATGCTTTTTACGGGGAGAGATGAGCATGGAATTTCCGTCATGGTTCCAGAGCGCAATACAGGAACGGCTCGATGATGTATCCGCTCGAATTCAGTTCCATCCGGATTTGAGAAAGTACCGCTTAGAGGAAAAGGGCGCTTTCGAGGCGTTGTTCTCCTGTGTAAATATGACGCAATGCCCCGAGTATACGGAATGGGAAGATAAACACCATTAATGCAGAGGTCTGGAGAATGAACGGCTGTATTTACAGGGGATGCGCGACGGAGCGAGGCTGGCGATTGCGCTGATGTCCGATCCGTTTGCGGAGAAGGAGGGAGACGAGAATTCAGCCAAATCAAAATCGGAGCATTAGGATGAGGCAAGGCGCAGCCCTCTTTATTGTCGATGTAAACTGTTCTATGCAATTGGGTGATGCAAATGTTTTGCGAAGCTCAAGTCATTGTTATCAGAAAGTCGAATAACTTTTTCTTCATATAAATGTAACCGGGATTCGAAGTCCGCGCGGTTATCTTCGAAGTCTCGCGTCCACTTATACATCATTTTCAACATCTTTATATCGGGTGTATAGTCACACTTTTCAATGCCCAGGTTTTGTTTGAGAAAACGGGTTAAGATTCTTATTCGGCGTTTCCACAAAGGCGTATCTAGAAATAGGATGGTATCCGCCATTTCAAATAAACAACGATAGGAGGGACGGTCAGTCCCTTCGAATATCCATACGCCATGGCTGTCAATGTCCTTAATAACCTCAATCTGCTCATCTGCGGTTCGTTTATATCTTTCGGTCTCCGTTCGATGATGAACGATACGATCTAACTCATACCAAGGAATTTTTAGTGTTTCGGATAGCCGCTTGGCTAGTGTTGTTTTACCGCAATAAACAAACAAGATGTAGGAACGGTTTCAGTCCCGGTGATGCAAGAGGTCATCGGGACTGTTTCCATTCGAGTTCAATCTCAAAGTGCGTTAGGGTTGCTTCTCTACTCCTTCACCGCCCCGACCACGATCCCTTTCACGAAGTATTTCTGCAGGAACGGGTACACCATAAGAATCGGCAGAGCGCCGATGAACACTTGCGCCGCCTTCACCGTTCGATTGGACATGTTCTCCGCGTCGTAGCCGCTCATCGACACTTTCATCGTGTCGAGCTGGATCAGAATCGTCTGCAGGAACGTCGCCAGCGGATAATCGCGAATATCCCCGATATAGATAAGCGCGTCGAACCAGGAATTCCAATGGAACACCATCATGAACAGCGACAAGGTCGCCACGGAGGGCAGCGATACCGGCAAGAAAATAAGCGTTAATATTTTCAACTGGCTCGCTCCGTCGATTAGGGCGGCTTCCTCGAGCTCTTTGGGAACGGAGCGGAAGAAGCTCATCATGAGCACGAGCAGCCAGATATTGACGGCAACAGGCAGAATGAGCGACCAGATGGAATTCAGCAGGCCGAGCTTCTGAACGACGATATAGGAGGGGACGAGCCCTCCGTTGAACAGCAGCGTAATGATGAAATACCACGAGTAGAACGAACGCGCTTTGAACACGCTGTTGTCTTTGGACAACGGATAAGCGGCCAGAAAAATGACGGACATGCCGATCGCTGTCCCCGCTATCGTGCGTATGACGGACACCCAGAGCGAATGAAGAAAGTTCGGGTTGTTCAGCGTCTTGCGGTAGGCGTCGAACGTAAAATCAACCGGCCACAGCCCGACCTGGAAAGCGTTGGCCGGCCCTCTGCCGCTGAAAGAAACGGCTAGCGTATGGAACATGGGTAGTAGGCAGGCAACTGCGATCAGCGCGAGCACGATATAGTTGAAGACGTTAAACGTCCGGTAGGCGGTTGTTTTGTAATACATAGTCGCAAGTCTCCTTGTCTAAGTCTCATGATTTAGAACACTCTATAGTTGGCGATTTTGTAAGCGAGCCGGTAAACGGCGACAACCAGCACACAGCTGATGACCGACTTGAACAGACCGACCGCGGTAGCGAAGCTCATTTTGCCGTCCAGAATGCCGACTCGGTATACGAAGGTATCGATGATATCGCCGGTTTGATAGACCATCGGATTGTACAGGTTGAAGATTTGATCGAATCCGGCGTTCAAAATATTGCTCAGCGACAATACCGCACAGACGACGGTAATCGGAACCAGAGAAGGGAGCGTAATGTGGAGCGTCATTTTCCAGCGCCCCGCTCCGTCCACTTCAGCGGCTTCATATAGCGAAGGGTTGATCCCGGCCAGCGAAGCCAAGAACAGAATCGTGCTGAAGCCGAATTCTTTCCACACCTCGCTTACGACCAGCGTAAAACGGAACCAGCGGTTGTCCCCCAGAAAGAAGATAGGCTCCAAGCCGAACCAGGAAACGAGCAACCGGCTCACCATTCCGCCTTCCGGAGACAACAGGTCGATCAGGATCGACCCGAGAATCACCCACGATAGGAAGTGGGGGAGATAGACCATCGTTTGCACCGCTCGTTTGAAGGCTATTTTGCGGACTTCGTTCAACAGGAGGGCGAAAACGATGGGCACGGCGAGACCGAATAGGATTTTCTGGAAGGCGATAATGAGTGTGTTCCAAATGACCTGAACGCTGTCTTCGCGTTCGAACAGCAGGCGGAAATGATCCAATCCGACCCAAGGCGATTGAAACAAGGGATGCCATGGCTTGAAATCCTGGAAGGCGATGACCAGACCGGTAATCGGCAGGTAGGAGAATAGAAAGGCCAGAACGACGGCGGGAAGCAGCATGAGGTGGAAGGGAAGCGTCCTGGATGAGAGGAGCGGACTTCTCCGCCGGCCGAATCGTTCTGAAGGGGTTGCGCGGTGAGGCGCAGTAGTATCTTTCATAGTTGTTGATACCTCTTTTCTTTTTCATCTATAATTAAATCTATCACTGCGTCCGGAGCGGCTATATAACGTTCTCTTAGTCTGGCATACGACTCTGTTAGCTGGGAGGGTCGACGCTAAAATCGTGCTATCTCCGCTTAAGATCGTCTTATTTGAATCCTCGCATGCAGCTTTTACAATTTAGGAGGAAACGGACAACTGACTTGGGGGATGAAACGATGAAACACTGGAGAAAAGCCAGGCTTTTGTTGCTCGCCACTGTCCTGGCGATGTTGGTGGCAGGCTGCTCGAACGGTTCGGAAAGCGGGGATCATGGGCAGGCGAACAGCGGAACGAAGGGGACCCCGATTGAAGGGAATGCTCCTGTGTTGAAAGACGGCAAGTACGATCCGCCCGTCGTGATTACGACCGTCAGAGGCATGCCTGCGCCGGCAACCTATAAGAACGGCGAGTCGGCGGACGATAACGTGCACTACCGCTGGGCCAAGGAGAAGCTGGGGATCGAGATCAAAAATTTATGGTCGGTCGTGGACACGAACAATGCGTACGATACGAAGGTGAAGCTTGCGCTCTCGTCGAATGAATCTCTGCCCGACGTCCTCATCGCCTTCGGCGAAACCGCGCAGCTGCTCATGGAGTCCGGCAAGTTCCAGGATGCCGGCGAGCTGTTCGACAAATATGCCGGCGAGGCGTGGAAGAAGGCGATGGCCGAGAGCCCGACGGCCTGGTACGAATACACCCGCGACGGGAAGCGGCTCGGGATTCCGGTGCTCGAATACGAATACAATTTCGATCCGCTGCTGTGGGCGCGGGAGGATTGGATGAAGAAGCTGGGACTGCAGCCACCGAAAACTTTGGACGATTACGAGCGCATGCTGGACGCGTTCGCGAACGGCGATCCCGACGGCAACGGCAAGAAAGATACGTACGGAGCGGTAGCGGGCTTCAAAAACTCCTACGCAGATCCTTACAGCTTCTCGTCACTCGTATTCGGCGCATACGGGGCGATGCCGGATATGTGGCTGAAAAATCCGGACGGCTCGCTGGCGTACGGGTCGGTGCAGCCGCAGATCAAGCCCGCGCTGGCCAAGCTCAAGGAGTGGGTAAGCAAGGGCTACATTCCGAAGGAAGCGTCGATCTGGGATGTCGACAAAGCCGGCGCGTTTATGGCGTCGGGCCGTGCGGGCTCCGTCGGCGGACCGTACTGGGCGGACGTGTGGCCGATCGGCACCGATCTGCAGAAGAACACGCCGGGCGCGCAGCTCGCCACCTACGAAGCGCCGACCGGCCCGGATGGCGGCAGAATGATTCCGGGCAAGCCGAATTACATCGGCGGGATCTTCATTAACAAAAACATGAAGAACCCGGAAATTTTCTTCACGTACGGTAATTACCTGTATGACAACATCGCCGATCCGAAGCCAGGAAGCGAATGGGAGCACGGCTGGGCCAAGGGGTACGACTGGGATATCGTCGACGGTGAGCCAACCTATGATTTCAACAAGATTCCGGGCGGCGGGGTCCGTGTCTTCTTCTACAGCCTGCTGTATCACGGGCCGCGTATCCCCTCGCAAAATTTACTGGCTCTGAACAATGTGGCGATCCATAACAAGGCGCAAACGCCGTATGAGAAAATATGGTCAGGCTTCGCCACGCCACTGGAAATGAAAGCGGCCGTCAGCGTGTGGAACCAGCGCGATTCCCAGGTCAAAAACCTGTTCACCGGAGGCAACACGCCTACAATGAAGGAAAAGTGGGATTATCTGCGTAAAATCGAGCTGGAAACGTACGGCAAGATCGTGTTCGGCAGCGATCCAGTCGATGCGTTCGACGCCTTCGTGGAGCAATGGAAATCGCAGGGCGGCGAACAAATTACGAAGGAAGTCAACGAATGGTATAAATCGGTTTCTGAATGAATAGAAAGGCGGGCAACGCTTCCCGGGCGGAGTCCGTCTTTTGCGTTTCACAAATATGGGAGACAGGTGTGGTGGCGTGCATGAATCGGCGGTTGACCATTTTCGTGAAAGTTGTCGTGCTGGTGCTGGGTCTGCTGATTCCAGTCATTGCGTTGTACGCGTATTCCAACCAGCAGTCGGTGAGCGTAATCAAAGACGAGATCAGGGAGATGAATTTCAGCAAGCTGGTTTTCCTGTTGCATCAGATGGATGCGCAAATCCAGCAGTTGTCTACGAACTCGCTGACGATGATCAACGATCCGGCTGTAAGGGAACTGAATTATATGGAGGAATCAGAAGAATTCTCCGAGTGGAAGAAGCTGATGGGAATGGTTCAGGATCACATCAATCTGCAGGCGTCTATGAGCGGATGGGTGTCGGACATTACCGTCTGGTCCAAGCAAGCCCGCGCTGTCGTCTCTACCGATAAGCGAACCGTCTTGTACGACGAGACGATGTTCGCCGACCAGTTGGCCAGGGGATGGCGGTTTAAGCAGGACACGGAGAAGAGTGCATTCGTCTGGTTCTCGGTATTGCCTTTATCCGCTTACGAGCAGCCTGACGAAGCACGCATGATCGTTCGCATCAGCTTCTCGACGGCCTATTTGCAAAACATGCTCGACGGCTACAAGGCGAACGGAAACGGCAATCCGTTCTTGTACCATCCCGAGTTCGGCGTCGTGACCAATCGAACGGCCGATCAGGACGATATCCGGGAATTGAGCCGGTTTCTGTCGCAACACCCTCCGAAGCCTGCCGTGGAGGCTCAGACCGTCGAGCTGAACGGCCAGGAGTTTATGGTTAGCTCAATTCAATCGCAGAGCCTGGGCTGGCATTTGGTCGATTTTGTTCCGATGGACACCGTGCTTGCTCCGATCAACAAGAGTCGCAACCTGTTTTATATATCCACTCTTGTTTTGCTCTGCATGAGCGTTCTTGCTTCATTCGTGCTTTACCGCAACGTTCAAGTGCCGATCCGCAAGCTGATCCGGAACGTACAGCGCATTCGAAAAGGCGATTATTCTACCCGGATCAAAGGGGACGGCGGCAGCGAATTCTCCTATTTGTTCCAACTTTTCAACGAGATGTCGCAGGAAATCGAACAGCTGGTCGGCAAGGTATACGTCGAGCAGCTCCGCTCCAAGGAAGCGATGCTGAAGCAGCTGCAGTCGCAGATCAATCCGCATTTTCTGTACAATTGCCTGTTTTATATCAAAAGCATGGCGCGGCTGGGCGACGAAGAGGCGGTCGTGGCGATGTCTCTGAGTCTCGGTGAATATTTTCGGTATACGACCCGGCTCGGGAAGCAGACGGCTACGCTGCAAGAGGAAATGGACATGCTGGGCCATTACTTAGCGATTCAAAAGATGCGGCTTGGACGACTCGATTGCCGGATTGAAATCCCGGACAAGCTGCTGACGATCGAATTGCCCCGGCTCATTCTCCAGCCCATCGTGGAGAACGCGCTAGTGCATGGCATAGAGCCGTGCGAGAGCGCAGGGTTGCTGCGTTTGACGGGGGTAGACGAAGCGGGCGAATACCGGATCGTCGTCGAGGACGACGGTAGCGGTATGGAAGAGGAAGCGATGGACAAGCTGGAGCAGCACGTCATGTACAGCAGCAGCGAAGGCGAGTCGGGCTACGGACTGTGGAACGTCAATCAGCGGCTAAAGCTCATATTCGGCAAGCAGTCGGGCCTCATTCTCTCCTCGAGCGACCTCGGCGGCTTGAAAGTGACTGTCACGATTCGGAAGGAAGGGATGGACGATGTATAAAATTTTGATCGTGGACGACGAGAAATTCGTAGTGGACAGCTTGACCGGCACGTTGCCGTGGAATGAGCTCGGCATCGGGGAGGTGTTCGGCGCATATTCCGCCCGGGAAGCGCTGCAGATCATCGAGCAGCATCACGTCGATATCGTCCTGACCGATATTCGGATGCCGGGCATGGACGGCATTCAACTGATCGAACGCATTCGCAGCTTGTCGTTCAATACGGAATGCGTGCTGTTGACCGGATATGAGGAGTTCTCCTATGCCAAACAGGCGATCCGTCATCAAGTTGTCGACTATTTGCTGAAGCCGGTTAGCGATGATGCGATTATCTCGACGATTCGCGGCATTACCGGCAGGCTGAACGAGAAATGGGAGCAGATCAGCTCCTATCAGCGGGCCGTCTCCACGTTGAACGAGCAGCTGCCGGCTTTGCAGGCCGATCTGCTGCGCGACTTGCTGAACGGCCGCAAATTCGGAGCGCGGCTTCTCGGGGACAAGCTGCGTGTGCTGCGCTTGCCGTTCGGTTTGGACGATACCGTTGCGCTTATGCTGATTCGTCTCGAAGGCGAGTTCGCCTCCGAAGAATACCAGGACCGGTGGCTGATTGAATATGCCATCATCAACATGGCCCGGGAGATCATGGCGCAGGATTTCCATTTGTGGTCCTGCCGAGATGCTCACGATTATTTGGTCGTGGCGGCAGCTCCGCGTTCGGCGGAAGGCGCTGTCGGAGAGATGCCGGAAGGGACGGGGCATGCCGATTTGCTGGATCGGCTGGAACGCGGGGCATGTCTGCTTCAAGAAAATGTCGCCACGTTTCTGAAAGGGAACGTCTCGGTCGTCGTAGGCGGACAAAGCGAGTTTCCGGAAGGCTTGCCGAAGCTCCATGCCGAGGTGCTCGCGCTCATCCGCACGCAGATCGGCAGCAATCAGGGTTTCTTCATGACGGCCCGCCGAGTGCCGGAGCGGGAAAGCATCGATTCGCTGTCCGCCCTCCATAAGCCGCCGTCGTTGCTCCACCTGTTCGAGGCGGGATATTGGGAGGAGATCCGGATCAAGCTGGACAGCGTCTTCGCGGAGCTGGAGCAGCTCGGCGGCCGTGGAGGGGCGTCGCACGAATATGCCCTTGAGGTCTACCACGCCTTCTCCGCCGCCCTGTACCATTATGCCCATGCGAACGGTCGGCCGG